>VFSW01008380.1_pt1 | contig 14855 bp, 15 predicted proteins | sample 5358111 | NCBI WGS metagenome assembly VFSW01 (sample SAMN11554181, study PRJNA540505) | mine drainage metagenome | isolation source: sediment from site ElyBrook_90M | place: USA: Ely Copper Mine, Vershire, VT | collected 2017 | reverse complement strand
GTATGGCAGATGGGCGGCGCGGGTTACCAGCGCAGTTGGGGCGGGAAATATCCGGCGATCAGTTCTTCGCAGAACGGGCGCAGGGCCACGGCATCGGGGCGGGTGGCGCTTTTGGAGTAGAGGTCATAGGGGTTGAAGGCGCGCACCCACTCGAACATGCGGCGGTCGCGATCGTCCATGAGGAACTCGTAGGCGCGCTCGCGATGGCAGGGATAGAAGGAGTGATAGCGGATCATGTAGAGGGCCTCGTCGGGCAGGTAGTCCCGCATGACGTGATACAGGTACTCGTCGTGGCCCCAGGAGAGGTCCACGTTGGCGAGGCCGCAGCCCTCCTGGTAGATGCCGGTGCGGGTCTGGTAGGCGGGCACGGCGGAGTCGGGGTTGGCGGCGAAGAATTCGGGGTAAACGATCTTATCCGACCAGGCGCAGCCCACGGGGAAGGTGTCGCCGACGACGGCCCATTGGGGCTCGCCGTAGAGGCACAGGATCTTGCCCAGATCGTGGACCAGGCCGGCCAGGATGAACCAATTCGGATGGCCGCCGGCGCGGATGGCTTCGGCGGTTTGGAGGCAATGCTCGATCTGGGAGAGATCGGTATCGGGGTCGCTGTCGTCGACCAGGGTATTGAGGAACTCGAGGGCTTGCCAGACGCCCATGCGGCGCCGGGTAAGGGCCAGGTACCGGCGTTTCCTGGCGCGCACGAAATCGCGGGTCTGGTGGGTGTGGTTGAGGCGGTAGAACTCGCGCACCACGGGCGGCGCCTCGGTGGTGAACTGGCGGAAGCCCTCCTGGGCGCGCCGCGGATCATAGCGCTCCTTGACGAAATCGTCCCACTGCTCGAGACGATCCAGGGGACCCTGCGCGACGCGCATCGGACGCCCTCCTCTATTGCCATTATACTGGCTAGTATCGATGCGAAAGACAATCGTCACCATCTTGCTACTGGCCCCGGGCCCGGCGTGGTGCTGGGGCGACGAAGGACACCATGCCGTGGCGCGGATCGCCGCGGCGCACATGACGGATCGCGCGCGGCAGGAAGTGGCGCGGCTGTTGAACGCGGACGCCACGTTTGCGGCGCCGGCGGGCGCGGCGGACGCGCTGGTGGAGGCGATGATGCGGGCGTCGGTGTGGCCCGACCATATTCCGGGCGGCAAGGGCGCCACGGCCCCGTGGCACTACATCGACATCGGATTGTTCGAAGGGCCGGCGCACATGGCGGAGCGCTGTCCCGGGGGCGACTGCATCGTGGCGAAGATGAAGCTGTACCTGGTGAACCTGAAGGAGCACCGCGCGGACGGGGCCTGGCCGGAAGCGAAGGAGCTGTCGTTCCTGATGCATTTCGCGGGCGACATTCACCAGCCGCTGCACTGCGTGAGCGACGCGGACGCCGGCGGCAATTGCGTGAACGTGGCGGGGTACGAGCCGATGCGCAATTTGCACGCGGTGTGGGACATCACCCTGGTGCGGGCGCTGATGGCGCGGGACGGGGCGGACATGCTGGCGGGGATGGAGACGCGCTTCCGGGGGAAACTGCGGCGCTGGCAGGATTACGGGAGCATCGACCGGATCGCGGCGGAGTCGTTCAAGGTCGCCAAGTCGCAGGTATACGGCAAGGCGCGGCCGCGGCTTCCGGTGATTCCGCGGTTCATCGAAGTGCAGCCGCGCAATTGCGCCACGGAAGCGCCGGAGAGCTTGCGCGCGGTGAAGGTGGACGGGCCGCGCTCGTACGGAGTGGAGGCGCAGGACGTGGTGCGCATGCAGGTGTACAAGGCGGGGGTGCGGCTGGCGGCGATGCTGAACGCGATTTACGCGGAGTAGTGGGGGGCAGGAGGCTCCTTGTACGCGGCTAGGCTAGCGCCATTCACGGCGGGGGAATCCGCCATTTAGCGAATTGCGACGAGTTGCTTGAGCATCTTGAGCCTGGCGGCGCCGGGCGGGATCTTCATAGCGTTGGCTTCCATTGATTCGACGCGGCCCCGTATCGTTTCAGCGGTGTTGCCGAGAGCATCAAACCCGGTTTTCCCGTATGTGGACATGCCATGAAGCTCCTTGACGCAGGTCACGACCGAAGCCACGAAAGAACCATCCCTCCGGGGAAGGCTGACGATGTGGAACCTCCGATTGGCGGGCACGTGAATCCGCGGCTTCCACCCCGCCGTGGCCAGGCTCGGCGAGAGCTCGAGTCTCCCAACCCCCATGTGCGCGCGGAGAGCCGGCCCGCCCGCTAAACTGGTAACGTCAGACTTTTTCCCGCTGGCGGGCGTCAATTCACATGGAGCAGGAGCATTGATTCTTCGGGCGGTAGAAGATGCCGACCTGATTCGTAAGGCGCGCCGGGGAGATGTTGAGGCGTACAACCTGCTGATCTCCCGATGGGAGAGGCGCGTCTACAATTACCTGCTGCGCATCGTGGCCAACCGGGAGGACGCTCTGGACCTGAGTCAGGACGTTTTCCTGAAGGCGTACCAGAACCTGCGCAAGCTGGACGATCCGGCGCGGTTCGCGCCGTGGCTGTACCGCATCGCGCACAACGAGGCGTACTCGCTGTTCCGCAAGCGGCGGCCGGAGGGGGAGACCGGGGAACTGGAGCCGGAGAGCATGGCAGGGGCCGCGACGCTCGGGGGCAACGCGGTTTTTCCGGTGGAATTGACCCTGGCGGTCACGGGCGCGCTGCGCAAGCTGACGGCCGACCAGCGCGAGACGGTGGTGCTGAAGATCTATCAAGGTTTCAAGTTCGAGGAGATCGCCGAAATTGTGGCCGCGCCGGTATCGACGGTGAAATCGAGGTTGTACACGGCGCTGGAGTTATTGAAAGCCGAACTGGCTCCCGTAAGAGCACGAGGTGTGACATGAGTTGCCCGCCCTTCGATCTGCGCGACTACTATTACCAGGAGCTCGCGGAAAACGAGCGCCGGCTGACGGAAGCGCACGTGAAGACGTGCGGCCATTGCCGCGCGGAGCTGGAGCGTTTGCGGGGCACGGAAGCGGCGCTGCTGGCGCTGCCGGACGAAGAGATCCCGCAGCGCATCGGTTTTGTATCCGACCCGGTCTTCGAGCCGCCGGCCTGGCGTCGGGGGTGGGCGGCGTTCTGGGGATCGGCGGCGCGGCTGGGATTTGCGTCGGCGGCGATGCTGTCGATCGCGCTGGTGGTGGTGGCGGTGATGCGGCCGGCGCCGGAGGCGAAGGCGCCCGCGGCGGGGACTGAGCGAGTGGCGCTGGAGGCGGATTTCTCTCAACGGCTGAACGAAGCGGTGCGCCAGGCGGTGGCCCAAAGCGAGGCGCGGCAGGCGCGCCAGACGCGGGACCTGCTGGCCGCGGCCGAGAGGCATCACACGCTGGAGACGCAAGCCATGATGGTGCGGGTGCAGGAGTATCTGGAGGTGGAGAGGAAGCGCCAGAACGCCTCCATCCTGGCCGGCAACTACGGCGGCGATACGGCCAACGGGGACGCGCGATGAACGGCCTGGCGATCCTGCTGGCGTTCTTTTTCGCGGGACAGGAAGCGCCGCGCGCGCGCATGACCCGGGCGGCCCTATCCAGCGTGGAAAAGAGCTTTGACGGCCGGCTGATGCGCTTCAACGCGCCGGATTCCTTCGACCTGCTGGGGCCCACGCGGGGGGTCTACCTGGAAGGCTACGGGGCGGTGTTCAGCGCGGAGGTGAACCTGATCGTGAGTCCCAACCTGAGCCCGTTTCACCAGCACTTCACCAAGATCGAGATCGCCCGGATTCACGACCGCAAAGTGGCGCGGCTGCCGCTGCTCGAGCAGAACATGCGGGAAATGCTGATGGCCACGGCGGCGTCGCTGGAGAACCTGCCGCCCGGCGAGCAGGTGGTGGTGGCGGTGACGCTGTTCCGCTACTCGTGGGAAGACGCCAGCGGGATGCCGTCGCAGATCGTGATGCAGGCCGAGCGCCAGAAACTGCTGAGCAACGCGACGCGGGAAACGGCCATCCGCACACAGGAATTCTGAGGTGTCAGCCGCCACCAGCCACGAACCGTCCGCCGCCAGCCAGGGCGTACCGCGCCTGGGCGAGATGCTGATTGGGCGGCGCCTGATCCAGGCGGAAGATCTGGAGCGGGCGCTGGAACTACAGCGCGAACGGGGCGACAAGATCGGCAAGATTCTGGTGGACATGGGGTTCATCGCGCAGCGCGACGTGCTGGCGGCGCTGGCGGAGCAACTGGGGCTGCCGCTGGTGACGCTGGAATCGCCGCCGCCCGCCGCGCCGGAGCTGGAAGGGCTATCGGCGCGATTCATGCGGCAGAGCCGGTTCGTGCCGTTCGCGATGCAGGATTCCACGCTGACGCTGGCGATGGCCGACCCGCTGGATTTCGAAACCATCGCGGCGGTGCGGGCCTTCTGCGGGCTGAGGATCGCGACGGTGCTGGCGGCGGAGCAGGAGGTGCTGGACGCCGTCGACAGGCATTACGGCGAGGCCGCCAGGCAGAGTCCGGACGCCGAGATCGGCGTGGCGCAGGCCAACGAAGACCTGGAGCACCTGCGGGACATGGCCAGCGAAGCGCCGGTGATCCGGCTGGTGAACGCCATGATCGCGCAGGCCATCGAGCAGCGGGCCAGCGACATTCACATCGAGCCGTTCGAGAAGGAGTTTCGGGTGCGCTTCCGGGTGGACGGGGTGCTGTTCAACCAGGAAGCGCCGCCGCGGGAGCTGAAGGCGGCGGTGATCTCGCGGCTGAAGCTGATGGCCAAGCTGAACATCGCGGAGCGGCGGCTGCCGCAGGACGGGCGCATCAAGATCAAGATCCTGGGGCGCGAGGTGGACCTGCGCGTATCGACGCTGCCCACGCTGTACGGGGAAAGCGTGGTGATGCGCCTGCTGGACCGCTCGGCGGGCGACTTCTACGACCTGCGGCGGCTGGGGTTCGACGACGGCATGCTGGCCCGCATGGAGCACTTCACATCGCAGCCGCACGGCATCTTCCTGGTGACGGGGCCGACCGGGAGCGGCAAGTCCACGACGCTGTATTCGGCGCTGAAGCGCATCAACATCCCGGACAAGAAGATCATCACCATCGAAGATCCGGTGGAATACCAGATGGACGGGATCAACCAGATCCACGTGAATCCGCAGATCGGGCTGACTTTCGCGGCGGGGTTGCGGCACATCGTGCGGCAGGACCCGGACGTGATCATGGTGGGGGAGATCCGCGACCGGGAGACGGCGGACATTGCGATCCGCGCGGCGCTGACCGGGCACCTGGTGTTTTCGACGCTGCACACCAACGACGCGCCGAGCGCCATCACGCGGCTGACGGATATGGGGGTGGAGAGTTACCTGGTGACGTCGTCGCTGGTGGCGGTGCTGGCGCAGCGGCTGGTGCGGCTGATCTGCGCGCACTGCAAGGCGCCGGCGGGCAGCGTGATCTCGCCCGAAGGCGAGCGGCTGACGAGCTGGCGCGGCGCCGGGTGCGAGCAATGCAACGGATCGGGCTACACGGGGCGCATGGGCATCTTCGAGATGATGGAGCTGAACGACGAGCTGCGCACGCGCATCATGGCCAAGGAAGACGCGGGCCAGCTTACCACGGCGGCGCGGCGCTACGGCATGCGCAGCCTGAGGGAAGACGGCTGGCGCAAGATCCGGCTGGGGGCGACGACGGTGGACGAGGTAGTGCGGGTGACGCAGGAGTTGTGATGGGAGCCGGCTATGGTGGGCGCCTTGCGTATTCGCGCATCCATGCTGCTTGTGCGCCGATGGGGAAGTGATTCTCAGGGAAGTTCGGCCGCCTAAGAGGCGGCTGCAGCCAGTATTGGCAGTATGGGTCAACCGACCTTTCCACTTACTCGTGGGGTTGGCTCCGAAGAAATGCTACGAGATCAAGCTTGGGGGCGACGGAGTTGTGATGGGAGCCAGCTATTGTGGGGCAGCCAATCCTGGCTGCGGCCGCCTTTCAGGCGGCTCTGCCGAGATAAGCGCTGGACCACGGAAATTCCTCCGGGGTAGCGGCCAGGCCTGCCTTAACCGGATTCAGCTCAATGTACCGTTTTATCCGCTCGAATTCGCCGTTGCGGACCAGGTGATCGTAGCTCTCATCCTGCCAAAATCGTCCACGTGTGCCGAGGACGCGATTGGCCTGATAAGCGGTGAACCCCTTCAGCGGCCCCAACCACTCCGTGGCGACCACCAGCGGGGTGACCAGAAGGTGTACGTGGTTCGGCATCACCACAAAAACATGGAGCCGATACCGATGGAGTTCGGCATCGCCGTGGCGGAGCGCGGCCACCACGATCCGGGCAATCTCCGGCTGCCGCAGAAAAAGCGGTCCACTGACGCTTGCGTCCAGGAGACGATCCGCGGCGGCGAACGCCTTACCCGCGGAGACGAGCCGGTCCGGGGGAAATACCCTATGATCGGGAAGACTGCCGTGAAGCCGGAATGTTACAAACAGGGGATGCCCAACCACATCCCAGTGAGGCAGCCGTCTTGCGTATTCGCGCATCCATGCTGTTTGTGCGCCGCTGGGGGAGTGATTCTCAGGGAAGTTCGGCCGCCTAAAAGGCGGCTGCAGCCAGTATTGGCTGCCCCACCATGGGTGAAGTGATATGGCCACTTACTTCTTTCGCGCGGTAGCATCCGACGGCAAGGTGCGCACGGGGCGGCTGAGCGGCGACACCGACCGGGTGGTGGCGCGGGAACTGCGCAAGCAGGGGCTCACGCCGGTCTACGTGGGGGTGGCTCCCAAGAAATCCTACGAGATCAAGCTGCCGGCGTTCGCGACCCGGCGGCGGCGGGACGTGCTGTTCTTCACGCAGGAGCTGTCCACGCTGCTGAACGCGGGGGTGCCGCTGGACCGGGCCCTGGCGATCACCGCGGAACTGACCGAGCGGGCCGCCTTCCGCGCGATCGTGCTGGATGTTCTGCGCGTGCTCAAGGGCGGCAAATCGCTGGCCGACAGCCTGGCGACGCACAGCGAATACTTTTCCGACCTGTTCACCAACATGGTGCGGGCGGGCGAGGCGTCGGGCGCGCTGGCGGTGGTGTTCGAGCGGCTGTCGGAGTTCGAGCGCTCGCGCGACGACCTGCGCAACTACATCGTCTCGTCCATGATTTATCCCACGCTGCTGTGCCTGGTGGGGCTGGCTTCGGTGGTGATCCTGCTCACCTTCGTGGTGCCGCGCTTCGCTTCGCTGTTCGAGGACTCGCACATGGAGATGCCGCTGCCCACGCGGATGATGCTGGAGGTGAGCGACGTGGTGCGCACGTGGTGGTGGGTGGCGGCGCTGGCGGCGGCGGGCGCGTTCACGGCGGCGCGGCTGTACATCGGCGGCGCCAAGGGCCGGCTGAACTGGGACCGCTGGCGGCTGAAGCTGCCGCTGCTGGGCGACGCGCTGCGCAAGGCGGAGACGGCGCGGTTCGCGCGCGCCATGGGCACGCTGGTGGCGCACACCGTGCCGCTGGTGCAATCCATCTCGATCTCCGGCGCCATTCTGAACAACCGGTATATCGCGCGCGGCCTGGAGGCCGTATCGCAGGGCGTCAAACGGGGCGAAGGCATTGCGGCGCCGCTGACCAAGGCGGCGGTGTTCCCGCCGCTGGCCGGGCACCTTTTGACGGTGGGCGAAGAAACGGGCAGACTGGACACCATGTTCAACCGCATGGCGGACATCTACGAGGAAGACACGCGCGCATCCATCAAGCGCTTCACGGCCATTTTCGAGCCGGTGGTGATCCTGGTGATGGGGGTGATCGTGGGCGGATTTATCCTGAGTATACTGGTGGCCATCACCAGTATCAACGACGTGGCCATATGAAGATATCCAACCGACGCAGAGGCGCCCAGGCGGGCGTGACCTTGATCGAGATGATGGTGGTGGTGATCATCATCGCGCTGTTCGCGGTGCTGGTGGGGCCGAATTTGTTCAAGCAAACGGACAAGGCGCGGGTGACCGCGGCGCGGGTGCAGATCGCCACCTTCGAGGGCGCGCTGGTGCAGTATCACGCCGACAACGGGGTGTTCCCGCCGCAGGAGCAAGGGCTGGATGCGCTGCGGCCGTACCTGCGCAAGGACGTGCCGCTGGACCCATGGAAGCACCCCTATGTCTACCGGTATCCGGGGGAGCACGGCGAGGAGCCGGACATCATCTGTTATGGCGCCGACGGCCAGCCCGGCGGCGAGGGCGTGAATGCCGACATCGTCAACTGGAAATAGGACGCGCGGCGTCACGCTGATGGAGCTGATGGTGGTGCTGGCGATCGTGGCGCTGATCGTGGGGGTCTCGTTTCCCAGCACGATCGCGGGGCTGGAGAACGTGCGGCTGGCGGCGGGGGCGCGCTCGCTGGCGGCGTTCCTGAGCTCGGCGGCCAATCGCGCGGAACGCCGCGAGGAGGCGCTGGAGCTGACCGTGTTCATCAAGGAAAACGCGGTGACGCTGCGGCCGGCGGGCGCGGGGTACGTGCGCAGGCTGGGGCTGCCGCCGGGCATCGCCGTGCGGGCGGTGTGGCCGCCGTTGGCGCAGGCATCGGACGAGCCGCGGCGGTTCCTGTTCGTGCCGGGGGGCACGCCTCCGCGGGTGGCTATCGAGATCGCCAACCAACATGGGGCGCGCCGGATTGTGCGGCTGGATCCGATCACCGGCGTGACGCGCATCGAGCAGCCGGAGACGCCATGAAACAGCGCGGATTCACGCTGCTGGAGATGCTGGTGGCGACGCTGATCATGGCGGTGGCGGTGGTGGGGCTGATGGCGGAGATCACCAGCTCGATGCGCAACGCCACGCGCGTGACCGAGCGCGACCGCGCCGTGCTGCTGGCGCGCTCGAAGATGGACGAGTTGCTGCTGGTGGCGCACTTTCCGCTGGACACGGTGGTGCAGGGCGCCTTCGATCCGCCGCTGGGGGGAGGCGGCTGGAGCGCGCGCATGACGCGCGTGGAGATGCCGCCCGATCCCGCTCCGGGGGCGCTGGCGCTGGACCGCATGGAGCTGGAGATCTGGTGGATGGCGGGGCCGGTGCGCCGCACCTTCACGCTGGCGGGCTACCGCACGGACGCGCTGCTGCCCGAGGACATGCAGCCATGACGGGCGCGCGCGGGCGCCTCGAGGCGGGGTTGACGCTGATCGAAGTGCTGATCGCGGTTTCCCTGCTGAGCGTGCTCTCGGTGGGCATGCTGGCGGCCATCCGGCTGGGATTCAACGCCATGCACAAGACCGAGGACCGGCTGATGGAAAACCGGCGGGTGGCGGGAGCGCAGCGCATTCTGCGGCAGGAGCTGGCGGGCCTGGTTCCGGTGATCGCGGTCTGCCCTCCGGGAATGGACACCCCGGCGACGCAGTTCCCCTTCTTCGAAGGGCAGCCCCAGGCGATGCGGCTGGTTTCGACGTACTCGCTGGAAGACGCCTGGCGCGGCCAGCCGCGCACACTGGAGCTCGAAGTGATCCCCGTGGCGCAGGGCATCGGCGTGCGCCTGATCGTGAACGAGATTCCGTACACCGGCCCGCTGAGCGCGGGGCAGTCCTGCCTGGGGATGGCGCTCGATCCGGGGTCGGGGCTGAGCGTGCCGCAATTCCGCCCGATTCAAGCGGTCCCGCAATCGTTCGTGCTGGCGGACAAGCTGGCGCTCTGCCGGTTTTCGTACCTGGAGCCGGCGCCTCCGCCGGACGATCCACACTGGCGGACGGATTGGGTGATGCGGGGCTGGCCGATGGGCATCCGGGTGGAGATGGCGCCGCTGGAAGATCCGCGCGCCCGTTTGCGGCCGCCGACCATTACGGTAGCGATCCCGATTGACCGGTCGCCGGACATCGCCTATGTGGATTACTAATCCACGCACGCGGACCAGGGCGGGAGAAGGCGCCGCGCTGCTGGCGGTGCTGTGGCTCACGGCGGCGCTGGCCACCATAGCCATCGCGCTGGCGGACACGGTGCGGGGCGAAGCCGACCGCAGCGCCACCGCGGTGGACGGTCTGCGCAGCCAGCGGCTGGCCGAGGGCGGCCTGCGGCGCGCGCTGCTGTATATGACGTGGGGACGCTTTCACCCGGAGATTGCGCGGTATCAGCCGCAAGGCCCGTTTTTCACGCTCGATTTTCCGGAAGGGCAGGCGGTGGTCGAGGTAGTGCCGGAGACGGCCAAGTTCAACATCAACACGACGGCGCCGCCGGATCTGTTCAGCCTGCTGGCCGGCATGGGCCTGCCGGACGCGCGCGCGCAGGAGATCGCGGCGGCGATTGTCGACTGGCGCACGTCCACACCCAATGCGCCGACACCCTTCGACGACTTTTACCTGACGCTGCACCCGCCGTACGCCGCGCCGCACGCGCCGTTTCAGGAGATCGAGGAACTGCTGTCGGTGGAAGGAGTGACTCCCGATCTTTTCTACGGCGACTGGCAGGCGTTGCCGGAAGGCGGACCGCAACACCTGGTGGCGCGGCCGGGGCTGCGCGACTGTCTTTCGGTGTACGGCTCGACGGGGCAGTTCGACGTGAACACGGCGGCGCCGGCGGTGCTGGCCGCGGCGGGGGTGACGCCGGAGGGAGTGGCGGCGCTGGTGCGGCAGCGGCGCGCGCGGCCGTTTGTGTTGCCCGACGATCTGGCGCCCTTTTCCGGGATCGCCGGGCCGGCCTTCGGCCGCCTGCGGATCGGGGGCGTGAGCATGTTTACGCTGCGGTCGACGGCGCGCCTGCGGCTGGTCAACGGCCAGTTATCGGATATGCGGCACACGGTGGCGGCGCTGGTGAAGATGGCGCCGCCGGGTTTCGCCGCGCCGTACCAGATCCTGCGCTGGTACGACACCATGCTGGGGCCGGAGGAGCCGTAGCGCGGCGCGGCGTGTCAGTCGCCCGAAACGGTCTCGTACTCGGGCGCGGGCGCGGCGGGCCGCGCCGCCGCCAGCGCGCCCAGGGTCACGTGAATGGTGGGCATGGCCCCGGTGTCGAAGGACTGCCGCACCTGGTCGCTTTCCTGAAGGCTCTGGCGCAGCAACTGCCGCCGCAGGCGGGCCTCGAACTCGGCCATGCGCTGGTCGATGCCCTTCACCTTGTTCTTGTTGGCCACCATGTCTTCGCGGTAGCGTTTCAGGAAGTAGCCGATGGTTTCGACGCGGATACGGATGGAGCCGGTGGGCTTATTTTCGTCGATATCCTTGAAACAGAAGTAGGGTGTGCCGGAGTGCTCGACAATCTCTTCCACCACGGTGTAGATAGGCGCGTCATGGCCGCACTTGAAGCTGGATAACTCGAGAGCCACCAGGTTAGGATGGCGGGCTACGTACTTGGCGGCCCAAACCTTGCGCGAGGTATTCTCGCTGTAGGAGTTTTTCCAGACGTCGGTGATGGCCATGGGATGGGGGATCTCGCCGGATTCGACTTCCGGCCCGAACAGGCGCCAGACGATGTCGTCGTCGATGGGCAGCGAATCCTCGGTGAAGACCGGATAGCCGAGCTTCTGGAATTCCTCCAGAATTTCGTGGTTGACGCCGGGATCGTTGTGATAGGGGCGTCCCAGCACGACCACGCCCAGGCGGTCCTCGCGCTCGAGTTGTTCCAGCACCTGGCGGGCGTCGCCGCGCACGGTCACGTTGTTATAGAAATCGAGGGCGCGGTAGCCTTCCCGCACGGCGCGCGCGTTCTCCTCCGCGGACAGGCCGAAGATATCATGGAACTGCTCGAACATCTGCCGTTCGAAGACATCGGGCTTGGAGAGATTGACGAAGGTATCGAGGAACAGAACGCCCTTTTCCTTGAATAAGTCGCCTTCCTTGGTGAAGGCGGCCTTCACCGCCGCGGGAGTGGTGGCGACCGTGGGGCACGAGCGGCTGGCCTGCACGTTTTGTAAGTCGCTGGTGAGGCAGTCGATCATGGGGAAGAAGACGATATCCAGCGGTTTCCGGGCGTGCACGGTGAACAGCAGGTTGTGCACGTGGGGGATGCCCAGCTTGGAGGGGAAGCACGGGTCGATAGCGCCGCGCTTGGCGCCCTCTTTATAGAGCTGTTCGCTGGTGTATTCGGAATAGACGATGTTTTCGGCCTGAATGCCCAGCGACGCGAAGTAACCCGAGAAGACCGGCGTCATGGAGTACATGTTGAGGACGCGCGGCATGCCGATGCGGATTTCGGAGCGCTTCTTCATCAACGCGATGCGCTTTTTGGCGGAAGCGGTGAAGGCGAACTTAGGCGGCGCATCGGCCACCAGGGGCGCGTCGGGCACGCGGAAGACCGCCTTGGCGGAGATCTCGACGAAGTTGGGGTTGGCCTTCTTGATTTTGTCGAGACTGCCCTTGATCTGGCGCATGTCGTCGACGCTCTCGACGGTGCCTTTCTCGCAGGTCGCGATGATGAGGCGCTGCGAGCCGGCTTCCAAGGGGACCTTGGTCTTCACCGGAGGCTTGTAGTCCGGGCTCAGGACGGTGGTCTTCACGTCGATGAAGGTGCGCAGGCACTTATTCTTGCAGAAGTAACAGCGGGTAGCTTCCTCGCGCGTGGTTTTGTAACTGATCTTGGAGATGGCGTCCATCCCGATGAAGGTGGACACGCGGCCGTGGTCCCAGAGGCGGCCGGCCTCGAGCGCGGAGCCGATGGCGCCGGCTTCGCCGCAGTGTTCGTGGACAATCACGTCGGCCTTGACGTCCTTGCCCTTGAAGCGGGACTCGATGAAATCGACTTGCGCTTTCACCGCGGCCAGGTTGTATTGGGTGCCGCCCTGGAGCAGGAAGCGCCGGCCGATGGCCGAGAGGTTGGGAATCTGCGAAACATACAGCCAGATGTTCTTGGGCAGCACGTTGCACAGCCCGGCCATGATCTCCTCGGGCTTCCAGCCCTGGCGCTGGAAATCGACGATATCGGACTGCATGAAGACGGCGCAGCCGTAGCCGAAACTGGGGTAGCCGCTGGCGGCGAAGGCCGTGTCGGCATACTCCTCCACGGGCACGTTGAATCCCTGCGCGGTGGATTGCAGGAAGTAACCGTTGCCCGCCGAGCACTGCGTGTTCAGCTTGAAGTCCTTGACGCGGCCGTCCTTCAGGATGATGATCTTGATGTCCTGTCCGCCGACGTCGCAGATGACGTCCACATCGTCGTAGAAGTGCAGGCCCGCCTGGGTGTGAGCGACGGTCTCGACCAGCGCGGCATCCGCGCCGATGACGTCCTTCAGGATGTCCTTGGCATAACCGGTGGTGCCCACGCCGAGGACTTTGAGGGTGGCGCCCTGATCGGCGATCTGCCGTTCCAGTTTGCCCATCACCTCGATGGTGTCTTCGATGGGGTTGCCCTTGGAAAGCTGGTAAGTCTTGGCCAGGATGCGGCGCTCTTTGTCCTTCGAGAGCAGCACGGCCTTGGTGGAGGTGGAGCCGCCGTCGATGCCGACGAAGCCTTCCACCACTTCTCCGGGCTGGAAAGTGGCGGCCACGAATTTCTTGTGCCGGTATTTTTCCTTGAAGCGTTCCAGATCGGTGGCGTCTTTAGCCAGGCCGCCGGCGCCGCCGCGTTTGGACTTTTCCTCTTCGCGGCCCACGGTGACGTACCATTCGAGCTTGTCCCAGCCGGTATACCGGCCGGTGGCGGCGTCTTCGGTCCTGCCGAATTCCACCGAACCGATGGCCGCGAAATACTGGGCGTTGTCGGGGGTGCGGATCAGGTCCTCCGGGGGGACGCCGGCGGGCAGTTCCGTGCCGCGCTCCTCCCAGATCTTGGGGATATTGTGCTTCCAGCAATCGCGCATGCCCTGGATGTAGCAATTGGGGCCGCCCAGCAGCAGAACCACGGGCTGCAGGGTGTTGCCGCGGGTGAGCACGGAAAGGTTCTGCATGACGATGGCCTCGAACAGCGACGCCATCAACTCATTCGGCGGCACGCCCATCTTCTGCAGGCCGTTGATATCCGTTTCGGCGAACACGCCGCACTTACCCGCCACCGGATGGAGCTTCAGGCCTTTGTAACCCATCTGGCAAAGTTGCTCGGAGGGGATACGCAGCTTGGCGTTGATCTTGTCGATGACCGCGCCGGTGCCGCCCGCGCACTTATCGTTCATGGAGGGCAGTTTCTTCTTGCGGCCGGTCTCGGGATCCTTTTTGAAGATGATGATCTTGGCGTCCTGGCCGCCCAGTTCGATGACCGATCCGCATTCCGGGTACAATTTCTCCACCGCGAGAGAGACGGCGTTGACTTCCTGGACGAACTTGGCGCCCAGGAATTTGGCCATGCCGTTGCCGCCGGAGCCGGTGATGAAGATGCGCGAGTTGACGGCCTGGAAGCCGTCGACTTCGGTTTCGAAGCGCTTGAGGAATTCGAGCACTTTCTCGGGCTGCCTGGTGTCGTGACGCTGGTAGTCGGACCAGACGATCCGGTCGGTATCCTCCTCGACGACCACCGCCTTGACGGTGGTCGAGCCCACGTCCATGCCGATCAGGAAACGTTTGTCCATGGATCCCCCGGGTTACTGGAGCGCCAGCGCGGCTTCGCGCGGGGCGGCGCCTTCCTTCTTCATCCGCTCCGCGATGTGCAGCACGAAGTTGGCGGCCTGGCCGATCACACCCTTGGTGTGCGGCACCTGATACAGGGGGCGCTTGGCCTCGGGGTGCGCCTCGACCCAGGCGCGGCAATCCTCGAGGGTCAGGCCGGCGCGCTCCAGCACCTCGGCCATTTCCTTCTTAGCCTTATTCTTGGCTTCGCCGAGGGCCATCTGGACGCGCGAATGGGCGTTGATCTCGCCTTCGCCGGAGGTCTCGATGGGCAGGTAGATCATGTCCTTGTAATTGGACACTACCGCCGACTGCGCGCCGTCGGACTGGGTAGAGGGCATGCAGCCGAAGGGTTTCACGGACAGCACCATGTGGGCGAGGTCTTTGTTGGAGTAATAGATGTTCTTGGCGACTTCCAGGTGGCCCTCGCCGCCGCCCGC
>VFSW01008379.1_pt1 | contig 14856 bp, 15 predicted proteins | sample 5358111 | NCBI WGS metagenome assembly VFSW01 (sample SAMN11554181, study PRJNA540505) | mine drainage metagenome | isolation source: sediment from site ElyBrook_90M | place: USA: Ely Copper Mine, Vershire, VT | collected 2017 | reverse complement strand
GACTATTTTGCAAAGAAGTCAACCATAGACATGGGCAAGCTGCTCATTTCAGGGCTTGTGGACATAGACCTATCCGCCCTTCCTGACGAAAAATTCAGGGCACTAGCAGCGCTGTTCATACTCCAGACGCTAAAGGAGAAGATGCGCGCCGAGGGATGGAGCGCATCAAAGGGGCTCAAAACCCTCGTGGTGCTCGACGAGGCATGGAAGGTCGCAAGCGACGAGAGGAGCGATGCAATAACCATAGTCAGGGAAGGAAGAAAATACCAGTTCGGGCTGATAGTCGCATCGCAGAACCCAACCGATATCAATGAGGCAATATTCTCAAACGTCGGCACAAACATAATACTGAGGATAAAGTTCCAAAAGTTCGTGGACTACATGCAGGGCTCTCTAAACTTCTCGCAGTTCATAAGAAGCGAGATAAGCAAGCTAGGAGTAGGGGAGGCGGCAGTGGATATGTCATTCCAGACCTCGGTCCAGTTCCCCTCCACATTCATAATAAACAGGATTGTAGGGGAGGTTCCGCTGGATTCGTACACAATAACGCTCGCAGACATAGTCACGGACTCGGAGCTCAGGGACCCTACGATAGCAAAGGAGTTCGTCTTCGAGAGGCTGCTGCTAAACTCAAAACTTATAGAGTCCAATGTGAGCACCGACCTTATAGAGTCCATAATCAAGGAGCTCGACAAGAAGAACAGGATAGTCGACCTAAAGGAGTTCATAAGGATACTGCTCGAAAGGAACATAAGCAGGGAGCTAATAGTCTCGCTGCTCAGAAACATGGGAATACCTGACAGCATAATAAGCAGGTCTTTCTCGTTCAAGGGATCGTAGGCGTGAAACATGGGTGCAACATTTACCATAACAAAAATAGAGTTCAAGAGGCTTCTTTCCGGCTTTAAGGTGAGCGACAAGAACATCGACGAGGTGCTCGCGCAGATAGACAAGTCCTACAAGCACATAAATGCGCTGTTCCTCGCAGAGCAGCTGCAGAAGTTCGGGCTCAAGCAAAACGACATAACAAACATATTCAGGAGGGTGGGCATAGACGACATAACCATATCTAACATATTCGACATAATAGAGGAGCAGAAGATAAAGTCCACATTCGGAAGGCTAATAGAGCTCTACGTGGAATGATCCAATGCCAACATACTGTATAATATGCGGAAAGCAAAGGGACGGACTGCCGGTACAAAACGACTACGTGATCGATGCTATAAGATGGTTCAAGAGGACAGTGACCAAGGACGAGCAGAGGAACAAGCTAATCGTGTGCAAGGAGGACTATCCGACATACAAGAAGAACATCAACAGGTACAACTCAAGGCAGATAATATACCTAAGCCTCGGCGTGCTCTTCATGCTGCTTGGCCTTGCCGTATCAGTTAGGGCTGGGACCTTTCTGGGCGTGTTGGTTGTGCTATTCTTCCTCTACCTGCTCTCGCTTTTGAACTACACCCCAAGCCTGGTGATAGAGAAGGAGAAGATAGCGCCAAAAAAGCACAAGCATAATCAATAAATATGCTTTTAATGAATATGATATCGTGATCTAGTGCCTGAGCAGGAATACCAGAACCAGCTTAACGCGGCTTTGCAGCCAAAGGTCGAGGAACTGACGATCGAGGCGAAGCTTACTGGCTCATTGCCGGCACTCAAGGACCAGCTCGCGCAGATTCCATTCTACCTTGTAAACTCTGATGAAAAGGAGATCAACCTGGTCAAAGTAGAGTCCAGGAACATAAACAAGAAGCCATACCTCTTCCACATAATAACTCTTACAACAAACAGCGTCACAGTCACATACTCATACCTGCCTGATTCGAGCATAAACCTGAGGAGGGCAAGCATACTAAAGAACCTCTCCGGAGTGCTCTCCCTAGTATCCGACCAGTACAATGTAAACGCATCTAAGTTCCTGCAGTATGTTGACTCCGTGCTCGACAGCCTTACCTCGGGCCTCTCGCAGAACTACACGACCCTATACAACAGGTACGACGCAATGCTCACGGAATACCGAGACCTCAAGCGCCTCAACATAGAGCTTGCGGCGTCGAACAGGAACCTCACGATACAGTCCACGCAGCTGAGCGGGGACAACAAATCTCTTATTGCAGAGGTGAACTCACTAAAGAAGTACAGCGACGAGTCGCTCATGGCGCTTGTCGAGGAATGGATACAGGGGCACAACAATTCAATAGACATAGTAGAATTCGGAAAGTCCCACGACGTGCTTCCTACAAGGGTCGAGCAGATACTGGACAAGATGATCTCGCTGGGATACATAGAGCTCAAGACCTGAGGTTTATCGCATGCCATACGAAGTAGTAATAAACAAGAAGTTCAGCCACGTAAAGCTGTACAACATAAAGAAGTCAGTGAAGGGCGAGCAGAACGAGATCTCAAAGATAGTCACCGCCTTGGTCGACAAGTATATCCTCAAGAAGAAGCCAAATGGTGACGAGCTGTGAGCATACTAGGTGGCAAGAAGAAGACCAAGGAGCAGATCGAGCAGGACGAGCTTGACGAGCTGTTCAAGACCCAAAAGCCGCCCAGCAAGATAGGCGGTACGCTTAGGATAATACTCACCTTTGTCATAATCCTGCTCATCGCGCTGACACTGCTTGTCATATACATAAAGAATGCGATCTCCGGCGCACAGTCGCAAAGTACTGTGCCTGCAATATCCGGACAGATAACTGCAAACTTCAACCTTTTGGCAAAGGGGGTGCTGCAGTACAATAACTCCAAATCAGTAGTGGAATTTGCAAAGGTGCGCTACTCTATATACAATTCAGCCAACACCACGGCGATGATGACAGTATACTCATCCAATCCTGTAAGGAGGATATACCTGCTCAATGTCGAGAACTACTGCGCAAACTGCTTCGTAGGCTCAAGCCTCTATCAGGGGCTCAATTCATCGCTCAGGCAATACGGGCTGCTCTTCAACAGGTCGAGCTTCAATTACGTAGACATAAACAAGATAGACTCGATCCCTAAGGGCTCCATAATAATAATCCCTTCAGGACTGCTTCCGAACATACTGCTTCCAAACGTAACATACAACAACCTCTGTCCGCAGTACACCAATTCAACAGTACTTTCGCTTCTTGGGGAGGGCGATGTGATAATGTATGTGGGAAGGAACTTCTCAAGGTCAGTCACATGCAGCGGCCAGACGGTCCAGACGCCGCAGCAGACGATAACCGACCTCTTTTCAGAGCTCAACACGACAGGAGGGGACCTCAATTCGACTGCAAATGTCCTATATCTTCCAAACGCGACATTCGCTTTCAAATACGGGCAAAAATACGGCAGCGCAAGGGCGATAGACGTGGGTCAGAACGGATCGATGGTAGTGCTCAGTGATTTTCCATCCACCGGATGGTCTGACAATTACAACCTGCTCGCCGATGACATTGCAAAGGTGCTCGCATCAAGGTTCTGGATACCTGTAATAGCAAACGGCACAACTACAATCCCGCCTGGAGCGCACGTGGCAGCAAACTTCACCGTATTCACCACGAACCTTTCAATAGCCAACGGCCCTGGGATAACGCAGCTGATAAATGCCTCTTATCCGCTTGTCAAGGTCATATCACAGAACTCCGGAAACTTCGCGCAGTATGACATACCTGCTACAACAACCTTCAGGAACAACGGCCAAATAAGCCTGCCTGCTATAGTGGGCCTGGGCGAACAGGTGCAGCTTGCGGGCCAGATCCTCAATTCGTCCAACAGGGTGGTGATAGCATACGCGCAGACATACAACCAGAACATCTCCCTGGTGAAGAACCTTACAATACACTTCGGGCAGATGGGACCCACGCCGGTATATGTCTCAACACTCTTCGTGCTTCCAAGCGGATACTACATCGTGAACCTGACGGACCAGAACGGCAACAAGTATTCAAGCGCGCTATTCTACATCAACGGGGCAAATGTCACTGCGACATCCCTTGACTTCAAGAATGCGACATTCTGGTTCTCAGTCCAAAGCAACGGCGCCCCTGTAAGCGGGGTCCCATACCAGATAAACCTCAACGGAGCATACAACTCCACAGGGTACATACAGGGCGGCCTGTTGCACTACACCCTCCCCAAGGGCACGGCTCTTAGCTTCGGGCAGATGACATTCACGATAAAGCTGCTGAGCAACACCTACACGATACCCTACGCATACAACAGTTCCGGCATAAAGATACCTCCTCTGTACGTGGAGGTAATAATAGAGGTCATCATAGTCATAGTGATAACCAAGGTCCTCGTGCCTCCAAATATCGACGAATACTACATAGACGTGCCTGACCTGCGCCCTGTCAACAAGCAGGTGCTCAAGGAGAATTCCGATGCCATAGTGGACGTTTTCGACAAGGTCAACGTATACTACCACTGGAAGGACATGCCTCTAACTGTGGATGAGGTCAAGACCGGAATAAGCAACAACATAAAGTACGGGAACACGAAGGTGTCGGTCACCGCAAGGAACACCTACACGATGCTCAGCAAGCTGGTGTCAAAGGGACTTGTCGAGGAGGCCGGAGAATACTACGCGCTGACCAAGTGGATAACGGAGTCCGGCCACAACATAGAATACCTTGTGATATACAGGAAGCTCAGGGACTTTTGCGTGGCAAATGCTATGCTCTTCACCGAGCTTGACTCGAGCAGCAACACCGACATGATAATAACCAACAAGTCTACGCAGAACTTCGTAAAGATATACAGCCCCGACATGAAGATTAGGGACATAGAGATAAAGCAGGGGACCAGGATGTTCCTCGCATTCCTTGACGAGGAGAAGAAGCAGCTCTTCCTTGACAAGCTCTACACCTCGTACGGAAAGAGCGCTGAGCTGCTCAAGATGGCAATAAGCTACGGAAACATTAAGCTGATAGACACGGACCACATAGATGAGCTCAAGCTCTAATCATACGGGGCAGCCGCCGTACCTTGGCCCAGTAGAAATATTCGTGAATGTGACTGAATTGGAATTGATCGATGTCAGCACTTTCAGGGAGCCATCGCAGTCATATCCCACAGTATTCCCCACATACAGTGTCGTTTGCGTTCCGTTTAACCTTGCGGAAGGATACAATGTGTAGCTCAGTCCAGTCACATTGTTCCTGTTGATCTGCACGATAAGGAAATTGCTTGCCTTTTGTCCGGCATAATAAGAAGAGGAAGAACCGTGCGGAATGGTTGTAGTTGACTGATTGCCTATGCTTGGGAAATAGTATACTGCTGCAATTACTGCTAGCGCAAGGACAAATATTATTATGGGCAGGAGGGTGCCCAGGTTCTTACTCTTCATTGCCACTACTCCTCTTCCTCGCCTTCAGCATCCTCCTTCCCTTCTTGCGCTTCGGCTGCATTTTCTGCATCCTCAGCCTCGTTTGCCTTGGCCTCTGCGTCCATCAGCTTCTTGTAGCGCCTGCCTACAAGCTCCCTAAGTTCGCCCTCAATCTCCTCCTTCTTCACTCCGGTTATCTCGTTGAGGTTTATTGAAAGCTGGTTTACATACCTCATTATCGTGTTGTACTTGCCCGCCTGCATCGAGCGGTTCTTCTCGCCGCTCATGTATCTTTGCAGCCCTCTTGCGCAGTCCTGCACAGCGAGCTTTATCTCCTCGATTATCTCCGGTTCCTGGGCTATGGCCTGCTTTCCAACTCCCGAAAACGGTATGTATACGCTTGAGACATTCACCATCACGCTTATCGGCTCGGCATTGAAGTCCTTTATCCCGTACCTCTTCCAGTCGATGCCGCTCACTGCGCTGTTTATCGCGCATATGGATCCATCGAAAAGCATCGGCACCTTGTTTCCGAACCTTATAAGCACTCCCTTTGCCCCTCCCTCTCCCTCCTTTCCCGCGTTGCCTCCGTATGCTATTCCCGCCTCTACAACGAACGGTATGCCTCCCCTGAACACCTTCGGGCGCCTCTCTACTATGCTCATGAACGTCGGATTGAGTATGTTCTTGATCGTGGCTTTCATCTGCTCCTCTCCAACCGTTGAAAGCGAATCGAGGTCAGGTGCTATCCATTTTGTCTCCTTGAACGCCTTCACTAGCATCTCCGCTTCGTCCCATGTCATCTTGTGGGGCTCCTTGTCGAAGTCAAGATTTGCAGCGAGGCCTTTAAGTTCGCTCACCTTGTTCTGGCTGAGCCTTGCAAACGTGTCTGTGAGGAATGAGGATATCTTGGAGCTCTGGCTGTTGTGCGCAAACTCGAGCATGTCGTTCGTTGTTATCCCAAGAGGGTGCGGCCTTGATGGCTTTGCCTTTTCAGGCATCTCAAGCACGGACCTTACGAAACTGTATTCCTTTCCCTGGGGATCTATGAGCCTTATTGTCGCATGGGGGTTTGAAAGCGCGGTTCGCCTTAAGTATTCGTATATCCCGTGGTCGCTTGCCTCGTATTTCACGTCGCCGAACTCACCGTATATCTCAAGCCCCTTAAATGACCTATCGATATCCTGCTGGTTTGTTATCAGCGGCTTGTTTGACTTTATGTCTATTGTAAGATCGCATTCGTATGCGCTCTTTCCCGTTCCGGACTTTATGTGAATTGGCTTTCCCGTGGTTATGAGCGAAAAGAGCGTGCATCCCGATCCTCCGATTCCCTGCTGTCCCCTTTGCTGTATGTACCTGTGGAACTTTGTTCCGGAGAGCACTGTTGCAAGCACCTTTCCCATCATGTTCTTGGGTATGCCTGGCCCGTTGTCAGTGTTCTTTATGGAGTACTTGCTTTCCGAGAGCTCCTTTACCTCCACCGTTATTTCCGGAAGTATTCCGGCCTCCTCGCATGCATCAAGGCTGTTTGTAACGTACTCATGCACAACAGTTGTAAGGGACCTTACCTTCCCAGAGTAGCCGAGCATCTGGCTGTTCTTCCTGAAGAACTCTGATATCGAATGCGTCTTTAGCTCCTTGAATATTGTATCTGCATCAACAACTACGTTTGGCATCATGCTTCACCATTAAGTTTCATCTTCTCCTTCTCCATTACCATGTATGCGGTCTTGTGCGTACCGCCTCCTATTAGCATCCTTATCGCAGCTTCCGCAACCTTTAGGTCGTCTATCTTCCCTATTATGCTCACACTGCTTCCAAATATGGCTATGTCTGCGCCGCTTACCGACTCTATGTACTCCTTCGCCTTGCCCTCTGTCCCTATTATCCTCGCCTTAACCCTCATTATCTGATCCTTCGAGCCGAAGATGTCCTTGAGGTTTATCTGCTGGAAGAAGTAATCCTCGTTGAGCAGCTTGTATGACTTGTCAAGGTCAAAGCCACGGCCGAATGCCGTTATCACGTTCTTCGCATTGAACTCGTCATAGGAATCTCCGTCGAGCGTAACCATGTTCTCCTCCAGCTCTATCTTGCACTTAAGCCTCTCCCTCAGGCTGGTAAGCGTCTTCTTGTCAAGAAGCTCTGCTCTCTTATGTGGTATGAGTATCTGTTCCATGTTCGACCGGCCGAATGTACTAAATAACTAAAATGTCAAGTATATAAATTGAGCACCCCTCCAAGGCTGCTAATCTTATATATCAGAAAAACCAAAATAGCATATAGTGGTAAATTTGGCTATGCTTAGAAGCAGGCAGATCATGCATAATGACGTTGGTCTCGAGTCAAAAGAGGCGCAACTTGCAGGAAGCCTTAGGGATACCCAAAAGCCAAAAAGGCACAGGATCCGCTCACTTGCCGCAACTGCTGCCCTGGGGGCTGCAGTATCAATCTCGGCAGCTGGATGCAGCAATTCCATAACTCCTCCGCAGCCCCAGGCAACGTGCGATCAGCCTGGAACCATAAATCCATTGCTTCCGACATGCCAGCCAAACAACACTTCACAGATACCTTACGTTCCTGCGACCTCAATTACCTCATCGACCATCACAACAACTACTACCATACCTGCTAGTCCACCAAGCTCCAAGGAGAGGACCAATGCGGTCCTCAGGGGCTGGGAAGATATATTCTCGCATCTCTCACCGTCCAATGTGCGCAAGCAAATCAAGGAGAACAGGCTGCTCATTTTCCTTGGTGCAGCTGGCCTAGCTCTCTACGGGGCAGCTTCAGGCCTGCTGTATGCCAAGAGAAGGTTCCTAGCCAGCGAAAAGGCCGTAGCAAGCACAGATAACGAGGATTATCTTAGGCATATCGTGCACAACATCATACTGCCTGGCCCAGTAAGGGCCGCAGCACTAAATCCACACACTCCGCAGGACGTCCTAAGCTATCTGGCCAAGCACAAGAAAATGGGCCTTGCCGTAAGCGCCGCCTTCAACGAGAGCATCAGCGATTCTGATTTCGAGAAGATAGCAGTCAGATTCGGCGATCAGCCTCTTTCAACGCAGCTCAAGCTTTTCGACAGCCATCTTATCTCGCTCATAGCCCTTAGCGAGGTGCTCATGACAATGCATGATGCTGGAGACAAGCTTACATCATTCCTCAAGTACAGCCCAGAGGAGGTCCAAGAGGCGATATACTCCAAATGGAGGGACGAGTTCATAAGGCAGAGGGAGAATGAAAAGTATCTTGAGAAGCTTAAGAGCATGCCAAAGGCGCCGCCAAAGCTTCACTACGAGCCGCAGGTAGATAGCAACGAGCCTCCTTATCCAGAATTCTAGCATCTCCAAATCCTAAGCTGCGCAACTTACTTCAAAACAAAGGTTTTTATACAAAATCCGCAAAATGATAAGCATAAGTGGGCCTGTAATGTTGCAGTATTTGCGTGATTCCAGAAATCAAAACCACATGATATAGCGGAAGTTCACGCATTTACAAAACTTCCAGTACTCCAATCTGTCGAGGGTCTTTGCATATCATGGATGGACTGAGGTCCGTTCCACTATTTCTCGCAGAACTTCAAACCAAGAGAAAGCTTTAAATACCATTTCATTTATAGATATGATTCAGTCATGATTGTTCCATGATTCAATCCTGAACAATTCAGGAAGGAATCAGGAATCAGTCATAGATGTTTGGTGATTGTTGGTGTCTCTTAAGAAGGATCAAATAGAGGATGAGCTCTTTAGGCTAAAAGAAGAGATAAAGGCCCTCTCGGAAAAGGGAACCAGGATGCCTGATGAATCAACTTCTAGCCTGAGCGCAGTAATAAAGTACTTCACTGATGAGAGAGAAAGGACAAACAGGGCTCTTTCGAACATAACAAGCAAGGTAATAGAGCTAGAAAAGATGCTCGTGGAGAAGGAGACGGTTTCTCCGCAGGAGTACCTCACATACGAGATACCAGTCTCATCGCTTGACGCAAACATACTCGACTTCGTAAAGGGGAAGGGAATGGCATGCGCTGACGATGTAAGGACGCTCATGAATTACAAGGGAAGGAATGCGGCCTGCTCGAGGCTCAAGAAACTCGAAAGGGAAGGATTCCTCGAAAAATTCCAACTAGGTCACAAGGTTTACTACAGATATGACGCTGGCAAGACGACCAAAACGCTGATTGTATCACCTCCACAGTGAGAACCGAAGCGGCCTGACTTCCCCAAGCAGGCCCTTCTGTTTCTAAGATCAGCGGACAAAAATTGCCCCGGGTTTAGCAATGGAGCAACCGATGAAGTTGCTAAACCTGGTTTCTCTTTACCTCCCTTAGTTTCACGCCTTTCTGTACAAGCCTTTTAAGCTTTTTTAGCCAAGAGTAGATTCTATGGAGAACATATTCGTGATGTCCCACGCTAGCGACATTGACGGCGTCGGCAGCGCTGCGCTTATACAGATGAAGTACAAATTGCCATCAAGCAGGCTCTTCTTCTCGGATTATTCAAAGGAGGGATTGGCATATGTCGACAAGAACCTGGGCAAGTTCTACAAGACCGGGATAACTCTCTTCATAGCGGACCTTGGAGTGAATCCAAAGATAGAGCCATCATACCTGCAGATACTTAAAAAGGTGAAGAAATACGGGGGCAAGGTATGCTGGTTCGACCATCATCCATGGTCGGATTCTGCAATCAAGAAGCTTGCGTCTAAATGCGACGTCGCAATAATAGGGGAGAACAAGGACTACTGCGCAACGGAGATAACCTACAGGGAGCTGGGATTCACCGACGACTTCACGAAGAACTTCGCAAGGATAGTGCACCTTTCGGACTTCAACATAAAGCCAAGGTCGGAGGAGGACTACAACCTGGTCGGGATTTACGCAATAAGCATAGCCTCATACTACAGCACTAACCAGTCGTGGGACTACATAACAAAGAAGCTCAGGTACATCGCAGACATAATCTCAAAGGGAAAGTTCACCGATCCTATAATAGCCGCTGACGCGTACGAATTCAACAAGATAAACGAGGAAAGGGTGATGGCAATGCTTAAGCAGCTGGAGATCAGGGACAATGTCGCAGTCGGATTCTCAAGGCATGTCCAGTCAACCTATGCGTGCGGCGCAATCACACAGGAAACGAAGAAGAGGATAGTCATATACGTGAACGTCGAGAATTCCAGGGGCCACATAAGGTCAACTGGCCCTGACATCTCAGTGCTTGCAAGGGCACTTGGGGGCGGAGGCCACCCGAAGGCATCTGGCTTCGACATAGATCCAAAGAAGTTCGGTGGATTTAGGACCAGGGAAAACAAGGCGAAGTTTGCCGACTTCATACAGGAAAAGATAAAGAAGCTTGGGATACGCTGATCATTTCAGCACTCCGAACCCTGAAAGCCTCCATCTCTGCGAGAAGTTCCTTAGGAGCGATATCTTTGCATGCCTGTCTATGCACACCATGTGCTTGAGCTCTATCGAGAGCCTGTCTCGCTTTGCCTTCTTTACGTAACCGACGACAGTTCCGGTTCCCATCCCAAGAAGAACGGGCTCCCCATCCCTAAATCCCTGCTTTGGAAGGTCGCTCCTGTTAAGCGAAGTGTAATTCAGCTCTATTGACTGTACTGAATCTGGAAGCTTTCCTGCAATTCCCACTATCTGCCCTACAAGGCCATCGGCCTTTGTGAATGCCGGGTCTATCTCCGTGCCTATTGCAATTAGTCCTCCAGCCTGGGCCTCATCAAGCTTCTCGCTTCCAGCAGAAAGGCTGTCTATCGTCGTGAATATCGGCTCGTAAGACTCCCTCTTTGTCTTGTCCGTTGCGGGGTTTATTGCAGGCCGTATCTCGATGGCCTCACCGGCCTTGAACTTTCCCCGTATTATCGATCGTCCGATTATCCCTCCCTTAAGTTCCGATATGGAGCTGCCAGGCTTGTTAACGTCAAATGATCTTGCAACATACATTATCGGATCAGACTTGAGGTCCCTCTCAGGAAGCTTGAGCTTGACTATCTCCTCAAGCACCGCATCCACATTGACATTCCTGTTTGCCATGACCGGGACTATCGGCGCATTCTCTATTATGCTGCCCTTTAGGAATGCCTTAATCTGCTTTTCATGCGCAATAGCCTTCTCCCTTCCCACGACGTCTATCTTTGTCTGGACAACTACGACCCGCTCTATCTTGAGCGCGTTTATTATCATCAGGTGCTCCCTTGTCTGTGGCATCGGGGCGGGCTCTGCAGCTGATATGACAAAGAGCGCTGCATCGATTATGCTCGAACCTGCTATGGCTGTTGCCATGAGCGTTTCGTGGCCAGGCGCATCAAGAAGGGATATCCTCCTCACAGGTGTAGGCATGCTACCATCCTCGCACTTTGGCGCAGTGGTGTACTTAATCCCATCCTTGCCCTCGCACTTGCTTATCAGTGCGTCTGCATAGCCAAGCTTTATCGTCATGCTTCTCTTTACGCTCTCGCTGTGCGTATCGGTCCACTGGTGCGTTATTGCAGAAGTAAGTGTAGTCTTTCCGTGGTCTACATGCCCAAGTGTGCCTATGTTGAATTCGCTCTGTTTTATCATCTAATCAGTCTTCAGCTTCCTGTTATTTACTATGTCATTTACTGCCCTTCTAGTATAAGTATTTAACCTTAACCTAAGCGCAGCCCTCGGTTTTATCCATACGAAGCTCTCAATCTCCACTCCATCCATCTTTACCTTTCCGCCAGAGGTTGTGCACATTACGTCTATGAATATGAAATGCCTTTTTTCCTTGAAGGTCTTGGGAAATATGGCTTCCTGCATGTTTATTATATGCTTAAACTTTACCTTCAAGCCCACTTCCTCCATGGTTTCCCTGACTGCTGTCTGCGCTATGGATTCGCCAAGTTCAACATGTCCTCCAGGCACTCCGTAAAGATTTGGCCATTTCCAGGATCTTACAAGAAGGAGCTCTCCCCTTCCATTAATTACAAATGTGCCTACTGCAACTTCTGGATAGACTTGCTTCCCCCTCATCAGATTTACCTCAAGAAGATGAGATTTACTCCTTCTTCTCCTTTGGCTTGAAGAGTTCCTCTGCCGGTTTTGCTCCATATTCCGTTATTACGGTGTTTACCTGTGAGGTATCCGCGCTTACGGTGTTTCCCCTTACCAGCCTTCTTGTCCTAAATCCCTTCTTAGGGTGCTTTATTCCGGGCCCGCTGCTAAGCAATGGGGCCGCCTTTCTTGTTCCCTCTATCTCCGGCCTTGAAGGGCTTCCTGAATTGTCGCTCAGGCCAGTTATCTGAAGCTTGAATCCGTCAAGTCCTACAACTGTTCCCTCAATGACTTCTCCCATCATCTTTCCTACGACCAAGGATTCCTTATCCTTTGGAACTTCAAGCTCTCCCGTCTTTCCACTCTTTCTATCCGAATACACAAGTTTCATAAAATCACTTTTTATTTTAGTATTATCTGTACATCGACTGCGGCTCGTCCTTGAATCTTCTTATCCTGTCCGCCACTTCCTTTGGTATTGCCGGGCGCACCTCCTGCAGCGCGTACGCAAAGTCCTCTCCATCGACGACATCCCTGTCATGCTTCACAGCGTTCATTCCCGCCTCCCTGCATACGTTCTCTATCTCTGCTCCTGTGTAGTTTTCAGAGATGTCTGCAAGGTTTTCAAGGACCACATTCTTTCCAAGCGGCATCTTCTTGGTGTGTATGTTCAATATCTTAAGCCTCGCATCGCGGTCAGGCATGGGGACTTCCAGTATTTTATCGAACCTTCCAGGCCTGAGCAGCGCAGAGTCAATGTCCTCAGGGCGGTTTGTAGCAGCAAGAACCACTACGTTCTTTAGCTCCTGAAGTCCGTCCATTTCCGTAAGGAGAGTGTCAACCACTCTTGCAGATACCTGCGAGTCCGAGTTGTCCCCTCCTCTTGTCCTCGATATTGAATCTATTTCGTCTATGAATATTATGCACGGCGCTGCCATTCTTGCCTTCCTGAATATCTCCCTTACCGTCTTCTCGCTTTCTCCGACGTACTTGCTTAGTACCTCCTGTCCCTTTATAGCTATGAAGTTTGATTCGCGCTCTGTAGCCACTGCCTTTGCTATCAGCGTCTTTCCGACTCCTGGGGGCCCTACAAGAAGAAGTCCCTTTATCGGCCTTATTCCGATCTTCTCGAACTTCTCTGGATGCTTTAGTGGGAATTCTATAGTCGCACGCAGCTCCTCCTTGATTGATTCGAGGGCTCCTATGTCTGCCCAGTGCACATTCGGCCTTTCTACGAATACCTCACGCAGCGCGCTTGGCTGTATGTTCCTCATGGCATCCATGAAGTTGTCCCTGTTGACCTTGAGGTTCAGGAGTATTTCGGCCGGTATGGACTGCTTGTCCGCGATCTTTGGAAGTATCGTCCTCAAGGTCGACATTGCAGCCTCCCTTACCAGTGCATTTAGGTCTGCTCCAGTATATCCGTGGGTAATGTCTGCAAGCTCGTCAACCTTCACGTCCTCGGTAAGAGGCATGTTGCGGGTATGGATCTGAAGAATCATCTTTCTTGCTCCCCTGCTAGGCACCCCTATTTCTATCTCCCTGTCGAATCTGCCAGGCCTTCTCAGAGCAGGATCTATTGCATCAGGGCGGTTTGTAGCAGCGACGACTATTACCTGTCCCCTCTGTCCCATTCCATCCATAAGGGTAAGCAGCTGCGATACCATTCTCCTCTCCACCTCGTTTGTGGATTCCTCCCTCTTCGGGGCTATGGCATCTATCTCGTCCATGAATATTATCGAAGGCGATTTCTCGTTTGCAGCTTTGAAGATCTCCCTAAGTTTCTCCTCGCTCTCTCCTACGAACTTGCTAACAAGCTCAGGGCCCGATATCGATATGAAGTTTGCATCGCTCTAGTTCGCCACTGCCTTTGCAAGAAGTGTCTTCCCTGTTCCTGGGGGACCGAAGAGAAGCACTCCTTTTGGCGGTTCGATTCCCAGCCTTTCGAAAAGTTCGGGATATCTTATAGGAAGCTCGATCATCTCACGAACCTTCTGCTTTGCGTCCTCAAGCCCTCCTATGTCCTCGTAGTGAACATCTCCTATCTTCACTGCGGATTCAGGAACTGGCTCTGTCCTTACGACAAAGTTTGTAGTGGGGCTCACCTTCACTATACCGTGAGGAAGCACCTGGACCACTATGAAATTAAATACGATTCCGAACATTGGTATGGGGACCGAGTCTCCCTTAACTATGGGCTTTCCCTCAAGCCTTCTCTTCGCGTAGTCCGCAAAGTCGGGGGAAAGAGGGGGCTTTTGTCCGGGAGGTGGCGCAATCACTATTCTGTCAGCGTTCTTTACCTCCGCCTTTGATATGAATACCTTGTCGCCGATTCCAACTCCAAGGTTTTGTCTAAGATAACCGTCTATTCGTATGAATCCAAGTCCCTCATCGCTTGGATGTGCCTGCCATATTGAAGCTGCGGTTGACTTTATCTTCCCCTTTATCTCAATGATGTCTCCTGAGTTAAGCCCAAGGGCGGTCCTTGACTTAGCGTCCACTCTGGCTATTCCTCTTCCAGAAT
>VFSW01008378.1_pt1 | contig 14857 bp, 13 predicted proteins | sample 5358111 | NCBI WGS metagenome assembly VFSW01 (sample SAMN11554181, study PRJNA540505) | mine drainage metagenome | isolation source: sediment from site ElyBrook_90M | place: USA: Ely Copper Mine, Vershire, VT | collected 2017 | reverse complement strand
GACGGCGGACTATCAATACACGAAGACCGAAAGGGACCGCGTGGATCTGCCCGACCGCGCAGTCCAGGTCGACCCCACGCAGCGCCCGCAGCGCGCCGAACGACTTGACGACCGCGCGGACGCGCAACTTCGGTTCCAAGGAGGCCCGGACGGTCCCTACGGACCGCCCGGTCTCTCCCGCTACCTCATCGAACGCTCTGATGCTCATTGCCCCGTATTCCAGCTCACAATCACTTGCTGACGGAGACGCCCTTCACGTACCAGTTCCACTTGTAGTACGCCTGGAGAGTGCTCAGGCACTGACCCTTCTTGACCTTCAGGGCGCCAGTGTTGTCGTAAATGGGTCCACAGAAGAAGTTGTGTCCGTGGATCATCTTCTGCTCCGCCGCATTGACCCGCTCACGAACAGCCTTCGGAACGGTCGGGCCCCAGGGCGCCAGGGACAAGCCCTTCCCGAAACCGAACAGGTCGATCTTGCCGCCCTTGTAGGTCCCGTTGATCACGGACTTGGCAACCAGCTGGAGCGTCGGCCCATAGTTCACGTTGGTCGCCGTGATAAAGGCCTTGGGCCCCGACTTCACAGGGTCGCCCCACATCGCGATCGCCTTGACGCCTCGCTTCTGAGCCACGGTCACCGCCGACGGGTCGTTTTGCGTTGTCGCCAGAATGTCGGCGTGAGCATTGACGAGAGCGTTCAGGTCTTCGGTCTCGACCGGCGGGTTATACCACGAGTTGACCACCGTGGCGACGGCCCTGCAGCCAGGGTGGGTGGCTTGACAGCCCAGAATGAGGGCGTTCAGCGTCTCCATAACGGGAGCGGGCGTATTGGCGAAGGCCTCCAAGAACCCGATGATCCCCGTCTTGGTCATCATTCCCGCCGCCATTCCCTCGAGGTATGAGGCTTGCCAGTTCTCGGAGTAGACAGCCGTCGAGTTGGACGGGAACGGCGGCGTCCCGTTCGCCTCAACGCACGCAACGTTTGGATACTTCTTGCAGGCTGCGTAAAATAACGTCCCTCCCTCGCCCGGGTCCACAACCATCTTCGCGCCCTGGCCCATCATCCCCAAGGCGGTCGAGGTCCACTGACTCGTGTAGGGGGTGTTCTGGCTCATCGAGGCCGAGATGCCGAGGGTCTTCTGCAGATCGACCTGCGCGTTGTACCACTCCTCGTCATAGCCCTTGTCGGCGATCGAGCCGTCGTAGATCCAGCCGGTCTTGATCTTGCCCGTGGCCGCATGCGACACTACGTGGGACGCGCTGACACTCTGGCGCGTCGACGCTCCTGAACTCGGTGAAAAACTCGTCAGATTCAGGACTACTGCGGTGACCGAGGCCGATATGGCCAGGTAGCGCGAACCAAGTTTCATTACTCCCCCTTTTGAAAGCCGTGGCTACTCGTAGTCAAGCAGACGAACTATAGGTTGTCAAGGCAACTACGAGCGTGAGAGTGTTGAACGACGACGCACAGTTCGATCACGAGCATTGGCACCCGAGCCTCGCTGCAACCGAGAGACCCGATAGACCCGCACCAACGGTGCGGAACTACGCGACGCGCTCGCAGTCCCCGACGATGGCGCGTGAGGACGTGAGTCAGCATCGACCGCGACAATCACGACGCTCGCGCGGTGACGCATGCAGCACACAGTTCCAAGGCCCGCACCACTCAACTCAAGGGAAAGCGCCCAACCCACCCGTGAATCTTCCCAGTCCTGACGAGTACGTAGCGTTAGACTCTCGCGAGACCATGGTGTGGCATCACGTCTCGCCTCTCTGGACGAATCACAACACGCAAGGACGTTCGTCGTGACAACGCCTCGACACTACATCGTTGACAAGCAAGTTGGATTCATGCTTCGCAAGGCTCATCAACGCCACACGACACTCTTCACGGAGCGAGTACGATCACGGATTCGTCCGTCGCAGTTTGCCGTGGTGGCCAAGGTGGCCGAGGTGGGCCCAGTGTCCCAGAACGAGTTGGGGCGGCTCACGGCAATTGATACAGCGACGATCAAGGGTGTCGTCGACCGCCTGATCGCCAAGGGTCTGCTCACGGTGGTCTCGACTGGTGACGTCCGACGTCGCGTAACGGATCTCACCCCTGAGGGCTGGCGGTTCTACGAGGAGATGGTGCCCGTGGCTAAGCAGATCACCCTTGAGACCCTGCAGCCGCTCACGGTGGAGGAGCGCTCCACCTTCCTTCGGCTCCTGGCGAAATTGGGCTAGGGGCTGTCCGCGTCCGGCGCCGACAACTTTACGTTGGTGCGAGGTTCCACGAGCGTGTCGTCGGTCTCGGGCGAATCCAGCACAACTCGTCTTCGCCCGAGCAGGACGATCCGGCCCTAACCCAGCTGCTCGAGGGTTGCGCCATTTGGCCCCAGACGCAGGGTGACGTAAGTCTCTCCGATCACCAGATAGGCACCCGAGATCACTCCACCGCGAAGAAGTGTCTGGGCGAGGACAACGCCAGGCTCCAATGCTTCGGCTCGCTCGCGATCGCTCAGGGGCCCAACCCCACGCGTCACCATGCGGGTGCCCAGGTCACTCGACTCGTCGACCTGTGTCGCCGGCACTCGCACGATCGCCGGGTGACCCGGAAGGTCTATGGCACTCGCGATGACGGTTGCGGCGGCGTCCGCGGTCGCAGCGTTAGCGGCCACAACAGTCACCGCATCAGCGATGCCCAAGGAGAAGCTCCGACCCCGCCAACCACTCGTTGCGACGCCCCGCACCGACGAGGCGGAATCGAACGTAATCGAGCCAGTGACGTAGGGATTGAGCAGCGACGTCACGACGCCGATCCTGGTTGAAGCTCCGTCAGCAAGACCGAAGGCGATATCGCCACCATTGTTGACGCTCAGGCGCTCCAGATCGTCCGCCCACGCCGCCGCGAGCACGTGATCGGCGATCGCGCCCGCGACCGCCGCCATCGGTGTCACGAACACGTCGCCAAAGTGACTTGTCGCCGCGACCATCCGTCGCGCCACCGGACCGATGACATCGGGCCCACTGGTCGCAGGCCGTCGAAGCTCCGAGAGCTCGCCCACCAGCTCCTCAATGACACCACGGAGTGCCAGGGCCGATCGCTCGAAGGCCCGTCCGCGCGCACCCGGTGCGCCTTCAGCAGTGATGATCAGGTCAGTCGGTCCGTGCTGAAGATGGAGCGTCAGGCCATCTCCCGAGAGGGCGGCGATGGGACCGCCCCCCACGGCTACTCGGTGACCTCTCCGGCGCGTAGGCGCCTGACGGGGATGTCACGCAGTGCCTCGTCCACGGTACGTATGGCCTCAGCGTGGCCGCCGAGCTCGAGATAGTCCTCTCGCGACATCGTGAACTCGATAGGTGCAACGATTGCGGGCGTCGGCACGAAGCCAAAGGAGTTTCGAGGCACGCTCAACACGTCCACCATGAAGGTGATGCCGCCACCCGGCCACACGTAGACCGGCGCGCCTCCACAGGTTACGCGGGTCAGACGCGAACGCACGGACCTCGTCAGTCGGACCGGCTCAGCCGAGACTCCCGCTCGCAACGAACCTCCGGCTCCCGCCACGAAGAGCACCGTAGTGAGCGCCGGCTCACAGTTCGCCCGTATTCTCGCAACGGACGCTGCCACGGCGTCGGGGACCTCGGCCGGCTGTGGCACCAATTCGTCGTCGAGAACGAAATAGACCATGCTCTCCCCAGTGGTGCTCGTCATCAGGAGCCGAAGCCCCGGACGTGCGCCCTTCGCAGCATAGAACGGCCCCAATATCGAGAGCGGGTCGGTCAAAGTGGTTCCGCCCCAGCCCGCGCCCGGTTCGGCAATGTTGAAGTAGCGCCCGGGTGTGGAGCGCCGACCGATGACCTTGATACCGCTCGGTGGCATCCCCAAGACCGCACCAGCCTGATGCTCGGTGAGTACACCGGTGATGTGGTCATCAACGACAACGACTTCGTCGACCAACTCGCTCCAGGCCTTGGCGAACATCCCAACGGTCGCCGACCCGCATCCAACGCGCATCAACTCCTCCACATGACCGTCGATAACGGGGGCTTGCCCGGCCTGGAGCAACAGCTTGGATCCGCTGTCCACTTCCAACTCCACCTCTTCGGCCCGACAGAGCGCCAATATCGTGCGCATCGTGGCCAACCCCTCATGCTTGGTACCGCCGGTGAGGTGGTTGACGCCGCCGATGGAGAGCATCTGGGAGCCGTACTCGCCTGTCGTGACCATCCCGACGGCTTCACCACCAGCTCGCACGGTGGCCTGCTCGGGCCCAATGTAGCGATCCGTGTCGATCTTCACTCGAGCCGAGCAGTAGGAGAAAATCCCCTCCGTGACGGTCGTCACGGTGTCCACTCCCGCGTAGTTCGAGGACACGATGAACGGTGCCGGCTTGTAATCAGGGTACGTGGTGCCCGCACCAGCGCCCGTGACGAAGACCGCGTTTCCGACCAGCTCGCCATCCCAGTCATCGCTCGCCACGAAGGCGACCAGACGCCCGCCTTGCTCCTTCGTCATCTCGAGAACCGTGACCGGGTCCATCCGCGTCAGAACGCCATCCACGTTGCCATAGCGGTCACAACTCCCGGTCGCGCCAGGCTTGATGAAGCAGCGGATCGGACACGCCTCACAACGGATCTTCGTTCCAACGTCCGACTCGTCCACCACGTCCACGTCGTCGCTCAATGTTCCACCTCCATCGCCCCGAGGATCCGCTCCGGTGTCGCCGGCACAACCGTGACCCGAGCGTTCACCGCGTGGCGGATCGCGTTCAGGATCGCCGGCGCCGTCCCGATGATCGTATGTTCCCCTACTCCCTTGGCACCATACGGGCCGCCGGGATCGTTCGACTCGATGAGAATGCTCTCGATTTCAGGAACGTCTCCGAGGGTAGGGATCAAGTAGTCATGCAGGTTGTTGGTTCGCTGCGGCACGTAGGCCTCCAAGAGGCCCAGGCCGATACCCTGCGCAATACCACCCTCAATCTGGCCAACCACTAGGCGAGGGTTGATGGCTCGCCCGACGTCGTAAGCCGCGGTGATCAGGTCCAGATGAACTCGTCCAGTTTGCGCGTCGACCCGCAGCTCGACCATCTGAGCCCCGAAGCCGTACACCGCGTAGGGATCCCCTTGACCCATCGCATCGAGGGGGGTCGTCGGCGGATCAAAGGACTCCGTTGCCGTGAACACATAGCCGTCGCGCTCAGCCACCGTCGACAGGTCAAGCTTCACGTCGCCCCCGGCCGTAGACGCCACGAGGACCGACCCGTCGAAGTACAACGGAGCTTCGACGTCCACTCCCAACGCTCTCGTCAAAGTCTCACGCAGCGCACGCCCCGTTTTGGTCGCCGCCATCCCTGACACGTACGTCTGGCGCGAGGCGGATGTCTTACCGGCGTCCGGGGTCACGGCAGTATCGGCAGAGACGCGCTCAATGGACCCCACGGGCACGCCAACGGCATCAGCGAACATCTGGGAGATCACGGTCGCCGAACCCTGACCGATATCGATTGCTCCCTGATGAAGAACCACGGTGCCATCGCGACGCACGCCAGCCATGAAGGTCGACGGATTCGACAGCGACGTGTTGCCGCAGCCGTACCAGATACACGCCAAACCCACACCGGAGCGGTACCGGCGCGCCGTGTCTCGCTGCTCTACCGCCACTCGAACCGTCGCGGCCCGCCAACTGTCGCGCAGCGCGTCGAGACACTCTCCTATCCCCACTCCGCCCACGAGACGCTGACCGGTGACCGTCGAATCGCCCTCGCCTAAAACGTTCATCCGACGCAGCTCGAGTCGGTCCATGTCGAGCGCGTACGCGAGGTCGTCGTAGAGAATTTCTTGGGCGATCGCCGCCTGGGGAACCCCGAAACCTCGAAAGGCACCCGAGGGTTGGGCGTTAGTGAGCACCGCACGAGTATGAGCGCGATAGTTGAGTGTGACATAGGGGCCCGACGCATGGACCGGCACGCGATTGGCGACGGTCGGTCCCCACGAAGCGTAGGCACCGGTGTTGAAGCTTCCGTCGAAGTCCATGGCGGTGACACGGCCATCGCCCGAAGCACCGACACGGACTCGCATCAGAGCAGGGTGTCGCTTCGTTGTGGACATCATCGACTCGCGACGGTCATAGATCAGGGAAACAGATCGACCCAGACGGCGAGCCGCCAGAGCCAGATGCGGCTGCACGGCAACGTCCAGTTTACCGCCGAAGCCTCCGCCCACCTCCGTTGGAACGATACGAACCATCTCCTCGGGCACACCGAGTACATCGGCGGTCGCGGTCCGGTCCATATAGGCAGCTTGCGTGCAAGCGTGGATCACGACAACGTCACCATCCATCTCCGCCCATCCGGCCTCCGGTTCGATATAAGCGTGCTCAATGAATGGTGTGACGAACTCACCGCTCGCCACCACCGCCGCCTCAGCCAGAGCCCGGTCTACGTCGCCGCGCTCCACGTAGCCCTCGACAAGGATGTTGTTCTGCCTCTCAGCCTGCACTGAGGCCGCAGTTGCGTCGAGGGCTCGCTCGATCGATTCAATCGCCGGCAATTCGCGCCACTTGACAGGGAAGTCCTCGATCGTCGTTTCCCCATCCGCCTCAAAGACGACACCAGCCACGGCCTCACCGTGGAAGCGCGTCTCGTGCACGGCGTAGACCGGCTGGTCAATGAACCCGGGGATCACGCCAAAACGGTTGATTCCCGTCACGTCTTGGGCGGTCAAAACCAATCTCACGTCGGGATGGCTCGCCTGGTACTCATCGAGGTCGCCAATCGTGAAGGCGGCATGCGGGAAGGGACTGCGCACGATCTTCATCACCAGGGCATCCGACGGCACGCCGTCGGCGCCGTAGATGGCGAGTCCCGCAACCCTCTCTGGTCCGTCGAGTCGGCTGATCGACACGCCTACGGAGTGACCCGCGGAGGCTTCAACGGTTGGCCTCTCAGCCTCGAAGTCAACGAGAGCCTCAACGATGGAGCGGTATCCCGTGCACCGACACAGGACGCCACCAAGCGCCTCCTCGACCTCCCCTTGAGTCGTGCACGCATTGTTTGCCACGAGGGCCCGAGCCGCCATCAGCATTCCCGGGGTGCAGAAGCCGCACTGCGCTGCGCCGTGGGCGAGGAACGACTCTTGGAGTCGATGGCCAAGGGCGTCGCCCGCGAGTCCCTCCACGGTGAGCACCGACCGACCCTCCACTTGACCGACCGGGGTCAGGCACGAGCACAGCGGAACGTCATCGACCAGGACGGTGCACGCACCGCAGTCGCCTGATCCGCACCCGATCTTGGTGCCCGTGAGACCCAGCTCATCTCGAAGCACGCTGCTGAGAGGACTAGATCCGGCCGAATGGATCTCCGTCTCGATCCCATTAACACGGGCGCGGATTACCTCAGTCATGATTACCTCCACAAGCAACGACGGCGTCCGCGATCAATTCAGGAACGAGTCGCTGCCGATACGAGCCCGTGGCACGGACATCGTCGATTGGAGCCAACTCGCTCAGGCTAACCTCACCCAGGGCCTGACGCACTCCTGAGGCGTCTGGCCTCATGCCAATCAGCGCCTCTTCGACGGCGGCTAGACGTGTGGCGACCGGCGAACAGGCGCCGACCGCGATTCGTGCCGACTCGATGTGATCGCCATCAAACTCAAGCAGCGCGGCGACCATAGCGATCGAGATGACCAGGCTCGATCGCTGCCCGAACTTGACGAAGGCGCTCCGCGAGCCCGCCGGCGGTTCGGAGACAATGATCGCAGTGACTAACTCGTCCTCTCGCCGATCTGTCGTGCGATAGCCAACGAGGAACTGCGAGAGGCTCACCACCCGCAGGCCACGAACGGAACGTAGTTCGATTTGAGCGTCGAGAGTGAGCAGCGGAGGTATACCGTCACCGGCGGGCGACGCAGTGCAGATGTTCCCTGCCACCGTTCCGGCATTCTGAATCTGAATGCCTCCCACCTCCTTGGCGGCACCCCGTAACCCACTGAAGGCTGATGACAGCTCCGCACTGCGCACCTGGGTCCAGGTCACCGCCGCACCGATGCGCAACGTCCCCGCATCCCACACGATGTCGCGCAACTCCTCAACGGCCGAAACGTCGACGACTCTCTCGTGGCGCGGTCGATAGAGGCGTTCAGGATAGAAATCCGTTCCTCCACAGACCACCGCGGACTGCGGCTCACTCACCAACTCCAGTGCCCGCTCCAGGGTCTGTGGTCTCTCGTACGAAGTGAGGCCGACCATCGTCTACTTGAGCTCGAAAGCAGGATCGACGCTGGACGCCAACGTAGCGTCGAAGTGCCACGTCGACACAACGACCTTCTTATCCGTGTAGAAGTCGACGGCATCCTCGGCGCGTCCCCGCAACGAGCCGTAGAAACTCGACCTGCGTCCTCCAACCGGATAGAAGGCAATGGGCGCCGGGGTTCCCACATTGATTCCGACCTGGCCGACATCTGCGGCGTTGCGGAAGTGTTGGGCCTCGCCACCACTCTCCGTGTAGAGAACCGCCGTATGACCAAACTCGCTTGCGTTGATAACTGCGAGTGCCTCATCAACGTCCTCAACTGGCGCGACACACCGAACCGGACCGAAGAGCTCGGTCCTCCAGATCTCCGTCGTCGGCTCCGTGTTCACCAAGGTCGGACCGAGCCAGTACCCGCCGGGATGGGCCTCCACCGTCGTGTTGCGACCATCGAGCAAGATGTTGCCGCCATCTGCCTGAGCCCGATTGACGGCGTCGATGAGATGCGATCGAGAAGTTTCCGAGATCACGGGTCCGAGCGTCACCCCTGGTTCGGCGCCGTTGCCCACGACCAGGCCACGAGCCTTCCCAATTATCGTCTCGAGGACTCGGTCGTAGACGGAGCGATAGACGAGGAGATTAGAACCCGCAAAGCAGCGCTGCGACGCGTTTCCGTAGAGCGACGAGATCATGTTTCCAATCGTGCGATCCAGCGAGACTGAGTTCGCCACGACGAGATGATTATTCGCGCCGCCCTGGGCCTGACAACGCTTCAGCGCGGACGAAGCCTTCGCGTAAACAATTCCAGCCACCTTCGATGACCCCACGAAGGAAACGCCAGCCACATCTGGATGCGTGCAGAGGGTGTCCACCACGTCGTGAGACCCGAGAACGAGGTTCACGACACCCGCTGGAAAGCCCGCTTCCTCTGCAATCTCGACCATGCGGATGCTCGTAAGCGGGCAGAACTCTGAAGGCTTGATCACCGCAGTATTCCCGGTGCCCACCGCCCACGTGAAATAGAGCGGTATCATGGCCGGGAAGTTGAACGGCGCCACAAATGCGAAGACGCCCAAGGGCTCGCGGATGTACTCGATGTCCACCCCGTCGCCAATGTTGGCGGTCACCGCTCCCTTCATCGTCTCCGGCGCAGCGGCCGCATGGTCAACGTACTGGATGGCCCGCATCAACTCGCCTTGGGACTCGGACAGCGTCTTGCCATTCTCTGCCGTGATGATCGACACCAATTCGTCAGACGAATCAATCAGCAGCTGGCGATATCGCATCAGCAGGTCAGCGCGCTTGGGCACCGGGACCCGCCGCCACGACCGGAAGGCTTCAGCGGCGACCGAGATGATCTCCCCCGTCTCCTCGGCGCTCGAGTGCGGGTGCACCGCCAACACCTCGCCAGTCGCTGGATTAGTGACATCGACGGATCGGGTGCCACGAACGTCCCGCCAGACGCCTCCGGCGTAGTTCTGTAAGATCTTCATTGTCGAGCAATCCCTCCTAATGACCAGCACTCGCTGGAGCGGCTCCCACCTGGTGGATTCCTCGCACCGGTGGTGGTGTGTTTCGACTCTTAGCCACCACGACGCGACCATCGATTACCACGAAGGTCACGGCGAGCGTGTCCCCGATCTCGAGAGCGCCCATCGCGTCGCTAGCCTGCGAACCGAGTGGGGCGTCGACCAACACCAGGTCCGCCGGCTGTCCAACAGCCAACGTGCCGTCCTCACCATGCAGTTGTGCGGTGTTACCAGTCGCGAATGCCACCGCCGTCGTGCCGTCAACACCGCCAAGTGACGCGGCGGACGCCATTACTCGCAATACGCCAAGGGGCTGAGCTCCACTACCCGCTGGCGAGTCAGTACCGATGACCACTCGAGACAGTTCTCCACGCTCCGCCGCAAGCCGCACAATCGCGCCGAGAGTCGTGATATTGCCGTTGTGAACCACTTCAATCCGGGCATTGGTCTCCTCAAGAATCCGTTGCACGTCGCTGAGTGGCAGGCTCGTTGGGCCGCCATTCACGTGACCCGCAACGTCGGGTTGCACGGTGACCACGAAATCGGCGCCAATTACGCTGGAGCCAGGTATCGATGCCCCACCAGTGTGGACCATGACCTTCATGTCACGAGACTGAGCCCAGCGGGCCATCTCCGCGACCACTGCCGGATCCGTCAAGCCGGAGATTCCGATCTCGCCGACGAGGCGGCACCCCGCCGCCGCCAAGATATCGAAATGGGTCTCCGTGAGCCCGGGCTCGAGCAGAACAGCACCAGCCTCGACCTTGACCCCCGCTGGGCGAGCCTTTGCGTAGCTCTTGTGAGCGAGAGTCGCGAGGGCCACCATTCCGTCGGGGTCCGATGGACGACCGGGAAGGTGAGCCTCGCCCGCCGAGTACATAGCGGTTACACCACCGTGCAGAGACGACTCGATCCAGCCCAGCGTGTTCTGACGAGGCGTAAAATCACCGAAGACCGGGTGGACGTGATTATCACGCAACCCCGGAAGCACCGTGGCTCCCGCAGCGTCGAGAACGGTGGCGCCTTCCGGCACCACCACGTCACGTGCGGAGCCGATCGCGGTAATGACACCATCCGTCACGACGAGCGTGTCCGCCTCAATGACAGGAGCACCGAGTGACCCGGACACCATGCACCCTACGTTGATGACCGCCAGTGTCTGGGTCATCGTAATCCATCCTCTCCTATCGCCTCTCCAACCATGAGACCACCAACGCGCGGCAGTGGGCGGCCGTGGTCGGTGACCGCAACCGCCAAGACGAGCTGATCGGGACCGGGGGACTCCCCGATCCGCAACTCGATGGCGTCGAAGTGCGAGCGAACGAACGCCGCGTCCTTGTAGTGAAGGGGGATATCCAACGTCGTGCCCGGTCCTCCGCGCTTCTTCGCCGAGGGGATGATGGCCTTACCGCCCCCGCACGCCTCGCGCAATGGTGTTCCCAGCTTGGGGTGCAGAAGCGCAGCGGCGTGCTCTAGCTCACCAGCCATGCCGACGATGGCACCTTTGCCGTAGGAGTGAACGGCATTGCCTAACGTCGCGACCGCTAGGCGCGAAAGCTCAACACCCAGCGGGACGCTGTCATCGATCAGTTCACTCAAATCCTCAACGTAGCGTCCAGCGAAGGGATTCTCGATTACCGCTGCCGCCACCACACGGCGAACATAGGGATCGAGATCACGGCCCATTTCCACCCGACGCTCATCTACCAAAACGTGCATCCCCAGAATCCGGATCATCCCCCATCCTTTCTTTTGCCGCAACGCCACGGCGTTGTCGACCCGCGTTGCCGTTCTAACACACACTTAACTCGTATACAAGTAGTCAAAGGAGCTGGGGCGCAGGGGGAGGCACTCCCGCAAGGCGTACACGCGCGTACGGTACGCTGCAGACAATGACTTGGCCAGGTCGGTCCGAGGATTCCCTCTCGACAGTTCCAACTCACCTGCTTGCCCTGAGGGGAGCGGGGTGACCGCCGCCATCATCTTGGCCGCCGGTGCGTCTCGGCGATTCGAGAGCCAAACCCCGAAGCTCCTTGCCCCGTTTCGTGGCCGACCACTCGCCGCATGGGCTCTTACCGCGGTAGACGTCGCAGGATTCGACGAAGTCATTGTGGTCGTCGGAGGCTCCGGCATCACCCCACTCCTGAGTACCCAGTTGACGGTCGAGAATTACAACTGGGAGGATGGAATCGCCACGTCACTCACCCGTGGCGTAGCCGAGGCCGAGCGCCGGGGGCACGAGGTCGTCGTCGTGGGTCTTGCCGACCAGCCCTTCGTACCCAGCAGTGCGTGGATGGCCGTGGCGGCAACGAAGAGCCCCATCGCCGTCGCGACCATCGGTGGTCAGCGCACACCGCCCGTGCGTCTCGAGCGAAACGTCTGGCCGCTCCTACCCACAACTGGTGACGTCGGGGCTCGCGCCGTGATGATTGCCCATCCTCATCTCGTGACTGAAGTTCCGTGTGCCGGCTCCGCCATCGACCTCGACACGCAACGAGACTTCGAACGCTGGACCGTGGACAACTCATCGCGAGCGGGCGCCACACTCGATCACTCCGTCCAGTCGAGATCCGCAGAACAAGACGGATGATCAGGGGCGTCACGAGCACGGGACCGATAGCCGCGCTGAATCCCATCGCGCTTCGCGATGGAGAGACGAGCACACGCCATTGCTAGAGTGACCCCAATGCTCGACTTGTTAGACGAGATCGAAAGGTGGCAGGCCCAGGGTCACCGAGTGGTCCTGGCCCGAGTGATCGAACTGGTGGGGTCCGGACCTCGAGATCCAGGTGCGGCCATGGTCGTGTGCGAGACGGGTGAAGTCCGCGGTTCGGTCGCCGGAGGATGCGTTGAGGGCGCCGTGGTGAACGAGGCGATGAAGGTGCTCGAGATTGGCGCGCCAAGACTGTGCGCCTTCGGGTACTCTGATGACGAGGCCTTCGCCGTAGGACTGACCTGCGGCGGGACGATCAAGATCTACCTCGAACCCATCGCCTGATGAAGGACGTACTGGCCGCCGCGCACGAATGCTTGCGCCGTGATGAGAGTTTCGCCTTCGCCACAATCATCGAGTCACGACATGATGACTCGGCGCACGGCTCCTCTCTGGGAGCCAAACTGCTCGTAACGCCGGACGGTCCGCCGATCGGCTCGCTCGGTTCAGTCCCACTAGACACAGTCGTGGAGCAAGAACTCCGTAATGCGATAGCTGCTGCAAAAGGCGGCACATGGCACTGTGGCACCAACGGTGAAGAGGCAGGGAGCGAACTCACGATATTCATTGACGTCTTCCCACGGCGGCCCCACATGATCATCTTCGGAGCGGTCGACTTCACGAGCGCACTCGTCAGGGTTGCCAAGACGCTCAACTTTCGCATCACGGTGTGCGATGCCCGCAGGGCCTTCGCCACGACCGCACGCTTCCCCGAAGCCGACCACGTCGTGGTCGACTGGCCGGATCGGTATCTCCAGGCTCTCACGCCGCCACTGGGACCTACCGACGCAGTCTGCGTTCTCACCCACGATCAGAAGTTCGATGTCCCAGCGCTGACGGTGGCACTTCGCACCCAGGCGGGCTACGTCGGTGCATTGGGATCACGCCGAACCAACGCAGAGCGCCGCAAACGTCTGCTGTCATCAGGGGTCAGTGGCGACCAGATCGAACGAATCATGGCACCGATCGGAATTGACATCGGAGCCCGCAGCCCCGAGGAAACGGCGATTGCCATCTGCGCTGAGATCATCGCGTTACGGTCCGGCACGCCAGTCGCGTCCCTACGTGATGCAACGGGACCCATACACCGAGTCAACCCCCGTGGTCCAGAGCGCCCACTCCAATGCTGAATTCGTCTCCTCCCGCACTCACCGGGGCGAACTCGGGACGCTACCGGCGACGCTGCGTACACTAAGGCGAACGGCAAGCGCTTAGGAGGCACGGTGGCTAGGGCGCTCATCATCGTCGATGTCCAGAATGACTTCGCGGACCCCCAAGGATCACTCTACGTTGCGGGTGGCGAGGACGTCGCCGCACGGCTCGCCGAGCGTAGCCGCAAGAGAGGAGCGCCTTTCAACACCGACGTGGTCGTCGCCACTCGCGACTGGCACGTGGACCCCGGCGTTCACTTCGACGAATGGCCCGTGCACTGCCGCGCCGAGTCGTGGGGTGCCCAACTCCACCCCGCCCTCAACGATCTACGTAGCCTCGATGAAATCTTCGACAAGGGGCGCGACGCTGCGGCGTACTCCGGGTTCGAGGGAAATTCCACGGATGACACCTCGCTCGTTGACTATCTCAACTCCCGTGGGGTAAGCCACGTGGAGATAGTGGGCATCGCCACGGACTACTGCGTTCGCGCCACCGTGCTCGACGCAGTACGCGCTGGCTTCCAGACCACCCTGAACCTGGCCTACTGCGTGGGTGTAGCGCCCGAGACGACAGCGTCTTCCGTCGGTGAGATCCGAGCGGCAGGAGCAACCATCATCGGCGCTTCCTAGTGCACTCCGGGTCTTCAATGCTATGCTGAATTCCATAGCGTATAAGGGGAGTCGATGGTCGTACACGAGCAATCAGCCCTTGAGAACGTAGTCCTGCGCTTCGCCGGTGACTCCGGCGACGGCATGCAACTCACAGGCGAGCGCTTCACGTCTGTCTCGGCAGTGTTCGGCAACGACCTGGCGACGCTACCCGACTTTCCCGCGGAGATTCGCGCTCCGGCTGGAACTCTCGGAGGCGTCTCCTCCTTTCAGATCCAAATTGCGTCTCACGACATCACCACCGCCGGCGACTCGCCACATGTCCTCATCGCGATGAACCCCGCCGGCCTGCGGGCCAACCTCCACCTCTTGCTCCCGGGCGCCATCATCATCGTGAACGGCGACACCTTCGACGAGCGCTCTGTCGCCAAAGCGGGTTACCAGAGCAACCCGCTTGAGGACGGCTCGCTCAACGCTTTTAACGTGACATCAGTGCCGATGACGATGTTGACCACCGAGGCGTGTCGCGAAGCCGGTGTCAAGCCCCGTGACGCTGAACGTTCCAAGAACTTCTTCGCCCTGGGACTGGTCGTCTGGATATTCTCGCGCTCGATCGACACC
>VFSW01008377.1_pt1 | contig 14857 bp, 11 predicted proteins | sample 5358111 | NCBI WGS metagenome assembly VFSW01 (sample SAMN11554181, study PRJNA540505) | mine drainage metagenome | isolation source: sediment from site ElyBrook_90M | place: USA: Ely Copper Mine, Vershire, VT | collected 2017 | reverse complement strand
CCGATCTGCCCACCGGATTGCCTCACTCGCGCCTGGTGATCACCTGCGTTCTCGACGTTTCGGGCAATCTAAAGAATCTTCATGTCCTCGAGGCCGGCCCCGCGGACATGACCGCGAAGGTCATGGCCGCCCTGCCTGGCTGGAAGTTCAGCCCGGTGATGATCGGCAACCAGCCGGTCGAAGTGAACGCCATCCTGGGCTTCAACATTGACACCAACGACCGTCGTTAGATCGTCGAAAGCGGTATCAATATGAATGGTTTTGCAGCTGGCGGGATTTTCTGGAAGCGTTCTTTCGTGATCGCTGCTCACTCATGATTCAGGGGCGCAGACCCATGGCTGCATTGCGCTGAAAGATCACTGCCATATTGTCCGCGTAGATGATCTTCCAGGGCGGGCTTTGTTCCAGAATGTTGGCCAGGGGCGAACCTTTTGGAACCAGCACACAGCGGGCGTGATATTGCTCCAAAAGCCCATCCCAGCCCGGCTCCACGTGCACCATCTTCAAGTAAGACTTGAAGAATTCCTCGCCATACAAATCGTGGCGGTCATCCACGGCTACGAGAGTTCGAGGATAGAGCCGGTAGATCAGATAGCCGCCCCAGTAGTCGGGAACCGTCACCGCCACTCTTTCGTCCCTCGCTCTACGATCGAGAAAGTCGACCGCGGCGATGGGAAAGCGCTTGCCGTCAAAATGCGCGTCCATCAACCGAGTCTGCCCCAGCCTGCCGCCATGCCCCGCGATCCAGCAGGTCAAGGCGATGGCAGCGATCGGCCACAGATGTCCCAGCAGGCTCGATTCCAGGGAGCCCATCCGGTAAGTGAACGCCGCCATACCAGCGAGCAACTTTCGCAACCGGGTGCTTCGCACACCGGGATTCGTGATCACGCCCGACAGCAAAGGTCCGATCACAAGAGCCAACAGCAGCGAGGAGACTGGAATATTTCTCGAGGCATAAAAACCGGAATACAGGGCGAAGAGAATCATCAGCCCTTCGCTGACTCGCAAATCGCGAGCCCGTGCCGCGAGGGCAATTATCGCGGCCAGCACCAGCAGCGCGAAACACTTCTGCGCTACGCCGTGGAAGTTGGGCGATTGAAACTCGTCAATGTGTTCCATCAGGAAGCGGTTCGACAAGTAACGGTAGATGTGTACATGCAGGTTCCATCCGTAGGGATTGGCCAGAGATGCCACCGCGGACGCGACACCAGCGGCCGCCAAGTTTCTGGCCCGTGCCTGCCACCGCATCTTAGCGAGAAATTCGTTGAACTTGTCGTCCTTCAGCCTCAGTGCGCACCAGACTGCGCTCAGCCAATAAATCGCAACGAGAACAAACCCAACCAGGAAACCACCATGCACGTTGACCCAAACCAGCATCAGCAACGGCAGAAGCCAGAGGCGACTCTGGCTAGTTGTCCCGGAGCCTTCCACAGAACGCGCCAGCAAACAATCTGTTTCCGACGAATCGAGAATCCAGAACCACGCCAGGGTAAACAGCCAGCTCAACACATGTGGCCGCGCGAGGAAGTGAATCATCGAAGCCGAAGTCCCCAGCAGCAATAGCATGAGAGCGACAAACACATTCGTCCCACGGCGAATCAGCAGTCGGAACGTCCACGCAAACACGCCTGCGATCACGATCGCGGTAAACCAGACCACTCCGTTCAGCCCCGCCCAGCGCTCTAATGCGCCCACAAGCACGTCGTAGAACCATTCCCAGGCGAACCACGGTTGCCCTCTCATCGTTGAGGAGAACGAATCCACGTGAGGAACAGCATGTGAGACGAGAATCTGCTGGCCGGTGCGGACATGCCAGCCGATGCCGGCGTCGCCCAGTAAGCGCATAGACAGTGATGTACACGTGAGAAGGAGGGTCAGGGCGATGAAGATGGTGTCGCCGGTCGACGGGATAAGCAGGCGAGTCCAGAGCGGATGCGCACTCACCGCGGAAGCATCGTCGCGAGAACTTCTGGAACCGTCTGCCATCGCGGTGAATCTTATAGACGTAGAAGATGAACGGCAAGACTACACCTCGTGTGGTTATTGTAGGAGCGGGCTTCGGCGGCCTCAATGCAGCCAAAGCTCTGGCCCGGGCACCGGCGCGGATCACGGTCATCGACCGCAAGAATTACCACACGTTCCAGCCGCTGCTCTACCAGGTCGCAACTGCCGGGCTTTCGCCTGGAGAAATCGCCGCGCCCATTCGCACGATTCTTTCGTCACGCAAGAATGTTGAAGTTCTGATGGCGGAGGTTACCGGGTGCGATCTCGACGGCCGCAAGGTCGAAACGCCGGACGGCGATTTTCCCTACGACTATTTGATCGTCGCCGCGGGCGCGGGCCACTCCTACTTCAGCCACGAGGATTGGGAGCCTTTCGCGCCCGGCCTCAAGACCATCGAGGATGCCCTCGAAATTCGCCGCCGCGTGCTGCTGGCCTTTGAACTGGCCGAACGCCAGGTGGCTATGGGAGCAGCCGCCGCGCCACTTAACTTTGTAGTAGTCGGCGGTGGACCCACTGGAGTGGAACTCGCGGGGACGCTGGCCGAAATCAGCCGTCACGCTCTGGCGCACGAATACCGCGCCATCGATCCCAAGATGGCGCACATACTCTTGCTCGAAGGCGGCCCGCGCGTTCTTCCGGCTTATGCCGAAGATCTCTCGCGCAGCGCCCAGGAACAACTCGAGCATCTGGGTGTGGAGGTGCGCACTTCAATGGTTGTAACCCAGATTGAGCCCGGCGCCATCCAAGTGGGCGAGACCCAGCTAGCTGCAACCGTGATTCTGTGGGCAGCAGGAGTTGCGGCGTCGCCTTTGGGCAAACAATTGACTGCGTTGGTCGACCGCGCCGGCCGCGTTCTGGTTCAGCCCGACTTGAGTCTTCCCGGCCATCCCGAGGTCTTCGTCATCGGGGACCTTGCCGCCTTGAAAGATGAAAACGGAAAGATGCTGCCCGGAGTAGCGCCCGTCGCCATGCAGCAGGGAGACTTCGTCGCCAAACTGATCCGCCGCGAAATCGAATCCGTGGGCAAGCCCTCCATAAGCGATTTGCCCATAACAGAACCGGGTGCCCCATCCTTCTCGCCTTCTTTGCGAGAGGGTGGGGCTTTTGACCCGCGCCCAGCATTTCAGTATTGGAACAAAGGCAGTTTAGCCACCATCGGCCGAGCCGCGGCCGTCGCCGAGTTCGGCAAGATTCACATCTCGGGCTTCATCGCCTGGCTGGCGTGGTTGTTCGTTCACATCTTGTTTCTGATCGGTTTCCGCAACCGCCTGCTGGTTTTCATTCAGTGGGCCTGGTCGTACGTGACCTACGAGCGCGGGGCCCGGCTGATCACGGGGAGCACGTACCTGCCGGGCTGGATTGGCACTCGGAGAACACATTTGGAACCACCCGCTCCTGCGCCGCAAGTCTCAGCCGTCGCTCAAAAGTAGGAGTATTCTGTAGAGGGAGCGGGACGGTTCCCCGGCTCCCTGGCCATGACCAGGATCTCGATTCCGCGGCTACTGCCGTATCTTGCGGCAATATTCTTGCTTTGCGCGCCGGTGTGGGCCGAAATTCTCAAAGTTGTTCTCAACGACACGATCCAGCCTATCTCCGCGGAGTATCTCGCGCGCGCTCTGGATGAAGCCCACCGCCGGAATGATCAAGCCGTCTTGATTGAGATCAGCACGCCCGGAGGGATGCTCGACTCGACCCGCAAGATTATCGAGAACATCTCGAACTCGCCAGTCCCCGTCATCCTCTACGTCGCACCTACCGGCAGTCGCGCAGGTTCTGCGGGAATTTTCATCCTCGAATCCGCCGACGTCGCCGCCATGGCGCCAGGAACCAATGCCGGAGCGGCGCATCCCGTGCTGCTGTTTGGCCCGGTCACTGCGAAGCCCGACGACGAGATGAAGCAGAAAATCGAGAATGATGCCGCTGCTCTCATGCGGTCCGTCGTATCCCGACGCGGCCGTAACATCGAAGTGGCGGAAAGCGCGGTGCGCGAGTCCAAGTCTTTCACCGACCAGGAAGCGCTCTCGCAGCACCTTATCGACTACGTGGCCTCGAGTGAGCAGGATCTTTTTCGACAGATCGACGGCAAACCGATCAAGCGTTTCGACGGAAAAACCGTAACGCTCGCCCTCAGCGGCCAGCCCATCGTGCCCTTCGAGATGACGCTCAAGCAGCACATTCTCGACTATCTGATGGATCCCAACATCTCGTTTTTGCTGCTCGCCATCGGAGCCTTCGCCCTCTACATCGAGTTCAACCACCCCGGAGCCGTCGTGCCCGGCACCGTGGGCGTTGTTTTCATTCTGCTCGCGGCGTTCGCCCTGAATCTTCTGCCCACGCGCTTTGCGGCACTGGGGCTGATTCTGGGTGCGTTTGCTCTCTTCGCGGCCGAGGCCAAGTTTGCCACGCACGGCGTTGCGACCATCGGCGGCATCGCGCTGCTCACGCTGGGCGGACTGCTGTTGGTGGATGCTCCTATCCCCGAGATGCGCGTCCATCTCGTCACCGCGCTGGCCGTCAGCATTCCGCTGGGTTTGATCACTGCGTTTCTTATGACCATCGCACTGAAGGCACGCCGGAACAAGGTCGTCACCGGCTCTCAGGGAATGATTGGCGAGACAGGTGTAGTGCAAGCGGCTCTGTCACCGCAAGGCAAGGTCTTCGTCCATGGCGAGCTTTGGGATGCCGTTGCCTCCTCATCCTTGCCTGTCGGACAAGTCGTCGTCGTGTGCCAGGTCGACGGCCTCACCCTCCAGGTCGATCCCATCCCCGTCCCTCAGTCGTCCATGCCCACCCCTGCCGCGATCTAGTGTGGTCTACGTGTGGCGCGGGCGCTCCCTTCGACTTCGCTCAATGCAGGCTTGCTGGCGACTGCGTACGCCATCTTCAAACTCTGTTTCAAGCTTCGAGTGCGAATCAAGCCAGACAACCGCCCTTCGGTCCGAAATGCGGTCCTCCATGGTCCCACTGCTATACAATCCGCTTGAGGAGTGTTTTCATCGCTCCGCAGCGTGGAGGTATTCATGGAACTTCCTTTTGGTATCGGCACCACTGTCATCGTCGTCATCATTGCCATCTATCTGTTGAATTCGATCAAGATTCTGGCGGAATATGAGCGCGGCGTTATCTTTCGCCTGGGCCGCCTGCTGGACACCGCCAAGGGGCCGGGGATCATTCTGGTTTTTGCTCCCCTGGACCGGATGGTGCGCGTTTCCCTGCGGCAGGAAGCCTTCGAAGTTCCTCCCCAGGACATCATCACCCGCGACAACGTCACGCTGAAGGTGAACGCCGTCATTTTTCTGCGTGTCATTGAGCCGCGCAAAGCGGTGGTCGAGGTTTCCAACTACACGTATCAAACCTCGCAGTTCGCCCAAACCACGCTCCGTTCGGTGCTCGGCGAACAAGAGCTCGACGAATTGCTTTCTCACCGCGAAAAAATCAACCTGCGCCTGCAGAGCATCCTCGACCAGCACACGTCACCCTGGGGCGTGAAAGTGACGAATGTCGAGGTGAAGCAAGTCGACATGCCGGAATCCATGCTGCGCGCCATGGCCAAGCAGGCCGAAGCCGAGCGCGAGAAACGGTCTAAGATTATTCACGCGGAAGGCGAGTTTTCGGCCGCGCAACGCCTGGTCGATGCCGCGCATTTGCTGGCCACGGAACCAGTCAGCGTCCAGCTTCGCTACCTGCAGACTCTGACTGAAATCGGTGTGGAGAAAAACACCACCGTCATCTTCCCGGTTCCAGTGGACTTTTTCTCCGGCCTGCAGAAACTTCTAGGCAAGGCCGACAGCGGCACAGCGCCGGGAAAAACAGCTTAGCCGCCTCGGTCGGCATTTTTGGTCAGAGTTCTCCGTTTCCCGCTGAGGTCGCAAAGACGGGGATGAGTAGAAAGCAGGGTGTGAAGGTGCCCAGGGTTCATGGAGTGGAGCCATGACTTCGTCAGAAGACACTGAAATTACGCTAGGGACCGGCAAGCTTCTGGTCCTGTTCTTCGTACTGGTTGGTATCTGTGCGGGTTCTTTTTCTCTGGGCTACAAGCTCGGCAGCAAGTCAGAACCGGCAGTTTCCAGTGCCAGCGCTGCGGTATCGCTGCAGGCAACCGGAGGGGTCACCAAACCAGCCAGCAGCGGTTCGAATTCCGCGCCCGCCGCTTCGTTCAAACCAGTCGAGCAGAAAAGCACTCCGCCGGACGCGGCGGCTGCTGCGCCGGACACGAAGCCTGCGACGCCTGGAGATTCCAGCAACCCCGCCAGCTCCGCGGCCAGCCCCAATTCATCGGCCAATCCGTCTGCAGCGGCAACACCCGCTGCAAGTGGTCCCGACCCAACCACCACGCTCCCGACCAGCCCCTATTTTGTGCAGGTCGCTGCCGTCAGCAAGCAGGAAGATGCAGACGCCCTCGTCGACGCTCTGAAGAAGAAGCAGTACCCAGCGTTCGTAACGGCGAACGCCACGACTGATAAACTTTTTCGCATCCAGGTGGGCCCCTTCCCCGACATCAAGGATGCCGAGGACATGCGCACCCGCCTCATCGGCGATGGCTACAATCCGATCGTGAAAAAGTAGATTCGCTGGTCTCGCTGGCAAAGCACGAGCAAACAGCAATGGAGCGGTTACGGAAATCGTTGCTTGTTATCACGGGCACGATGGGCGCGGGCAAGACAACTGTCCTAGGCGAGGCGTCGGATATCCTTGCACTACTCCACATGGCCCATGCGGCGATTGACTTGGACGCGCTCGGGCTTGCCCATCTTGCGTCCACGGCCAGCAACGATGACGTTATGTACCGCAATCTTCGATCTATCTGCAGGAATTATGCCTCCATCGGCGTGGGGCATTTCTTGCTGGCGCGTGCGCTGGAGAACCGCGCCGAACTGGAGCTTTGTCGTGGTGTTGTTTCAGCCTCAAACACGATCGTGTGCCGTCTTACTGCCAGCATCAAAACGATGCAACAGCGAGTCAAGATGCGCGAGCAAGGAATTTCGCAGCGGGAATACGTTGCCGGCGTAGCAAAACTGAATCGCACTGTTGATCGTGCGCAACTTGAGGATTTCGTTATCACAAGCGAGAATCGCTCTGTGACCGAGATCGCACATGAGATGCTTGTCAGGGCTGAATGGATTTCAAAATGACGCTTGCGCTTTACAATCTTATATTGACAATCATCAATTCCAGGGCTATTCCTGGTCCATCCCATGACTGTCGCTGAACCCTCCCTCGACCGAGTGCTGCACGCCATCGCCGACCCCACCCGCCGCCGCATTCTGCAAACGCTGAAAGAGCGCGGCGCATGCACGAGAACGAAAACCTCCGGCCGCAAAAGTGGTCATGGAAGAGACGCGCAGGGAAAAGACTCGCCGACAAAGGGGGCAAGCCTTTGCGCCCGCGACATCGAAAGCTGTGTCCGCCTCTCGCAGCCTACTATCTCTCACCACATGGCAATTCTCGCCGACGCCGGGTTGGTTGAGACCGTCAAACGCGGCCAATGGCGCTGGTACCGGCGCAACGATCATGCCATCCGTCAGATTCTGAAACTGTTGCGCCAGGGACTCTAGATTGTGGCGTCGAGTGGAGCCTGCCCTGAGCGAAGTCGAAAGGGCCTCGGACGAGACACGGGTCCGCCGGTTTTCTTGAGGCTGAAGGTACTAAGGGGTAGTGCAGATGCGGCTGCTTTACGCCGCGGGGCTCTAGCTCGCCGAAGCAGCCTGTGCCTTGGCTAACAATCTTCGCGCCTGTGAGATCAGATCGACAACTTCAAAGGGTTTCGCCAGATAAGTAATGCCGTTGTCCTGCAGAAAGCTCCGTGCCTCACCCAGTTCTACGCTATTCGAGTACGTAAAGAGGATGTGCGTTTCCATCCCCGGGGAATTCTCTTTCAGCCACGTGTAAGCCTCTTTCGCGCTCCAGTCGCCCGGCATCTTGCCGTTCATGATGACGGCATCGAAAGGTTCTGAAAGCAGACGGGTCTTTACATCCTGGCTCTTCTTGGCGGTCACCACGGTGGCGCCGGCTCCCGCCAAAACATCCCGCTCGAATTCAAGCACCGCATCTTCTTCTTCCACCAGCAGAACTCGCCCTCCGATGGCCCCTTCGCGCTTGCGCGGAGCGGCAACCGCCGGCTCCGGATTGGTATTGGTGTGCGCCGCCATGGGCAGCCTCACTTCCATCACCGCCCCGCCATCCGGGCCGTTGTTGGCTGTGATGTCGCCTCCATGTTCCTTAACAATGCCATAGCAGATGCTCAATCCAAGCCCGGTTCCCTTGCCCACACTCTTGGTGGTGTAGAAAGGATCAAAGATGCGCTTGGGATCCTTGATGCCCGGCCCATCGTCGGCGAACTGAGTACAGACGTGCCCGCTTTCGCAGAAAATGCGGATCTTCAGCTTGCCCTGACGTCCGGTCTCGAGAATCGCGTCCACCGCATTGTTGATGATATTCAGGTACACCTGCTCGATCTGATGAGGATCGGCGATGACCGGTGTCGCCTCGGCGGGTGCTTCCCTTTCGACGGTAATGTTGTTTGTCTTCAGATCGTAGTCGCGTAACGTCAAGGTCTCGTCGAGTACTTTCCGCAGGTCGACTTCTTCCCGCTGCGGTTGCCGCTGCCGGGCAAAGGAGAGCAGGTTTTGCACCACGCGGTGCGTGCGTTGCGCCTGCCGAAACAACTTGCCCACATAATCGAGGGCGCGCTCGTTCAGCCCCTCGCTTTCGAGCAGCTGCGAATAGCCCAGAATCGCGGTCAGCGGATTGTTCAGCTCATGGGCAACACCCGCGATCAACTGCCCCACGGCTGACATTTTTTCGCTCTGCAGCAACTGCTCTTGGGTCTTCCGAAGGTCTTCATAGGCCCGGCAGGTTTCTTCATACAGACGCACTTTTTCGATGGTCGTGGCCAGCTGGCGGCTGATCGCCACCATAAGATTCTCTTCGTTGCTGGAATACTCGTAGCCCTGCTGGCTGCAGAGTCCCATGATGCCGATGGGGCTGTCCTTGCCCCAGAACAGCACCCAGATCCAGGCGCGGTCGGAATCAGAACGGATGAACTCGGCAACATTGGGCGGCAGGTGCGGCAAGTATTCCGCAGTCACCACCTCGGTCCGGGAGCGCATGAGCAGGTCGCCAAAGCCATCCGGGAACGAAATCTCAGACGGTCTCGCCTTGTCCCGGCTTCTGGGTCCCCAAGACGCACGCCGCCGGTAAAGCGGAGCGTCCGTGTCGGAAAGATAGACCGAACCACTCTCGGCGCCGAACAACGAGACCACCTGCCGCAGGGTCAGGTTCAGGATTTCATCCAGATCGAAAGATTGTGTCGCCACGACTGCCATCGCGTTCAACGCATTCAGTTCGCGGTTGCGGCGGCGCATGTCCTCTTCCGCGCGGCGCTTCTCGGTCACATCGAGCACGAAACCCTGATAGCGTTCGATGTCCCCTGTGGATCCTCTCGTGGCGAAACTGCTTTCTGAGGCCAGCAACAGCGTTCCGTCCTTGCGCCGCAACGTGACTTCAAAATTGCGCACGTAGTTGTGCGTTTCAATCTCGTTGCGGAAGGCATCCCGCTGCGCCCCGTCAACGCAGATATCGGAGTCCAGGTTCATCACCAGCAACTCTTCGCGCGACGGGTAACCCAGCATGTACACCAGCGCATCATTGCAGTCGAGCAGATGCCCGTCGGGCGTCGCCACATAGACTCCCTCCTGCACTTGTTCGAACAGCAGCCGGTATTTTTCTTCTGCCGAGCGCCGGTCGGTAATGTCACGTACTACGTGGATGGTTCCCTTCTGCGGGCTGCCTTGCTCGGTATAGGAAGAAGTGGAAACCACGGCGAAACCGCCAAAACAAAGGTCGGCTCCTTCCATGAAGTCTTCGTCTCCAGCGATGGCGCAGTAAGGGCATCCTGTCCATTCGCCGACATTATGCGGGAGCACCGACTCGCAGCTTTTTCCCATCACATCCGCGGCGGCCAGGCCCAGATGCGAGAGCACAACCTGATTGGCTTTGATCACGTGGAAATCCGCGTCGTGGGCCAGGATGATGTCGTGAACTGAATCGAAAGTGTTCATCCACTGCCGCTGCGAACGCAACACCTGCTCCAGCAGCCGGAAGTTCTCGACGGCTGTGGCCAACTGACGCGCGCAGCTCTGCAGAAACTCAAGCTCTTCGGGCCTCCAGCGCCGATGGCGCGAACTGCCCAGCGCCAGCAATCCCACCGGAGCCTTCCTCCCCACCCCCGGAAGAATCACCACTTGACGGAGTTTTTCGACCGCGAGAGAGACTGGGTTCTCAGGCCCGGTCGTATCGATCTTGGTCTCCCAGGGTTGTCCAGCCTCCATCCTTTTCGAAAGATCTTCTGTGATTTCCGCAAAACCCGCATCGCGCAGGAAGTCCGCGGAAACTCCCAGGGCGTGGGTGGCGATCAGGTGGCCACCTTCTACCAGGCGGAACCACACGGCTTTGGTTTGAGTCAACCGCTGCAGTTCCTCCAGGGCCGTCTGCACAAGATTCCCGTACTGTTGCGCGCTGGCGGAAGCGCTGGTTAACGCCTGCACCACGTGAAGTCGGCGAGTTCGCAGGGCGGCCTCGTCAAACACGATCGCCAGCATGCTGAGCCCTAACAAGATCTCCGCGGCAAGGAATACTGCGTCCGGTATGCGGACGGCCACTGGTGCCCAAGGAAGATGGAGAAACAGCAAAAACAACGCCAAAGTCCACGGAGCCATCTGCCAGCGCCCGCGGCGCTCGCGCAGCAACGTGATCGATGCAGTCAACAAAACCACCCGGTAGGCAACTTCCAGGGCCATGCGCAGCGGCACCACATCGGGCCATAGCAGAATTCGCGCGCCCGCCAACCCCACAAGGATCGGCGTGATCACCGCCAGCGGCACGATCAGCTCTCGGCTGCGGCTGTAGATCAGAACCGCTCCGGCCAGCAATCCCACCGCCAGCACGAACGTCGTCTGCACCACTACTGGAAGAAGTTCAGCTGGAATCTGCGGCGCAAACACATCGCTCGCCAGACGCGACGCTACAAGAGCAGCCCCTCCCAGAACCCAGGCCTTGAAATAACGCTCGGGAAATTGGCGCAGCGCCCGCAGCGAGCCGCCGAGCACGATAAGGAGAGCCACTTCCGCAACGGTCGGCTTACCTAATCCGAGATGGGCAACCGTACTCCAAATGGTCCACAGGGATGAATTCATCGCATTAGACGCACAGATTCCTCCCTTCTGAATACCATGCTCTGGTCTTTTCTTGGTGTAGTTTCCGGACCCTGGTGATTACTTTCGGCATCTCGTGATTGAGTTACAATCGCCGATAGACTTTCAGGGTATCTCTGTCTGACATCTATGCCTGACCGAATTCTTGTCGTCGACGACGAAGAGCCCATCCGCGAGATTGTCTCGATGATGCTTACGTCGGCTGGATATGCTTGCAAACAGGCAAGTTCCGGCATCGAAGCCCTCGCCGTCCTCAGCTTTGGCGAGGAATTCGAGCTGATGCTCTCGGACCTGATGATGGCCGACCTCGACGGCCTCGGCCTGCTGGAACGCGCCAAAGAGAAGTATCCCGACATGCCGGTGGTGATGGTTACCGCGGTGCACGACATCTCCGTAGCCCTGGAAGCCATCCGCAAAGGGGCTTATGACTACGTACTGAAACCGTTCGAGCGCGAAATTCTGTTGGCCACAGTCAGCCGCGCCCTTGAGAATCGCCGCCTCAAGATGGAGAACCTCAACTACCAGATGAATCTGGAATCCCTGGTAGAAGCACGCACCGATCAATTGCAGGCGGCCCTGGCGAATCTGAAGCGCTCATACGACATTACCCTCGAGGTCCTAGGTGAAGCCCTCGACTACAAGGACCGCGAAACCGAAGGACACTCGAAACGCGTCACCGCTTATACCATGGCTATCGCCAGCCGTATGGGCATTCCCAAGGAACAGATCGAGACCATCGCGCGCGGTGCCTTCCTGCACGACATCGGCAAAATGGCGATTCCCGACAACATCCTGAACAAGCCTGGAAAACTCACACCCGAGGAAGTTCTCGTCATGCGGGAGCACTGCCATAAGGGATACAAACTGGTGCAGAAAATTCCCGTCCTCCAGGAAGCCGCCGAGATCGTCTACTCCCACCAGGAGCGTTTCGACGGTACGGGTTATCCTCGCGGCCTGAAGGGAGAGCAGATCCCCCTGGGATCTCGCATATTCTCCGTTGCCGACACGCTCGACGCCATCACCTCCGACCGTCCTTATCGCCCCGCCCAGACGCTGCAAGCCGCGCGGAAGGAAATTGAGACATGGTCCGGGCGCCAGTTTGATCCTAAGGTGGTCGAAGTCTTTCTTGAAATGCCGGACAAAATCTGGGAGGACTTGCGCCGGGAAATCGACGCTCAGGGAAACCCCTTGGGCAATTCCGCCAGCGCCAAGGCATAATGCACGTTTGCCGCGAGGCGAATGGAGATTAGTTCTCCGGAACAGCTAGTCGGAATTTGTTTTTGAGTTACCGGCCCGCGCCCCGGGCGGGAGTACCATCAGCCACTGCGAAATCCCTCGCCGCAGGGCGAAAGCTCGCGGAGCAGAATTGACACTATCGAGCCATTCCAGAAGCTGGGCGGCCACCGTCGTATTTCTCGTGGTGGCGTTAGTCTTGGCGTGCGCGTTGCTGCCCCGCAGCCTGGCTCTCACCGCTATCAGCGACATCATCTGCGCGCTTTTGATGCTCTCCGCATTGCTGGCCTTTGCCGCGAACGGACTCGCGACCCAGGGCCGTACCCGCTGGTTCTGGATGCTCCAGGTCATGGGTTGGAGTCTCTGGTTGAGCGATCAATTGGTGTAGATCTACTTGGACCACTTTTAAATAAAAAAAAATCCAGCCATGTACCCGTCCGCCGTTCTTCTGTTCCAGGCTGGCGCTCCCATGCTGGCGGGGCTGCTGCTCCGCCCGCACCTCGCGCCGTCGGAACGGGGCGTCCGGCTGGGGATTCTGGATCTCCTCCTGTTGTTATTCTGGTGGCTCTACGTCTATGTATTCTTCGTGGTCTGCTGGCAGTACGTATCTCCGAATCAGGCGAACTACGACAAAAGCTTCGACTGGCTCTATGACTGCGGAGCCATTATCCTCATGGTTGTTCTGGGAGTGTTCTGGCGCCAGACGTCGGGGCGCTGGAAAAAGTTCTACGCCTTTTTTGGACTGGCCGTTGTGTTCAACGCGGTCGCGTTTGCCATCCTGAACCGGGCCATCGAAAGAGATGTCTATTTCACCGGCAGTTGGTACGACCTGCCGTACTCGGCGTCATTTGCGGGCTTCACCCTGCTGGGGCTGACCGGGCGCGGACTGAAGCCCGCAGAAGAATCTCCCCGCGAGGGCAGCTACGGTTCCTGGGTGGCAAGCCTGGCCATGCTGGCGGTCCTTTCCTTACCCGTGATCGCGGTTTCCGCACTGCTCGACCGGACGATCCCACCACAGGTGGCGCGTTTCCGTATTCTCCTCACTCTCGGCACCATGTTCGCCATGGCGTTCCTGATTTTCCTGAAGCACCATCGCCTCAACCAGGAGTTGAAGCGCGCCAACGATGTTCTGGAAGAAGCTTCGTTGACCGATCCCCTTACTGGCATTCGCAATCGCCGCTATTTCTCGGCCATGATCGAAGCGGATGTCAGCCAGTCGCTCCGCTCCTACACCGACCAGCATGACCCTCGGACCCGCGACCTGGTCTTTTACCTCATCGATGCCGACAACTTCAAAGAAATCAACGACAACTACGGACATGATGTCGGCGACCGTATCCTGGTCGAAATGGCTCGCAGGATAAGCTCGGCCATCCGTCATTCGGATGTTTTGTTGCGCTGGGGCGGCGAGGAATTCCTGATCGTCTCCCGCTATACCGACCGCCGCGAAGCGGAAATTCTGGCATCTCGGGTTCTGGTCGCCGTAGGCGGCACACCCTTTACCCTGCGCAACTCGGACGAAACCCTCTACCGGACTTGCTCCATCGGCTGGGCTGCATTCCCCTGGCTGCCCACTGATCCCGTAAGCGTCCGCTACGAAGAGGTCTTAAGCCTGGCCGACAGTGGCCTCCGTCGAGCCAAGCAGGCGGGGAAAAACCGGGCTGTCGGAATCCTGCCGGGTGACAAGTCCCCCGCTCCTACGGCCAAGGATCGACCTCAACCCGACCGGCTCGAGGTCGAAGTCCTGGCTACCGTCGGTCCCAGCCCTCAATCCAAGCCGTAGCCTTCGGCTGGTCTCGGCCGACAGAATCCTCACAGCGTCTTGGCCCCACGCTCGCCGATAAATCTGGTGCTTTCCCTGCAAATACTGCCATTTCGGGCTGTTCTTTCGGGCCAAAACCGGAGATAATACCAGCGCTCCATCCCCCGGGGAGCTCGCACCATGGAGAACCCCACTTCACCCAAGAAACTGGCTGGCCGCTACGAGGTTCGGCAGATCCTCGGCCAGGGCGGCATGGGCCTTGTTTACCGCGCCTACGACACCGTGGTGCGGCGAGAGGTCGCGGTCAAGACCATCCTCGACCTTCCCGATCCCGCGTCTCTGCAACTCTTCTACAAAGAGTGCGATGTGCTCGCCTCCATGAGCCACCCCAACATCGTGGAGATCTTTGATATCGGGGAGTTCGAGGAGGACGGCAAGAAGAAGCCCTATTTCGTCATGCCTCTTCTGCCCGGGACGACCCTGGACAGCTTTATTCGCAACGCCAGTCATCGTCTCACGGTCGAACGCGCGGTCGAGATCATCACCCAGACCTGCCGCGGATTACACGCCGCACATGAGCGAGGCCTGATCCATCGCGACCTCAAGCCGAGCAACATCTTCGTCATGGAAGACGACTCGGTGAAGA
>VFSW01008376.1_pt1 | contig 14858 bp, 14 predicted proteins | sample 5358111 | NCBI WGS metagenome assembly VFSW01 (sample SAMN11554181, study PRJNA540505) | mine drainage metagenome | isolation source: sediment from site ElyBrook_90M | place: USA: Ely Copper Mine, Vershire, VT | collected 2017 | reverse complement strand
CCATGAACAAACGCGAGTTCCTCAAGACCACCGGAGCAGTTGTGGCATCCAGCATGGTTTCTCGTTTCTCATCCGCCGAGCCGGACGCGCCGCGCGAAAACTGGGCGGGCAATATCACCTACAGCACCAACCACCTGCACACCCCCGCCACCGTGGAAGAAGCCCGCGCAGTAGTAAAGAGCTGTGATGCGCTGCGGGCGCTGGGCACGCGCCACTCCTTCAACACCATCGCCGACAGCACGCATAACCAAATCTCGCTCAAACGCCTGGATGAGATTGCAATCGACGAAAAGGCGGGCACAGTGAGCGTGGGAGCTGGCGTCACGTATGGCACGTTGGCTCCCGTCATCGATGCGCGCGGCTATGCGCTGCACAACCTCGCCTCGCTGCCGCATATCTCCGTGGCCGGCGCCATTGCCACGGCGACGCACGGCTCGGGCCTTAAAAACGGCAACCTGGCCACGCCCGTCACCGCGCTCGAACTCATCACTGCCGAGGGCGAGATGCTGCATCTCTCGCGCGAAAAGGACGGAGAAGTATTTTGCGGTGCAGTGGTCAGCCTGGGTGCACTCGGTATTGCCACGCGCGTCACGCTGCGCCTGCAGCCCACCTATCAGGTAGCGCAGACTGTATACCGGAATCTCTCCTTCGACCACCTCGCGCAGCACTTTGACGAGATATTCGGCGCCGGCTACAGCGTGAGCCTCTTTACCGACTGGCAACAGCACCGCGCCACACAGGTGTGGATCAAGCACCGGCTGACACCCGGCGAGAAGGTTGCATGGCCCGAGCAGTTCTTCGGCGCGGCGCGCGCAGAGGAGAAGCTGCACCCCATCGAAGGCCATTCCGCCGAGAGCTGCACAGAGCAGCAGGGCGTGCCCGGGCCTTGGTATGAAAGGCTTCCGCACTTCCGCATGAATTTCACGCCATCGAGCGGGCGCGAGCTGCAGACAGAGTATTTTGTGCCGCGCGAGCACGGCTATCAGGCCATCCTTGCCGTGGAGAAGCTGCGCGACCGCATCACACCGCACCTCTTCGTTACGGAGCTGCGCACCATCGCCGACGACGACCTGTGGATGAGCATGGCCTATCAGCGGCCGTCGCTGGCGCTGCATTTCACGTGGAAGCCCGAGTGGCCGGAGGTCCGTCAGATTCTGCCGAGGATCGAGGAGCAGCTGGCGCCCTTTGCGCCGCGACCGCACTGGGGCAAACTCTTCACGCTGGCGCCCGCAAGGGTGCAGGGCCGGTACGCGCGACTCGCGGAGTTCAAGGAGCTGGCTGCGCAGCACGATCCCAAGGGAAAGTTCCGCAACGCCTTCCTGCGTCACAGCCTGTATGAAGCGTGAGAATCGGACCGGCTGTGGCGCTCAGCCCTTGCGACGGTAGAGGACCTGAAACTCGTAGCCTGGATTGGCCGGGAAGAGGGTGGCCACGTGACGAAGACGCTCGGCGAGGGCAGGCGCGACAAGCAGCGGATAATCGCGCTCGCGCAGGTCGTGGTAGTCGAAATCGATGGCCAGCGAGAGCATGTAAATCGCCAGCGCATCCGAGAACGAGGACTCAAAGAAGCCATTGCGAGCGCGCTCGTCCACGCCCTTCTGCCCCGCGCGCAACTCGGTCGCGCGACGCCGCGTCTCCCATGCATCCTGGCTGGTCTCGCCGCGCACCTGCGCCTCGGCCTGCGACCAAACCAGAGAGGCAAAAGAATCCGGCACGCCGGCGGCCTCCACAAAGTTGTGCGCCACGTTGATGAAGAACTCAAAGGCCAGACCGAAGCGATCTTCGACCAGCCGCGTGGAGAGAAAAACCACTTCTGTATCGCCGAACTGCGCATTGCGGTGACAAACGGCGCGATCGCCCAGATCGACGGAGTACATCGGAGCGATCATCGTCTGGCCGGTGTCGCCCACGGTGAGGGGCACAAAGATATATGCGCGCCGGCTCAGCGCCCTGGATAGCGCGGCCGGCACGGTGCTGACCAGCCGGTCGATATCCCCCTCGGCGAGCCGGGTCTCTCCCCAGGCCGCAAAGCGAATGCCGTTCGGCGCGCGTCCCACCACTGCCTGGCTTGCCACGCGCTCGGCGGGCCAAAGTTCAACTTGTGCGCTGCTGCCCATTCAAACTGTATTCTAGTCGAGAGAGGCGGACACATCGATGCAAATCGCACAAACTCGGCGCGCAGGTACCATGATGGGATTTCCCCTCGCAGGATTCAGCCTGTTCCAGAGCCTGCTGCTGGCCTTCGCCAGCGCGTTCTTCACCTTCTTTGCCACTACGTGCCTGGCCATCTTTGCGCTGCTTGCCTGGAATCTGATCGGTCACCATGCTGTCAACTACGCCGACAGTTACCGCTACGCCGGCTTTCCGGCTGGGGTTGCCATGCTGGCGCTCGCGCTCCCCTTCTTCCTGATCCTCTGGCTGCGCGGCAAATTCCAGAAGTAGGAACAACGCAGGCATATAATGCAGCAAAAAGGACCCCGCAGAGGGGTCCTTTGATGTTCTTGAGGCTGACTTGCCGAATCAGTGTCCGGCGGGACGAGGATTCGCCGGATCAAAGCGGGCCACCTGAATCTTACGGGCCAGACCAACCTTCGAGAGCAGCCAGATGCCCCAGAAGTTGGGGTCAATCTCATACCAGGCGAGGCCGTGGCGCGCAGAGACGGGATGCGCGTGATGGTTGTTGTGCCAGCCTTCACCGCCGGTGAGCAGAGCGACCCACCAGCTGTTGCGCGAGTCGTCACGCGTTTCAAACCGACGGCTGCCCCACAGATGCGTGGCCGAATTCACCAGCCAGGTGGCGTGCAGGCCAAGCGTTACACGCAAAAAGACGCCCCAAAGCACCATGCCCAATGCCTCGATCGGTCCGCCGAGATACCAGCCGCCGCCCAGCAGCGCCAGCCCAGTGAGCGTGATGGGGAGCCAGTGATACTTGCTGAGCCATACATGAAAGCGGTCGCGGCCGAGGTCCGGCGCGTAGCGGCTGGCCAGCACTTCGGTCTGGGCGTGCAGGGCTTCGCCGAACATGACCCAGCCGGCGTGCGCCCACCACGCACCTTCGCGCGGTGTGTGCGGATCGCCTTCCTGATCACTGAGCTGATGGTGAACGCGGTGCGTGGAGACCCAAAAGATCGGTCCACCTTCCAGCGACAGCGTGGCGCAGAGCGTCATGAGGTACTCGACCCACTTCGGCGTCTGGTAGCCGCGATGCGTGAGCAGCCGGTGGTAGCACATGCCGATGCCGACATTAATCGCCAGCACGTAGAGCACGGCCATTGCAGCCAACCGCTGCCAACTGAACAGGAACAGCGCCCCCAGCGCGCCGAGGTGGAAGACCACGACGACGCCGAAGGTGAGCCAGTTGATGCCTTCGCTCGCGGTGGCGGCGCGGCCCATGCGAATTTGTTCGCGGGCGGGCACATTCTGCACACGCCTTGTTGCATTCTCGATTTGAATTGAAGGAGTGACGACTTCCGATTCAGAAGCGGAAGCGTTGGAAGGAGCGGTTACAACGGAAGCCATTCTGCGATGAATCCTTGAAGAGTGGCGTCAACTTCCCACTCCTGCAGTCTTTATTGTATAAGAGGCTCCGTTCACGGCAAGAAGATTCGGCAGCCATCGCATCCGCAGGTCACCCGGTCCGGAGCGCCTGTCAGTGGGCCGACGCGATGCCGATATCGGCCACGCCGGAGACAAAGAGCTTCTCCGCGCTGCCCCGCAAGACGCGATACAGGGCGAACTGGCGCTGCGAGAGCGTGCGCAGCTCAAACAGTAGCTCGCCGCGGTTGTCGCCAAGGGCATCGACGGCGTCGATCAGCTTCATGCGCGGCGTCTCGTCCAGATGCGCGCCGTCGGTGACGCTTTTCATCAGCACAATCACGTTGCCATAGAGATCGGGATGCGCAATCAGCGTAACGAATTTCTGTTGAACGAGCGGGCCATCGGTGTGCGCCGTCAACACCAGCGTCGCACCGGCGCCATAGGCCAGCTCGAAGACGCGGAACTGCTCATCGCGCAGCGGCGCGGCCTCGTCCGCAGCGTCGGGCTGCTGGTCCTGCGCGGCGGGTTTGTGCTGCGCGGCGCTTCGGCTCTTTGTTTTTGTCGTCGCTGCGGGTGGCGGGGACGCAGGCTTCGCGTTCAAGCCCAGCGCGGCTCGCGCAATGGCCTCCAACTGCGCCTTCATCTTGCCCTCGTCTGCGGGATCGGCCCATTTATAGTCCCACGGATGCTCGGGACGATTGCGCGGGTCTGAGACGGCGACCATCTGCTGCGTTTCGACCGGCAAGCCTGTCAGGCTCGGAGCGATCGGCGGACCATCGGCCGTGTATTTGCCGCGCAGCAGCCTCGGGCGGTCCGGGTCGGTGACGTTGGGCAGCGACTCCACCGGGCCCGATTCCGCCGCAGTTTTCTCGGGCTTGGGCTTCGTCAGGCGCGGGCGGTCGGGGTCCGAGGATGGAGCACCGGAGTCATCGGAGCTTGCGGACGCAGTCCCGCTTGCAGGCTTATGAAGTGTGGGACGGTCTGGATCGACTGGCGGCGCGTTGTCTGCTGCGCCTGAGCCCGCATCTTTGCCGCCGGTCTGGGCTCCGTGATGCTTGCGATGAAGAACCGGGCGGTCGCTGTATTCATCTTCCTCGTCAATCTTGGCCAGCTTGGCGTCGAAGGCGGGTTTGGGCTTCGGCATCGGCTTCCAACTGCCAAATCCGAGCCACATTCCGTCCTGCTCCCCGGCGCTGCGCAGGTCAAACAGGCCCACATGGCGCCCGTCCTTCTCAAGGATGTATTCCACGCCTCCATAGACGGCCAGCGGCTCCGGGCGGGCTAGATAGATGCTGGCATCCTGCAGGGCTTCGCCGTCGAAGATGGTGACCGGCACAAGGCGGCTGGCGTGCGGCTTGCCGGCGGGGCCGGTCCATTCGAGCACGGCCACGGCACGCAGCGCAGGCTCATCCTTGGCCTTGTCCGCCACCTGTCCCGGATACTGCGCGAGCATTGGAAGAGCGGCCAGCAGTAGCAAGCCTCCCGTTGCTATTCGTCCCATCCCCATCCCCGCTCCTTCACTCCATGACATTCGATGCCTGAGTCGGAAATAATGCATCCTGACGGCCGCTTTTGGCTCTACCTTTACGATACGAGGAAATTCCCCATGGAACTCAACACCAAGGTCGCAGATTTTACGCTTCAGACCGACGAGGACAAGACGGTTAGTCTCTCCAGCTACTCCGGCAAGCCCGTCATTCTCTTCTTTTATCCCAGGGCAGACACCCCCGGCTGCACCATTGAAGCCTGCGGCTTTCGCGACACGTTCAAGAAGCTCCAGGCCGCCGGAGCGGTGGTGCTGGGCATCTCGCGCGATACGCCAAAGGCCCAGGCCAAATTCCGCGCCAAGTACGACCTACCGTACACGCTCCTTGCCGATGTAGACGAGAAAGTCTGCAATCAGTTTGGCGTGATGAAAGAAAAGAACATGTACGGCAAGAAGGTCTGGGGCATTGAGCGGACGACGTTTTTGATTGGCCCGGACCGGACCCTGATTCACATCTTTCCGAAGGTCACGCCGGAGGGCCATGCAGAAGAGGTGCTGGCGCTGCTGAAGGAATGGAACAAGAGCCACAAGTAAGCGATGGATGCGCCCGCCTGCCGGGCCGCCTGCTGCCACGCACGTTTTTTGAGGATGCGCCCGGACACGGTGGCTCAGCGCCTGCTGGGCAAGCTGCTGGTGCATCGCACGCGGTCCGGCGTTCTTGCGGGCCGGATCGTCGAGGCGGAGGCTTACCTGGGACCGCATCACGTGCCGCCCGATCCGGCAGCGCATTCTTATCGCGGCCCCACTCCGCGCAACCGGGTGCTCTTCGGGCCGGCCGGCCATGCCTACGTCTACGCCATCTACGGGCGATCCTTTTGCATGAACATCAGTTGCGAGCCGGACGGGGTAGCGGGCTGCGTCCTGCTGCGGGCGCTCGAGCCTGTGCTGGGCTGCCCGGCGATGGAGCACAACCGCGGAGCGGTTGGCGGCGCGCCGCACAAGTCCCTGACCGGCGGCCCGGGACGGCTGACGCAGGCGCTCGGTCTTTCCCGGACCGGGCACAATGGCCTGGACCTGACCAGCTCCGCTTCCCCGCTCCAGATACGCGACGATGGCTTTGACGCGCTCAGACCGCTGGTTACGCCACGCATCGGCATCCGGCACGCGGTAGACTGGCCGCTGCGTTTTGCGGTGGAGGGCCACCCCTGCGTCTCGGGTCCGAGGAAATTTTCACAGGCACTGTCATCTTTCTGATTCGCTGCGCCGTCCTACTCAAGAGAGGTCATCCCACTCCACGAGGAATATCCCGCGTGATGTTTCGTTTCTCTGCTCTTGTCGCAACGGTCTCTTTTGCGCTGACCGCTGCCGCCCCCATCGTGCCTGCGCAGGCACCTGCCGCTTCCCAGCCGCCCGCCGGGGCAGCACCAGGCCAACCACCCAAGCGCTGGCCGTTGTCGCCGCCGACCAATTTGCAGGTCCTGCCGAAAGACACCTCCGCCGAAGACGTGCGCAAAATCATGCATCAATGGGAGGGCGACCTGGGAGCGGAGTGCAGCACCTGCCACGCCGCAGACCCCAAGAACATCGGCCCCAACGGCAAGCCCCGCCTGAACTTTGCCGATGACTCAAAGAAGGAAAAGGCGACCGCGCGCACCATGTACAAGATGCTCGACGAGATCAACACGCAGTACGTGGGCAAGGTGGACAGCTCAGGGATGCCCGTAACCTGCGGCACCTGCCATCGCGGCAAACTCAGCCCCGATCCGTACATTCCTCCAAAGGAAGACGAGCACGAGCATCAGCAGCCGGCGCCGCCCGCTGCGCCCTCCGCTGTCACCGGCAGCGTTGTGAACTAGCGCGCCGCCGATTCAGGGCTTCCAGACGAACGTGGCCACCGATCCCGCCGGGATTGTCGTGGCCACTTCTTTTTTCCGGGAGCGAATCGCGAGGCTCTGGGCTTTTGCGCCCGCGTTGAGCACGTAGAGCACGAGGACGCCATTGGGATTGCGAAAGGCGACGTCCCGGATCTGCGCGCCCGCAGACTCATCCGATGCGATGCGCACGGCGCCGGGCAGCAGGAATTTGCTGGCGTGGCCCAGAACGTAGTAATCCGGCTCGGGCTTCACGCGCGGGTGCTCCGGACTGGTCAGGTCGATCGTCACCAGACCGCGGCAGGTATCGCAACCGCCCACGTAAGGCCCGTGATTCTGGTCGGTCGCGAGCGCCCACAGCACGTAGCTGCGCGACCAGTTGCGCATCACCGCGATCAGCTCGCCTGCCTCTTCTGCCAGCACATTGCCCTTTTGCCAGGCGCCACCGCTCGACTCGGTCACCCACTGATCCTTCTGCGGAAACTCCTCGTGGTTCTTCGTCATCACATCGGGCGTGCCCGCGTAGTGATGCCACGCCGTGCCAGCCGCCAGCGCCCCGGCTTTGGGATCTTTGAGAACCGTCTCGGGATAATCGGGACGGTCCCAGTTGTGGTCGTAGACCATCACCTTCGGGTTCAGATGCGCCGCTGCCAGTGCGGGTCCGAGCGCGTCGCCGAGAAACCTTGCCTGTTCGGCTGCCTCCATCTTCATGCCACTGTAGGTGGGCGGCGCGTACAGGGGCTCATTCTGCACGCTCAGCGCCCACACCGGAACTCCGGCGGCCTGGTAACCCTCAATGGTCTTCGCGAGGTACTGAGCGAAGGCGTCGTAGGCCTCGGGGCGCAGCGCCGAGGCTTCCTTCGTCTCCGGATTGGAGCCGAGCATCGAGCCGGTTGTCTTCATCCAACCCGGAGGGCTCCACGGGGTAAGCATCACGTGGATGCCCGGCTGAATGGCCAGCGCCTGCCGGAGCAGCGGCAGGGTGTACTCCTGATCGTGGGCCAGAGAAAAATGCTCCAGATTCGGGTCCGTCCGGCCCGCCGGCGTCGTGCAGGCCTTCGCCGTCTGCTGACAGAGATCGTCGAAGGAGAAGAACGTGACGGCCAGGTCGGACGAGCCTACGGGCTGGCGCAGAACATTGACGGCGATGCCATCCCTGCGATCGAAGAGCATCCGGAAGGTTCGAGCGGTCTGGTCGGGAGAGAGCTTCTTTGCGAAGAGCCATGCCGCCGCATCGGTGAGCGAGGCGCCAAAGCCGTCGATCTCCTGAAAACGCTGCGCATCATCCACCGTAATGGTGGGTACGTCCTGCAGTTGCGCCTTGTCAAAGGAGAGAGCCGCGCGCTCCGACAAGGCCTCGAGCAGGTCGGGGGTCGTTTGGTAGACGGCAACCTTCTGCGCGCCTGCAGCGGCCGGGAGCAGGAAAATCAGTGCAGTCAGTACCGGAATGCGCAGCATAGTGCCTCCTTCGCGCGAAAGGAGAATCCTAGTGCATTCCGCGTACCTTCAGAAAGTGCCCGACGCAGCGGCTATCGTTCGGTGGCTTTGCGCTCAAATTCTCCACTCTTGCCACCGGTCTTGGACTCCAGTTGCACGGCGCGAATCACGATGCCTTTATCGAGGGCCTTGGTCATGTCGTAAACCGTGAGCGCGGCCACGCTGGCTGCCGTCAGCGCTTCCATCTCCACGCCCGTGGGGCCCACGGTCACCGCCGTCGCCGTGATGCGCACGCCGCCCTCCGCCAGCTCCGCCTGCACATCGACGTGCGTCAGGGGCAGCGGATGACACATCGGAATCAGCTCGGACGTGCGCTTGGCCGCCTGAATGCCTGCAAAGCGCGCCACCTCCAGGGGATTGCCCTTGGGATTGGCGGGCAGCGCCCGGAGCACCTCCCGCGAAAGCTCCACAAATGCCGACGCGGTGGCGGTGCGGCGCGTAGCGGTCTTGGCGCTCACGTCTACCATGCTGGCGCGGCCCGACGCGTCGTAGTGCGAGAGCCCGGACTGCAGTGGTTTTGTCATCTCGTTACCCCTGAAAGATCAAGATACGCGCCATGATGCCGGCCTTGAGGCCCGGCAACTCCTCGGGCACAACCAGAAAGCAATTGGCGCGGGCAAAGGCGGCCTGATCGCCCGAGCCCTGCCATGGCACCGGCGCGACTGTCGGTGGTTCGCCGCCGCGCGCGTTCGGCTGCCAGCGCGCGGGCAGGAATCGTGTCAAACCGGGCTTGCCTTGTACCTCGCTCGCAAGCTGCGCCATGGCGAACTGCGGCTCGGAAGGCTCCGCGCCTGCAACCGCCGCAAGCATCGTTGCGCCAAAGAGCAGAAGCGTCGCCGCAGAGGAAACCGGATTACCCGGCAGGCCGAAGAACGGCAGCGCCGGGCCATCGCCTGAACTGGGCGGCAGCTCGCCAAAGACCAGCGGCTTGCCCGGCTGCATCTTCACGCCGGTGAAGTGGAAGCGGGCCCCAAGCCGCGCCAGCGCAGGCTCGACCAGGTCGAACTTCCCTGCCGAGACACCGCCGGAGATGAGCAGCAGATCCGCCGAGGAAGCCTCCCGGAATGCCGCGTCCAGCGCCTCCGATGTATCTGCCGCCACGGGAAGCATCCACGGCGCGCCGCCCGCCTGCGCCACCAGCGCCGCCAGCATGGGCGCATTGGAGTTCCTGATCTGCCCGGGGCCAGGCGTGGCCTCGACCTGCACGAGTTCGTCTCCGGTGGTGAGAATCGCGACACGCGGACGCACGCAGACCGCCAGCGTGCTGCAGCCGCAGGTGGCTGCCAGCGCAATCTGGGCGGGACCGAGCCGCATCCCCGGTTGGAGCAGCGTCTCACCCGAACGCGCCTGCGCACCCTGCGGCACAATGTTTTCGCCCACGTGGAGGCGTCTGCCTTCGGTCAGCCGGACGGACGAGCCGCTGCGCTCGACATGCTCGACCATCGCTACTGCGTCCGCACCCGCAGGAACCGGCGCGCCGGTCATGATCTCCCACGCGGCTCCAATGGGCAGCGGACCGCCCGGCTGCTGGCCGGCGTGGGTAGCGCCTTCAATGGGCTGCCAGGCGTACCGGTTGGCCTCGTCTGCACGGACCGCAAAGCCATCCCGGGTAGAGCGCGCAAACGGTGGCTGATCCTGGTCGGCCAGAATCGGCACGGCCAGCACACGGCCCAACGCCTCGCCCAGGGGCGCAAGCTCGGCCGGTGGCCGGAAGCGGGCGCGCTCCTCTGCAGCCTGTCTCACCCGCAGGAGGGCCTCTTCAAAATGCAACAGCTCCGCGCTCATGCAATGGATTGTAAAGTCCCACAGGCAGGCGCAGAGTTTGTCTCTCGATTTCGCGTTCGCGCTGAAAAGAAAAAAGGCGCACCCGGAACCGAATGCGCCCTTGAGGGTCTGGAAGGAACGGCGGGTTACTTCTTGCCGGCCTTGAAGCTGGACGTGATCTTCTGCCCGGCCTGGTCGAGAATGCCCTTCGCATCGGCGGCGTAGGGGCCGGTGGGCGCAAGCTCCAGATACTTCTGGTACGCTTCAGCGCAATCCGGAGGCAGCACGATGCGGTTCGTCTTGGGGTCGATGGTGGCCTTGGAGACAAGGCCCTGCCCCTTGAGGTAGTAGAGCAGCGCGTCGTTGGGATCGAGCTTGATCGCTTCGTCGGCCGCAGCCACCTGCGCATCCTGATTGCCCTGCTGGAAGAAGATGACGGCCTCATTGCGCAGGTAGAAGGAGCCCTGCGCCGGATTCGCCTTGACGGCTGCATCGTAGGCTGCGTTGGCCTCGGCCACCTTGCCCGTGCGTGCGTAGGCTTCACCCATGCCTGCGTTGGCCATGCCCTGAATCGCCGGATTCGGCTTCTTCGACGCAAGGTCCATGTCCAGCGCCTTTTTATAGGAGACCAGCGCGTCGTCGTACTTCTTCAGGCCGTTCTGCGCCAGGCCCAGCTGCGCCCACAGGATGGAAGCATCCGGCTTGGCAGTGGTGTCCTTGGTCATGAGCGACTCGATCTCCGTGTACTTCGCGGTCTTGATCTCGTTCACCTTGGCCGCAATGTCCGCCTTGGAGGCCGACGCGCCAAGCTGCTGTTCGGCCGCCGCGGTGGCGGAGTCGGCGTCATGCACATCCTGGGTCACCGTCTTCAGATCGGCGTTCAGGCTCTTGATGACTTCGTTGGCCTTCAGGGCGGCGGAGTTCTTCTGCCGGATCTCTTCGAGCTGCTTCTTTTCCTCCGGCGGCAGCTTGTCGATGTACTCCGGCCGCGACATATCGAAATCCACAGCGGTATCGCCATTCGGAGCGACGACGACGTTGTCCAGACGGTCCGCCTGCTTGTCGGGGCCCATGCCCTCGCTGCGATAGATCACGATATAGTTGCCGGCCGGCACCTCGCCTGTGTACTCGCCCTGATCGCTGACCTTGAAGTTGCCTCTGTCTTCGGTCTGCGGTGCGAGGCCCGGACCGGACGCGGCGCGGGTGATCTGCATAAAGTTCACACTGCCGCCGCTCTGCGGAGCGCCGGTCGGGTTGATCAGATGGCCGTGAACTTTGCCCATCGGCACGTTCGCCGGCGCTGCCGGCTGCTGCTGTGCAAGGGATGGCACAAGCGAAAAGGCCAGGACACCCAGCCAAAGTGAAAGGTTGCGCTTCATCTTCTTCTCCTTGGAAACTCGAGCGCGCGGGACATGCCCGCACACACGATCAAAAATCTTTGCCGCCATGCGCCGCCCTGGGCATACTCCCGGCTCCGTCATCCCGCCCTCGGAACGCGCTTCGCACTGCTCGACTCAAATTAAATCGTTGCGACTCATCAGCACAAGGCCAACTATTCATCCTACCGTCCGCGCTCCTGCCAAACGTGTGGCCTGCATCACACACTACAATCAAATCATGTCCACCTTGATCCGGCCCGCCATTGCCGCGGATGTCCCACAGATTCTTGCATTTATCCGCGCTCTGGCCATCTATGAAAGGGAGCCTGAAGCGGTGAAGGCAACCGAGGCCGACTTGCTGCGCGACGGCTTTGGCCCCAACCCTATCTTCTCCTGCCTGATTGCCGAGCAGGACGGCGTACCGACCGGATTCGCGCTCTACTTCTTCAACTACTCCACGTGGCTGGGCAGGCCGGGGCTGTATCTCGAAGACATCTTTGTGCTGCCGGAGTTTCGCGGACGCGGCATCGGCAAGGCGCTGCTGCAGCGTGTCGCCGCCATCGCCGTGGAACGAGGCTGTCCGCGACTCCAGTGGGAGGTTCTGGACTGGAACACCCCGGCCATCGATTTTTATCGCTCGATGGGAGCCGACTTTCTGGACGAGTGGCGGAATGTGCGTGTCACCGGTGAGGCGCTGCAGCGGCTTGCAGGCCTCGCCGAAGCGGGAGCACAGGCGTGAAGATTCACGTGCTGGGCGGTGGACTCGCCGGCCCAGAGGCAGCGTTGACCGCGGCACGGCTGGGCTGCGAGGTGGAACTCTACGAGATGCGCGCCGTCATCAACGGCACGCCACGCCTGACGCCCGCGCACCAGACGACGGAGTTTGGCGAGCTGGTCTGCTCGAACTCGCTCAAGAGCGAGTCGCCCAACACGGCGCCGTGGCTGCTGAAGCAGGAGATGCGCCGTGCCGGCTCTGCGCTGCTGCGGCTGGCCGATACGACATCGGTTCCGGCGGGCCATGCGCTTGCGGTAGACCGCGTGGAGTTCTCGCACCGCATTGCAGAGGCGATCGCCGCTGAGCCACGCATCCGCGTGATACGCGAAGAGGTGACGACGCTGGATCCCGCAGACGGGTTGACGATTGTGGCGACGGGACCGCTGACCTCGCCCGGATTAAGCGCGGAGATTCAGCGGCTGACCGGATCGCAGCATCTGGCGTTTTACGATTCCATCTCGCCGATTGTTGACGCCGACTCGATTGACATGGAGCGCGTCTACTTTGCTGCGCGCTGGGACAAGGGGACGGCGGATTACATCAACTGCCCGATGTCGCGCGAGGAGTACGACCGCTTCTATGACGCGCTGGTAGCGGCCGAAGCCGCTGAGTCGAAGGAGTGGGAGCGGCTCGATTACTTCGAGGGCTGCCTGCCGATTGAGGTGCTGGCGCGGCGCGGGCGCGACACGCTGCGCTTTGGGCCGATGAAGCCGGTGGGGCTGCGCGATCCACACACCGGCAGAACGCCGTGGGCCGTCGTGCAGTTGCGCAAGGAGAACCTGCGCGCCGACAGCTATAACCTCGTCGGGTTTCAGAATCACCTGAAGTTTGGCGAGCAGGCGCGCGTGCTGCGCCTGATTCCCGGCCTGGAGAATGCCCGCTTCCTGCGCTACGGGCAGATTCACCGCAATACCTACATCTGCGCGCCAGCGCTGCTGGATGAAGCCCTTCGGCTGCGGCAGGCCCCGTCGATTCTCTTTGCCGGACAACTTTCCGGCGTGGAAGGCTACACCGAATCGATTGCAACCGGAATGCTTGCAGGCATCTACGCGGCGGCGATGGTACAGGAACGCGAGCCCGTTCCCGTGCCGCGCGGAACGGCTCTGGGTTCGCTCGTCCACTACATCACGCACGCCGATGCCGCGCACTTTCAGCCGGCGAATATCACCTTTGACCTGCTGGAGCCGCTGGAAGAGGAGTTGCGCAAGAAGGTGCGCGACAAAAAAGAGCGCCATCGCATCCAGTGCGAGCGCGCTCTTGCGGCCTTCGATGCGTGGTGGCTGACGACCCAGCAGGCCATGCAATCCGCCTGAGATACGGCCTGCGCGGGTTGTCTCTATTTCTTGTGGGCGGCTTTTGTGCTCTTCGCGGCCTGCGCCGGCGTGGTGTCTACCAGCGCCTGCTCGATAATCTGATCGATGTCCTGCTCCGGGTGCATCACCTCGATAAACGGCGCGCCTTTGCTTTGCGCCGTGACGACGAAGATGGTCGGCGTGTGGTGGATGCCCGTCTGCTTGCTCAGCGCATTATCCGCCTGCACTGCGGCGGCCAGCTTGCCCTGCGGATCCATCTCAGCAGGCAGCGTGATGCCGTGGCTGCGGGCGAAGTTCTCATTGAACTGGCGCAGCATCATGGGATTGTAGATGTACGTCTGGTTGGCGAAGACCTGGTTGCGGTACTCGTCTCCGAGCGCAGCGCTTCTGGTATCGAAATACCGTGCGGTAATCGCGGCGGTCAGGCTCCACGTGTGATACGGGATGAGGAAGTCGTGACGAATCCACGGAATGTGGTACTGCGCCGCTGCCTTCATCAGGACCGGATTGGCGCTGGCGCAGGCCGGGCACTGGAGATCGTCGAACTCGACGATGGCGACGCGCGCACCCGCCGGAGGCTTGAGCGCGGCTGAATCCAGCACCTGCGTTCCGCCGGGAGGCGCGGCAAACTGCGCCAAGGCCGGCATGGCAGACAGCAGTCCAGCCATGAGGCAGATGAAGGCGAAGCCGGAGGGACGAACGAGCCTATACAACATTGAAAAGAGACTCCTTAAGGGCGCGCGGCTACTTGTGCGCGGTGCGGGCGGGCGTCTGGCTGCGTGTCTCCGCCAGCGCCTGATCGATCAGTTGGAACAGCTTGGTCCGGTCCACCACTTCGACGAACGGGGCGCCCTTTGAGCTGTTGGTCACCACCCAGATAGTTGGCGTGTGCTCGATGCCGATGCGCTGGCCCAGTGCGTAATCCGCCTTCACCTCGGCCTGCAGCTTGCCCTGCGGGTCCATCGCAAAGGGCAGCGCCACGCCGTGACTCTGCGCAAACTTCTCGGTGAACTGGCGCAAGCCGTTCAGATCCACGATGGACGGCTGGTTGGCGAAGACCAGATCGCGGTAGTCGTCGCCGAGCTTCTTGCTTTTGGTGTCGAACCAGCGGGCGTTGATGGCTGCCTGGGAGCTCCACACGTGAAACGGCAGCGGAAAGTCATGGCGGACCCAGGGAATGTTGTACTTGGCCGCGGCTTCCTTCAGCAGTGGATTCGCGTTGGCGCAATCCGGGCA
>VFSW01008375.1_pt1 | contig 14859 bp, 15 predicted proteins | sample 5358111 | NCBI WGS metagenome assembly VFSW01 (sample SAMN11554181, study PRJNA540505) | mine drainage metagenome | isolation source: sediment from site ElyBrook_90M | place: USA: Ely Copper Mine, Vershire, VT | collected 2017 | reverse complement strand
CAATTTATGTCAGTTCCCGGATGGCCTGTGTCTTTCGGTGGATGATCCCAACGAAATTTCTTGCCATCATGGGCTCTGTGAGTAGGACGAACTCTTTCATCGCCTGCCGTTTGCCAGATGTATTCCTCGACACCTAATTCTTGCTGCCTAAGTTTGGTTAAGCTCGCATTCAATTTAGATGTCTGGTCTCTCGCGATTAACTTCGCGCGCCGTCTAGTAATTCCGAATCTTTCTTGGATGGATTGAGTCATTGAGTGAAATCTGCTGCCTTCCTGCAAGCCTCTTTCGATGATCTGTGCGATCTGATCGAGTTCTTGCGCCGGAAGAGAGCGGATTAATTGAGCATTTTGGCTTCCAAACAGTTTTAACTGATCCTGAAGCCAAGGCTGGTCGATAAAAATATCAATCCCGAATACGGAATTGTTGATTCTGTCGAACTGCCTTTTATTGTACCTGGCGACTTGTACACCAATTATTTTCGATCCCGCTATGGTATCTTCAACTTTACCCTTTATAGCTTGTATTACAGAATTTATCAATCTTTTTAGTGTATCTGAAAAATCATCGCCCCTTGCAGAAGATGTTGGATAGAGCTGTTCTACCTCTAAAATCAAAGAGGGGAGTGCAGGAATAATGATCTCTTTAATCCAGTTTTTTAATTCGTTTGTCAGAGAGAAAAGCACTCTCGTATATTCCCGTTCTTGAGAAGAAGGCGGATGCCATTTGGGAGGCTTTTTTAGTTTTACCGGTTTGGCTTTCCCGAGTCGACGTTGATTAATTTTTGTCCGTTGATCAATCGAAACCATTGTTACACCGTTAATCGAGATCTGATCCCGGTCGGCATAAAATCGGGTCCAATACCGGGAGGAGGGGATTCTTGAGCTTCTTTTTCCTTCTCTAATTCAGAGACTTCTCCTGGGTCAAAGCCTCCCTTGCGGCCTTCTAAATCAACCTCTGTATTCATAGACCAACGGTTGCCGCCGAAACGAGAGACTGCCACTTCAGCAGGATCAAGAACCCCTCGGTCAAGATAAATAGCATCTGTTTCCGCAACGATTTTCCTGACGAGAGCCTCTTGTTCTTCGGTGTTTTGCCAGAGAGGGACAAATTGAATGGACCAATTATCTGGTTCGACTCCGGAGAAGGGTCCATCTTGGGAGAGCATGATATAGCGAGTGAGTTTTTCGAGCATTGGCTTGAGCTTAGATTCTTGCTCTTGTTTGACCATATCATAAAAATTTCTAACGTCATTGTCTCCTGTGGCATTCATGCCCGCCGCACTTCTTCCGAAGAGCAAGGATACGGGAACGCCAGAGACCGCAGATAGAGCCAGCATAAAGCGGTCGAGAAGCTCAGGGATGCCAGAGATATTGGTTGATGCTTTTTCATATTTCTCCTCCGCATCCAATATCATCGTATTGGTTGCGCCTTTGGTTAGATTGAGCAAGTCGAGCCGTTTCATGACTTGGTTATCTGCACACTGAGAGGCAATCAATTCAGCGAGATTCGGAATTGAGAGGGTATAATTGACGAAATCTTGCATGATCAGCCCCGCATTGGCGAAAGCCGTTGAATAGTTGCGTAGCTCCTCGTACATCGATTGAATGAGTGGATCGCCCCATCCGTTATTGAAATTTTGCTGTCTTGGAGGGAGTAAGGACCAATCAGCCCTTAAAATACGAGAGTGGTGTACATAGAAAAGAGCCCCTGTCCGCGTGTCATTGACTGTATAGACGTTGGGGAATCCATAATTCGGGCTATTGAGATCTTTTTCAAATGTCCCATCGCGGCTAAATGATTGGTAGCGATCGAAAACATGCAACCATTTCACATCCCGGATATTTTTCTCATCGACTGGTTCTTCAAGCGGCAGTCCATCCGCGATGCCCATCACGCAGAGAGCCCCTCCATACAATCTGGCCCATCTGAGTACTGTGATTAGATTGAAATTGGCTTTAATCGACTCCATTTTAGAATTGATTTCTTGATTCGAGTCACCTTCGATTTCCCAGCCTTGTCGAACCATTTCAGCGGGGACAATATCCATGATGCGACGAGTGACACCATCCGATCTATAGAGCTGATCTAATTCGGCCTGTTCGAAAATCCTTTCAAGGCGAAAGTGAGCATTGACGTTTTTATCCCTACCGCGGATTCCAAGCCCTGTTAAGACGTTGATCCAGCCATCGGATTTGACAGCGCCATCGTTATGGGGGACTCGACTTTGTTCTTCGGCGGATTTTTTCTCAAAATTATAGGTGCCCATCTTCTACCAAGAGTTAAAAATTTGATTCTTTGGGGAATTGAGTGCCAACGGCGAACGAAGAGCCGTTTTTTGAGTAGATGGGTCTATGATTACAGGATTGAGACCTGATTGCAACTCATCTTATAATATTGAAATAAAAAAGAGTAGTCTAGGTTTTTATTAGAAACAGGATTTATTTAAAAGTTCCCTGTTTAGGCTATAGGTGCTCTCCTCGCAGAGGGTTTCTCGAGGGCAGATCCAATTTTCATGAGTATCCGCCGGGTTTGATAAAAGTATACTCAGCGGATAAAATGAAATGATTGGATTTATCCGCTGAACATACATATGCAAATGACGGAAGGTAAAGACTAATGAATCGCAAGGTTTTGATAGAAAGAATGTTGAAAATTTTGAGTTTCCGCGTTTAATAATTTTCTTGTTCCATTTTCTGAAAAGGCATTGACAAAGCATGTGGCATACAGGGCCTTGATAAAAACGAAGAAATTGACCTGCTTCCAGCACTCAAGGAAGAGCTGGAAAAGCTTAAAATCACCTGAAAAACCGAAAGATTTTTTTTGATTTTATGAGGCCGCCAGCATATCCTGCTATCCAAGTGTACTCTACTGATATAGGACCTAAATGATTAAAAACTTTTTTAAACCTTTTTGCCTTTCGTTAGGATTGTTAATGGCAACAAGCCCTCTTATCTCTAAAGAGGCAGTTAAATCTCCAAATATACTTGAAAAATACGAAAAAGAGAGGATAAAACTGATCGAAGAATTTGCACATTATCCCACCAGTCCAGCTTCGGCATACTCAGATAAAGAATATGGTCCATTAGCAGCTCCTTTGAATAAGCTTTGTCTACTTTTGGAATCCTCCAAACAAGAAACAATAGCTGGTGTCCAAGCTTTTAAGGAGGTCGATCTTGAAAACATCGCAGACGATGTGTTCTTTGATCTCTTAAAAATTGTAGATAAAAAGAAAAAACTAGAATGTCTATCTACTTTCTTGGATGAGAGTGAAAAGAGAGCAGAAAAGGCGTACTCAGACTATAATACCTGGCTAACATCCTCTCCAGAGCTCGATGAATTGCTACGCCAATATATCTTAGAAGGAAGTTACCCATATAGGGAAAAAGGCGCCGCTTTCAGAAAAGAATCCTTCAGAATTAAGAAAAATCTCGTCCGCGAATTTGCAAAATTGTTTGATTTTCTTTCTAAAATTTATGGGACTTATCAAAAAGGAAAAGATCCACTAATCCTCTGCTCTAACGACCAAGATTCGCTTACATTAAATTCATATTTTTTGACTATTTCAAGTCTTTTCAAAGAAGAGCAAAATCTCGCTCTTCAATGGCAACAAAACTCGTTGCAAATGGAAAAAGTCTTTATTGAAACTGCTAGAATGGAATCTATTCCTGATGCAGTAAGTGAAGAATATCTCCAAGCGCAGGCTTTGTCAAAATGCTTCAACAAGTTTAAGGAATTCTGTAAACAAGAGGGGGCTGTTGTTAATCGGGCCTATACTGAAGCTATTGTGAATAACATTTGTACAGAGGAATCACTTTTTGATCTTGCAAAGCTGAAAGAAAAAAAGAAAAGAACAGAGCAAATAGGTGCTATTTTTGATGAAAGTCAAAAAAAATGGGACAACCAAATATCTGACCTTCTAAAACAAACGACATCTTCACAACTTCTCGATGATCATGAGCGTAAACGACTTGAGTTTTTTGAAAAAACTGTTGTCCCACGTATAAAACAGTCATTTGTTGTGAAACAAAACTACATTCTTGAGCTTAAAAAGCTTCTTGATTTCTTCTTAATAAAATATGGGACTTATAAAAAGGTTGACGATGAGAATCAAGAGTTCAGATTTGCTTTCCAGTCCGATTTTGATGGTGTACTCTATGAAAACCATATGATAAAGATCAGCAAGCTTCTTAGGGAAAATGATGCTTTAGATCTACGTATCAGCCAGGTTATGAGTGAATTTAGTCAGCAGTAGCCGATGTTACTTTTCGAGTGTTCGTTGGAAGTAACCAAAAATATTTAATAAAAAGGGCTATGGGCCGCGCCAATTTATCTATTCAATTCTTCTCTTAAAATACCTCTATAAAAACCGGCCCTAGATGTGCAAATGCGTTTTTGTGGCCTGGAAAAGGAGTCTCTCAAGCATTGCTGAGACTGGCCTTCTTTGGAGTATCCGCCGGATATAAAAATTTAAACACGGCGGATAAAAGTGCAAACGCCGTGCGACAACGCAAGAAATACTTATTCGTTTGATTCTGAAAAAGTTGTGAATATTAAAAGGAGGGCCGAATGTTAAATAAAAATGTTGACACCAGCGCAGGCGTCAAAGGCAAGATTATTGGGAGATGGAGGGAATTGGATATCAACGGCTTGAAATATCCGTTCTTGAGTAAATGGATGCTTGATGTCAAGCTATCTCTCTGGAGAAGAGAACTAAATTAAAATGCACACTACCACGGATATACAAAAAAGAACAGTTTATAAGAATTTTCAGAATTTGCTCTACAATCTTGGATATTTTTTGCTATAGAAATTAAAACGATCTCAATAACAACCAGAGGTCGTTGGAGTTGAAATGCCAAGAATAGCTAGATCATTCCTCACAGTGGTATTCATGACCTGTTTTGTATCTCTAAATGCAGAAAGTTCATTTACGGATGAGCGCAAAATTGCGGCTAAAGAACCTCCTTATGAAAGGCATCATTATCAAAAAGAATGTAGCAAATTTTCAGAGGAAGTAAAACGATTCTCTGATAAGTTGAATGATGCAAATCTTAAAATATTTTGTGAGAAATTTAACGATACACAAAGGCAGCAAGCAATGCAAATGGCGGCTCAGACGGATAGTTATGGGAAACCAAAAATGACGCCTGATCAGTCCGTAGAAATGGTTGCAGCTGGGAAGAAATAAGCAATTCTTGGGACAAGAATGAAATATAGCGATGATTTTTTTGCTTCAGACGACAAATGCTTTCTGTTTTTAAATCTTAAAATCGATCCTTCTCTTTTTCATAAGCTTCCTTTAAAACTAGCCCCTGGAATTTATCTAGCCCCAACCCCTCAGCATGCGCTTGCACAAGCAGCAGGAAAAAGGGCTAATGTGAAAGAAAATATCGCATTAGCTGAATGGATATACCCTGGATATGGGCTAGGAATTGGAATTGTAAATGCCTGCCTAAAAATTGACACAACTGTACCGGCTGCTTTAAGAGATCGGTACTTTTGGCTCATGGTAGAGGCTTTATACCTAACAAAACCACTCTATATAAATATCGCAGGAGGATTCTCTTATGGAAATGAAGAAGACGGCTTTTTGGGGAGGATGCCCAGTAGAATTCCTCATAAATCTAACATCTCTCTCAATACTTTTTTCAGTCATGCTAAGGGAGAAAACTTATTGCAGTATTGTGAAGAGGACTTTAAGCAATCTGGAGTTTATTTTTCACACTTTATCAAAATCTTTAATTCAAGACAGATTGCCCCTCGTCCATACTTCGTTCTAAAAGCCTTCTTTGAAGCCACTTTATGGGAACATTCCATCTATGCAAGCACCACTTTTTCAAAGCTTTTTCCTCTTATAGATTCCTTTGCAGGAAATCCGACTCATAAACATGACAAGCAAACTTCAAAAAGACTGAGCTTGTTTCTTAAGGAAGTGCCGAGTTTATTATTAGACAGCCCATTGTCAGAAGAGGGGATTAGACTGCGGATATTATCGATTTGGCATCTTCATCGCGCGCCTGATCTTCATGGCTATCTTAAAGAGCCGGATCTTCCAACAGCAAATGCCTCCACTCAAAATCCTATCGACAGGCCAGAACTCAAAGATCTATTCGATTTGATGGAATTTGCACGTGTTTGCATCATAAAAATGCTCATGCTAGACGATGCCTCTTTTCAAGAATATTGCCAGATTCCAATCCCTCGTAGGAAATATGGATCGGACGCAGAAAGAATGGATGCAGACAAGGCAAGAGAAACGGAATCTAAGCGGTTTTTTGAAGAAAAAACTTACCAAAGCCCAAAATCAATGTTCGCTTACACAGACTTTCTTGATCAGTCCGAGTTCGATCCAGCCGAAGAATTACCAACTATGGCATCAAATAGCGCCGAATAGAGACATGCCTATCTTGCTAATAATCAAGATGTTATAAATAGGGAAACAGCTGTTTCCCTATTTAGGCTATTCTTTCCTATCTAAGCCTTCCTTACCGAATTCCGCCTCAATATCTTCAATGGTCGGTAAGCTTTCTTTCAATTCTTTAGAAAGAGATTCAACAAGGGTAACTTCATAGCCGGCTACGCCAATAGGTTTATTGAAATCCCTTAAAGCGTATTCGACAGTGAAGTTTTGCTTAGTTTTGCAGAAAATCATCCCTATTGTCGGTTCGTCTCCGGCATGTCTAAAATGATCATCAACAGCTGACATATAAAAATTTATTTGACTTATGTCCTTGGGATCGAACTCTCTAGCTTTCATTTCTATTACGATGTACCGACGTAATTTGAGATGATAGAAGAGCAAATCCACAAAATATTCGCGCCCATCGACTACCAAGCTGACCTGGCGACCGACAAAAGCGAACCCTTGGCCAAGCTCTAAAAGAAATTTTTGAATATGCTCCATCAAGCCAAGTTCTAGCTCCCTCTCCCTGTAATCTTTATCTAATTCAACAAAGGCTAGGTTATAAGGATCCTTCATCATCTGAATGGCTAAATCAGAGTCAGGTGATGGAAGAGTTTTGTTGAAATTCGTGATGGCTTTTCCCTGACGGCTATATAAATCCGACTCGATCCATGACGACATCATGCTCCGGCTCCAACCATGTTCAACAGCCTGCTGCGCATACCAAAGGCGCTTTTCTTTCTCTTGAACCTTCTGCATAAGAAGGATATTATGGCCCCAAGGAATTAGGGAAACAGCTGCTTCCCTAATTCCGTCGGGATAGCTGTCGGCGAATTGGCGCATGAATTTCAAATTTCTATGGGAAAACGCAGTAATATTTGGAAATGAAGAGGCTAGGTCTTTTGCAATCCTTTCAATCGTTTTCGATCCCCAAGATTCTGACAAGGCTTTTTCAGAGAGCATTTTGCCGATCCGCCAATAGAGCTCTATCAGCTCCCTGTTAATAGATATAGCCGCTCGTAGCTGCGAGTCTTGAATATCTTTTTTGATATGTTCTATAAACTTGGAGTAGCTATTTGGATCGACTATTTCATTTTTCTTTGCGTTCATTAAAAACCCCTAAGATATTAAATTTACTTTTTTACTCGCATTATCTGCGCGCGAGGACTTGTCATAAGCGAAAACCATTTCCGATGTGGAATGTCCTGTTACACGCATGATATCACTGTCCTGAAATCCTTGCTGTTTAAGGTATGTCACGGCAGAAGCTCTTAGCACATGAGGAGAAACTTTGAATGGGGTACCAGCCGCCCTCCCAGCCTTTGCAAAAGTCATGGCCAGCTGATTCATCATAACGGGCTTTCCCGATCTGGTCACAAATACGTGACCGGTTCTTTCTCCAATGTATTCTCTAAGCCGCTTCATGATGCTCTCTGGATATGTAATCACAGTCTCTTTCTTGAGCCTTCTCATTTTCGACTGAGCAAAGGTAATTTCGCAACGGTCCCAATCAATTTGACTAGTTTGCAAAGAGAGCACCTCATTAACCCTTTTTCCTCCCTGCAGAATCACTTTCCCAATCAGACAATCCCGAGGGTTGATCTTCTCCAATTCTTTGAAGAATAAAATCCACTGCGCCTGGGACATCGCATGCGTTTTGACCTTCTCATAGACGTTGAAGAACGTTTTTGCACTTCCTTCCTTATTCGGGACGGCCTTTTTTATAACTCCCTGAAGGCGGCGGCTCAAAAATCCAGTAAATGAGATATAGCAGGCTGCCCGCGCCTGCCTGGTAGTTTCCGCCCAATCCTGGAAGAGTTTGATGCGGTCGATTACGCCTTCATGATTGATCAGAGCAAACTGTTGGAGGCTCATGAGCGGATTAACCCATCCAAACTCAACCAACTTTTTGATACCAGATCTATAGCTAAGCTGCGTTTTAGGACTCAAAGTTGGCAGCCAATAGGACAGAGCTTCTTCTACAGAAATTTCATCCAGTTTCTTCCAAACCAAATTAGCCTTGAAGGATGCCGCCTGCTCATAGGTCCCCAAATTGCAGGGGAGGGGAAGCTCCAAAACTGATGGCATCAGGGTCATAGACTTTGCTTCCACTCGCAAAGACCTTCGAATAGCTTTTTATGCTCTTTCCTGCACATCACTTCTTGGATCGGCGAGCTTGGCGCTGTCTTAATGACAGCAAGATTAACCTTTTCATGAGATTTTTTTGTTTCTGGGATTTTTTCTTGAGACTTTGGGTCTTTGGGTTCCTGTTTACTCACATACACCTCGACTTGTTTATAAGCGGCTTTATAAACAAGAAAAGATAGCCTATCTTTTCTTTCGTGGCAACACAAAGTTTTGACGCTCTCGTATCATTATCGCTAAGTCATCTTATATCTTATCAATCTTATACCAGCTTAGGTACAAGGCGGCTAAACGTCTGTTGACACAAGGTGGCCTTGTCGTTTATACATCTTATTAGTAAACCAGTAAAAAGGCTTAGGTGAATATGAGCGAACAAGAGCAAACGTTAATACAGCAAGACGTCAAAGACATGAGCGAGCAAATAGTCAAAGCACTTCAAAACAGAAACAAGAAAAAGTTCAAAGCTACGGTCTATTTGACTGAAGAGGCGGAGAAGGCGTTTACGGAGCTTTATATTCATCGCCTCAGGAAGGACAGGAAGATCGATCGTTCGATGATTGCCTGCGATGCCATTCAGATGCTCTACGAAAAAGAATGTATAGGGGCTCCTTCGGATTAGGAGAATGCATTTTCTTCCAGCCATTGATTCAGGATTGAGATCACGTCCTCTATCGATTCAGGCAGTTTAAGGGCGCCTTTTTTTGCTTTGATTTTTCTTTGGTAGGAAGTCCAGTTTTTCTCAAGTGTTTCGAAAGCATCCTTGCCGAACGCAACTGGCAGTTTCTTCAGCGGAGTTTTTCTGTGATGAAAAACCAGCTGGACGGCTTTCTTTGCAAGAGAGCTATCGAGAACGTCCAACCGAATTAGCGAATAAAGATCATGGAAATCTTTCATCCTGGTGTTGCCTCCTCCTCGGAAAACTACTGTTTCTAATTTCTCTGCAAAAATGAATTCTTTTGGATAACAATGTAGAGAAATTCTGCTTTCGAAGAGAGGGCCTTTCGATGTAGCGGTCAAGTCCATTGGATATTCAATCGGCTCCACGCGGTCGCCAAATCCTAAATCCATGCGTATGACTGTCTTGGTGGCGCCGAACAGCGCCTGCAGAGTAATTTCAGCTCCTGTATATGCAAGCTGAGAGTGGTCGAGGATTTTGATTTTATCCACTTCGAAAGCGAAGCTATCATTAGCATCGATATCGCAAATCGCTTGCAAAACAGTCCTTAAAGACTGTTCGGTATTCGATAGCTTCTGAATGAAGAAATCGAGATCCTGCGTCTCCCTTCCAAGATGGATGTATTTTGCCAAGAGGGTTCCTCCTTTCAAAACAAACTTTTCCCTATAGGAAGATCGCGCTAATCGCGTCAGGAACCTCTCCAAGATCAGATTCCTCCAAAGTTCTGCAAAGGTGGTTTCCCTCTCCTTAGCTAAGGCTTTGATTTTCTCTTTGATTGATTGCTCGATTGCAGATTTCATAGTGTAAATGCCGAAATGTAAGGGGTTAGATCGACCCTAAGCTTTTTCGCATATCTTAGAAGCTTGTCGATGTCTGGTTTTCTGTCTTTACTTGTTTTTAAATAAGCTTGTAGCGCCTTTAAAGCGGTTTCTTTGTCCAGATAGCGGAAAGAATCCACGATAGTTCGTTCTCGGTCAAAAATTTTGAGCTTCTGGCTGCCGATTTTAATAGTGGTTTGTCCGAAAGAGATATTACGCATCCGGACGATATGAGCATTTTCTCTGGCAGGAGAGGTAGTAGAATGGGGGACAGCAATCCAAAACTCTCTCATAATTTCATCTGTTAAACCGTAATAGCATAGCGCTGAGATAAGACATATGACACCATTAGGAATGCTCAAGGCAGTGAGGACGAGGTCTTCCCATTCGAAGTCGCGATCAAAATCAATATGTTTGACCCTGTAAATACCCCTACCGACACGTTCGATCTGTCCCTTTGAGCAAAAATAAGCAAGCATCCTAGAGGGGATTCCTGCTTCCTTTCCTTCTGCAGACGAAAAAACAGGTCTTTTTGACAGCGCCTGGAATGCAGCTGTATACTTTGATTTAATCATAGCCGAATTGTAACAGAAACACCCATTTATATCAAGTGGGTGTCTGTGTTACATTTTCAAATAGTTTATTTACTTCATCTCATTTAAGATGAGAGTGTTAAGTTAAAGCATGGTTAAGGAGGCTAAATCGTATGCAGAGTCGGTAAGCATCAAAAAAGCCCCGCTTAATGCATCAACGATATCATCATGTCCTCCTTCAGGAAAGTTCTCAAGTTCCCTCAAAAAATCTTCATTCCAGGGGGCTTGCAGGATTTTGATATTCCCAGCCTCTGCTTGCGATGACACTGGAAGCGCTCTTGTGACCTTATCCTGCGTAGCTTTGAACGTTTTCACATTGTAGCCTTGGAGCATTCTGACGAGATAATCAGCTTCGCTTACTCCTGCTTGACCGGGGTCTTGCTCAATTCCAATCCGAATCCCAATGCCATCCTGGCTGGCCGTATTTTTAATCGTCGTTTGGACGCCTAGAGGGCTCTGTTGGATTCTAACCATATCGGTGACGTACAAGAGGTTGTTCTTGTCCTTTTCGAGTCGAATCCCTACGGTATAATCAGGATCATTGGTCTCTGTTTTCTTTGTGGCGGCGCGATCCCAGTAGCGAACCACCTTTGTCCCTCCTTTTGGAGTCGCCTTGACGACTTCAAAGAAGCTTCTTTGGAAGAACATTCCCGCAGTGGGCCGAACATTCCAATTTCCCATGAGCAATTGTTCTCTCTCAAAGCGTGGTAGCGCTTTAAGATTGGCGAGGTAGCCTGGATCTTTCTCTAGCAGAATTTTGTTATCATGCACGGTAGATGCGACGAAAGAAACGCTCTTCGGCAGGCAATTTGGGTCTTTTTCTATCAATTCTTCCCGACTTGCTCCCCAAATGGTCTCATCATTTTGAATGAAGAACCAGCGCGTCTTGCCGCTTCTCGCAGGAATGGGGTATCCAGAGTAATCATCGATCCACCAGGCGATGAATTGACGAACCCACGAGTCAGTATCGGGGTTCGTGGTCGCGCGGATATACGGCTTGACCCCGCAAGTTGATCGATTTCTCGAGAGCATATAGACGAACTGCGCCCAAGAGAAATGAGTCAACTCATCAAATCCAATCAAGGAAATTTGAGCCCCTTGCCAATCGAAACGCGTCTTGTCATGCTCCAGATGGGCGAACTTAACCTTACCTTTCCCTCGAAAATCCCATTCAAGGGTCGATTCTTTTGGTGTGCCGTTGACATATGGAAAAAGCTCGCAGCTTGTATCCCACAGACCACCTGGATTGCGAACCTGTGTGCTATTGCGGCGAAAGACAACCGCTGAAAAGCCAGGAACATTGCGATGGCGCAAGCACTCTATCAAAAGAGCGTACGTTTTGCCGCCTCCGGCAGCCCCTCCGTAGATCACGATATCTGCAGATGAATCCAAAAACTGATGCTGAGGGCCTTCTTGTGGCGTGATGTTAGGCATTTGGATCCTCCACTTTTTCTTCGATGCAGTCGCCCCTGCCATTATCGGGGATGTAAATGTGAACTGGATCTTCACCCTTCACAATCGTTTCAGTGACGATCGTCTCGCGTTGTCCGAGCCAGATCTTTCCAAGCCAAATTGCCATCGTTGCGTTGCGTTCGGCTTGCTGAAATTGGTACCGTCGGAGGGAGAGTTTATGAAGCCCATTGCACCTTTTTCTTAACTCCGCAAAACCCATACCAAAAGCTTCCCTCAACCTTCGATCCAAAGTGTCGACACTGACCCGAAAAGCGCCCGCAATTTCTTCGGCGGTTGCCTGCAATTCAGTCCAATACAGGACCTGATCAAGATTGATTTCCTTTTCTGGGATCGTCCCTTTCCATTCCGCAGGTGGTGCCTTTGGGTCTACAGGAGGTTTGACCGTTTTTTTAGGGCGCCCGTTCGGTCTTCCCGTGGGTTTCCTAGGCATACGCTTCTCCATTCAGCTTGATTTCGCAGAGTTCGTTTTTTTGCATCTTGTACTTTTTGTAGCGCTCGACGATCACATCGCAATATCTGGGATCGAGCTCGCAGCCAAAGCAGCGGCGCCCAAGCTGTTCTGCAGCAATCAATGTGCTTCCCGATCCCAAGAAGAAGTCAAAAACCAGATCTCCATGCTTAGAGCTGTTATTGATGAGGTAGCCGATCAATGGGATCGGTTTCATGGTCGGATGCTCAGCATTTCTTTGAGGCCGATCAAATTTCAAGAGGGTGGTCTGCTTCCGATTGCTATACCAGCGGTGCTTCTCACCCTCTTTCCATCCATACAGCACAGGGTCGTGATCGATGTACTCCTTGCCTCCAAATAGAACTGGCTCGTGTTGCCATTGGTAGTCCTGCCGACCGAGAACAAAGGAGTTCTTGAGCCAGATGAGACATTGGGTCATTTTTAGATTGGCTTCTCTAAAAAATTTCCGGAATTTTTCTCCCTCTGAATCTGCATGAAAGACATAGATACCAGCGCCTTCCTTCATGAAGATAAAGGCGTTGATATAGAAGTCTCTCAGGAGCGCTTCAAATTCCTCATTCGAAAGATTATCATTTTTGATGGTCAGCTGATCCTTCGTTCCTCCCTTATACGCCACGTTATAAGGGGGATCGGTGATGACAAGATCGATCAGCTCGGCCTCGAGCATTTTTTCGATATCGCCATGGATCGTAGCTGATCCGCAGATGAGCCGATGCCGACCTAGATCGTAGATGTCGCCTGGCTTTGTCTTCGGCTCATCTGGAAGCTCCTCTTCATAGCCGTCATCGATAGCCTCGATCTTTTCGGGATCTTTCACTTGCAGCTCATCTTCAGTGAACCCCCAATTGAATAGATCTGTCACTTCCCATTCATTAGCTAGGCGCTCCCAATCCCATTCGCCCGAGTTCTTATTGCTGCGAATGAGATACTCTTTCGCTTCCTTTTCGGTGAGCTGTCGATTCGGCATCCTGACTTCGATCTCTTCCTTGCCGCGGCCTAATGCCTTCATCGCTCTGATTCTCATGTGGCCTGCAAGGATGGTATTGTCCAGATTGACGACGATAGTCTCTACGTAGTTAAAGCTCTTGAGCGACTGCTTGAGCTTTTCCATTTGATCTTTCGTGATTTTGCGAGGATTTTTCTCGTGCTCTTTCAGATCTTTGATTTTTTTAAGCTCTGAGTGCCATATTAGCTCGATCTCCGATTCTAAAAGCCCTTCAGTTGTGATTGTTTTTTTCTTAACCATTCCATTTCTCTTTTTATAATTTTGATGCCTCCTAAAATGACTTTTTCCGCAATAGCGTGCAGCCTGATTAGGATTTAAAAGAGTAATTGGGGAACTGGGTAATTGAGTTAGAAGCCTTGCGGCTTGAGTGTCTAAATTCTGCTGACGATTTCGATAGTAACGGGGTAAAGTTCTTCGACCATTTTGCGCTTTGTTTGGCTTAGGGCCGTATCCTTGCCTTTTGTGTCTACAAAACTTATTTCTCCATTGGAATAGAACACCTGAAAATCACAGACATAGCGCACGCTGCCTGGAAGATCGAATGGGATCTGTCTCAAGAAGAATAGAACTTGGCCACTGTTTTGCAACATCCGAAGCTTATCGTAATATCTGGCCTCGAGTTTCGAAGGGAACTTTTTACCATCCCTTTCACAGCGAATGGCGCCAAATTTGTGCTTTTGTCTTCCAGCTGGTTTAAAAAATCTCATTGTCATACATGATCACTTCCTTGAATTCTCCGGGTTAAATATTTGCATTTTGTCAAATAATTTCATTTCTTTGCACCTTCATCTTTTATAGACGATAGGTAAAGTCTATATGTTAACTTTTTTCTCATAGGAAAGATTCAGTTTTATTGATATGCTTGATCCTCGAAAAGAACGGCTTGCAGGAGATGGGCATGCTATGGAAATGGAGTGAACGGATCGGACAATCGTCGAAAAAACACTTTTCCCAGTTGTTCAATTTGCAACCCGCGCAGGGCTTGGTGTGGAAGGAACTATTCAAAACAAAAAACTCCGCATTTTAAAGGGGATCTTCGTTCCATTGCCACAGCTCTTCAAATGAGCCACGCAACAATGCAAAATATCCGACAAAATCTTGTTTTTGCTTACAATGCTTTAGCAAGCCCTCCTTGCCGCAGCTTCTATTCTATCACCAATCATTGCCAGTCTCTCAATGACTCTCAGCTCCATATCAGTCATTCTTAATTCCCTTAGGCTTAAAATAAAGCGTCATTGAATAAAAAATCTAAATTTTTATCTCGGAGTAAATACAC
>VFSW01008374.1_pt1 | contig 14861 bp, 11 predicted proteins | sample 5358111 | NCBI WGS metagenome assembly VFSW01 (sample SAMN11554181, study PRJNA540505) | mine drainage metagenome | isolation source: sediment from site ElyBrook_90M | place: USA: Ely Copper Mine, Vershire, VT | collected 2017 | reverse complement strand
ACGGCGCGATGAGCGGGCTCATCCTGCCGGGACGCCAGGTGTTCCTGGTCGATACGCACGTGAATCTCGATCCGACGGCGGATCAGCTGGCCGAGATCACCCAGCTCGCCGCCGAGCAATTGCGTGCCTTCGGCCTGGTCCCGAAGGTGGCGCTGCTGTCGCATTCGAACTTCGGCACGAGCGATGCGCCGTCGGCGCTCAAGATGCGCGCGACGCTTGCGCTGCTGAGCGCGCGCGCGCCCGATCTGGAGGTGGACGGCGAGATGCACGGCGACTGCGCACTCGATGCGGCGGCGCGCAAGGCGGTGCTGCCGGACAGCCCGCTCGAAGGCAGCGCCAATGTGCTGGTCTGTCCGAATCTCGACAGCGCCAACATCGCCTACAACCTGCTCAAGTCGGCGGCGGGCAACAATGTCGCGATCGGCCCCATTTTGCTGGGTTGCGCGGCGCCGGCGCATATCCTCACGTCCGCCGCGACCGTGCGGCGCATCCTCAACGCGACGGCGCTGACGGTGGTCGAGGCGAATCGGGCCGCGGCCATGGGGGAGCCGGGCGTCATGCCGCCGCCGTCTGCACCACGCGCACGATCACCATGATGACCGCGACCGCCAGATAGCCGCGCAGCACCAACATCCACAGGCGGCGCATCGGCGTCAAGCGGATGGCCGCGATCGCCTCCGGACGAGGCGCGCGCCAGGCGCCCGGGGCGACCGGCGGGCGCGACTGCGCGGCTGGAGTCGGCGCGAGGCCGCGTGCGCGCCGGGCCCGAAAGGCCGCGGCCGCTGCGGCGAAGCCGCCCAGTGCGGCGCCGGCGATGAGGATCCCCGCGATTGTCCCCGTCCCGATGTCCGGAAACAGCACCGCGGCCGTCAGGATCAGGGACAGCAGCACCAGCACCCCCACCACCAGGGACGTGAACACGTTCAGTCCGAACGAGTTGGCCCACGGCCCGAGCAACTCCTTGTCGTTGCACAGGAGCAGCAGGAATACCGATGCGCTCGGCAGCAGCACTCCGGCCAGGGTTTGTACCGCATTGGTCAGCAGACCGAGCGGCACATGGGGAATGAGCACCAGCGCGGCCGCCACCGCGATCAGACCGCAGTAGATGCCGTAGAACCGCTTCGCCGTGCGGGGGCTCTCATGCAGCGAATGGCGCATGTTCAGCAGATCGCCCACGGCGTAAGCCGACGACAGCGAAACCGCGGCCGCCCCGATGATGCTTGCGTCGATGAGCGCGAGCGCGAACAACACGCCGGGAAGCCGCGAGCCGTGGAATCGGTCGAGGCCGAGGGCGACCCCGCCCGCATCGGTGAAATTGCCGAACCCGGCGGTTCCCGCAAAAGCGTGCGCGCAGAAGGCGATCATCGCGACCGCCCCCAGAATGACGATGCCGATGCCGATGATGAGATCGAGCCGCTCGTAGTTGATGAATCGCAGCCCGATCCGCTTGTCGATGATGTAGCTCTGCTGGAAGAACAGCTGCCACGGGGCTACCGTCGTGCCCACGATCGCGATGATGAGCAGCATCACGTCGGCGAGATGCGCGTGCGGCGGCAGCTGCGGCACGAGGAAATCGCGGGCGATCCCGGCGATGGGCGGGTGGGTCATCAGGAATATGGGGAGGAGCAGGAAGCTGCCGAACACCAGGACCAGCGCGAAGCGCTCGAAGCGCCGGAAATCTCCGGTCCCGGCCGCCGCCATGATCAGTGCAGCCGCCGCCGCAATGCCGATGCCCTTGGGCACGCCCAGGATGCCGAACCCGATGCTGATGCCGACGAATTCGGTCACCAGGGTCAGCGCGTTCAGGATGAACAGGTCGACCACGCTGAAGGCCCCCCAGAACCTGCCGAAGCGCTGCAGGATCAGCCGCGCGTGTCCCACGCCGGTGACGGTTCCGAGGCGCAGCACCATCTCCTGATTGACATAGAGCACCGGCACCAGCAGCGCGAGGGTCCAGAGAAGCGTGGTGCCGTAGTTCTGGCCGGCTTGCGCGTAGGTGCTGAATGCCCCCGCGTCGTTGTCGCCCACCATGACGATCAGTCCGGGCCCCAGAATCGCCAAGAGCGTGCGCAGCCGCTGCGACCAGCCGGCTGGAGGGCCCAAGTCGCCGCGCCGCAGCGTGCCAAGCGCGCCGCGGATCTCGTCGTAGGAGTCTGGAGTCGCCTGTATCATGATCGTTCGCCTCGAATATCGGGCGGGCACGATTCCCCGGTACGGGCAGCCCAATGCACGCCATCCGCTCGATAACGATCGAGACGGCATCGACGGATGAGACTTAGAGGAGCAAGCAGAACCCGGCATCAGCCTGGGGTTGCTGCGCATCTCCCGCCCCTGGCGGGAGGTTCGAGGGAACTTCCTACCGCGAGCGCGCTGCGGCCGGCGCAGCACCTAACTTCAATCGATGGGCCAATCTAGGGCACCTGTCCAATGAATCGAACCTCGCATTGCGGAAAGTGGGGGGAAAATAATTCGTTGCGTTTCCAATGTAAAGAAAAATCTACGCGCCGGTTGCCGCCGTTCGGGTATCGTTCGCCGGGTGCGAGAGGCAATCGATTCCAGCAGCCGCACCGTCGACCTGCGCAGCGACCCGGTGGATTTGCGCAGTGACACGGTGACCCGGCCGACATCCGCGATGCGCGCCGCGATGGCCGCCGCCGAGGTGGGCGATGACGTGTACGGAGAGGATCCGAGCGTCAATCGGCTGCAGGCCTGCGTGGCGGAGCGGTTCGGATTCGAGTGCGCGCTGTTCTTCGCCTCCGGGACCCAGAGCAATTTGGCCGCGTTGATGGCGCATTGCGGCCGCGGCGACGAATATTTGGTCGGGCAGGAGGCGCACACCTATAAATACGAGCAGGGCGGCGCCGCTGTCCTGGCGAGCATCCAGCCGCAGCCGCTGGAGAACGAGCCTGACGGCACGATCTCGCTCGAACGCATTGCCCGTGCCATCAAGCCGGATGACGCGCATTTTGCGCGTACCCGTCTGCTGGCGCTGGAAAACACCATGGGTGGACGCGTGCTGCCCCTCGACTACGTGCGCAGCGCGACCGATTTCGCCCACTCACGCGCGCTCCTGACTCATTTGGACGGCGCTCGCTTGTTCAACGCCGTCGTCCGGCTGCAGATCGCCGAGCCCGAAGCCGCGGCCGGATTCGATTCGGCTTCGGTGTGCCTGTCCAAGGGGCTGGGCGCGCCGGCGGGTTCGGTGCTGCTCGGGACTCGGGATTTCATCGCGGCCGCGCGGCGCTGGCGCAAGGCGCTCGGCGGCGGCATGCGCCAGGCGGGCATCCTGGCCGCGGCCGGCCTGCATGCGCTCGAACACCACGTGGATCGGCTGGCTGAGGACCACCAGAACGCCGCGTATCTGGCCGACGGGCTGCGTGCCATCGGGCTGACCGTGGACCCGCCGGAAACCAATATGGTGTTCGTGGAGATTCCCGAGCGGCAGGTCGGAGCGCTCGGCGCCCATCTCGCGGCGCGCGGCGTCGTCGCATCGCTCGGGCCGCGCACGCGCCTCGCCACGCACCTCGATGCGCCGCGGGCCAAGATCCGGGCCGCACTGCAGGCATTCCGGGAATTTCCCGACTGGCGCTGAAGGCGAGTCGCCGCCGAACCTTGCCGCACGCTGCGATGTCTGTCCGAGCAATGGCCCGCCTGCGGCGGCCCGCCCCCGCTGCGGCGATCATTGTTCAGGCGGGCCGCTTGTCCGGCGCGCGCCGCCGGCGGCGCCCCCGCCGCAGATCCTCCGGCGTGTCCACATCGAAGCGCGCGGACGGTAGATCGAGCCGCACCAACTCGTTCCCGGGCAATCCGTTCGCAAGCTCCCGCAGGCCGAGATCGCCGCGGATGCGCAGGGCCTCGGCATACAGGCGGCGCGGCAGAATGAGCGGCGTGCCGGCCCGCACGCCCACGCGGCGGGCGACCACGGCGCGTCTCGAGGACCGCCAGCGTATGATCAGGCGCTCAAGCTCGCGACGCTCGACCCGGGCCAGGTCGACGGGCAGGATCAACACGGCCGCGCTGTAGCGCGCCCGGCGCAAGCCGCATTTGACGGATGCCGACAATCCCCGGAGGCGATCGCGGCTCTCGGTGAACTCCACCCGCTGGCCGCGAAGCTCGGCACGGGCCCGCGCCGCCCGCGGTGCACTCACCACGATGACCCTGCCGGGCGTCAACCGGGCCACCGTGCGGACGGTTCTTCGGATCAGCGTCACGCCGCGGACTCTCGACAAGGCCTTGGGGCTGCCGAGGCGCGCGGAGAAGCCGGCCGCCAGCACCACGATGCGCAGCATCGGTCCCGCGGCGGCATTCGTTGCTATCATGATGCCGTGACTATACCCGGCAATTTGCAGCGCCGACCGTTTCTCGCCCCGATCGGCCTGTTGGCGTTGACCGCGGCGTTCGGTGTGCTGCTGTTGATCGCGGCGGCCTGGCTGTTCATCACCTCGACGTCGACGACGGTCATCGTCGTGCGCCACGCCCCGCAAATCCTCGGCGGCGACGCGGGGGATCCGCCGCTGAGCGCCGAGGGCGAGGCGCGTGCGGCCGCGCTGGCGCGCGTGCTCGGCGACGCTCGACTCAAGAGCCGCGTCGCCGCAATTTATGCATCCCAAGATCTTCGCAGCCGTGCCACCGCCGCGCCGCTGGCACGGAGTCTGGGAATCACCCCCGAGGTGGCCTCGCAGGACGATCCGGGCGCGCTCGCGCGCCGGCTGCTCGGCGAGCATTCGGGCGAGACCGTGTTGGTCGTCGGACACGCAGGCACGGTGCCTGCGATCGTGTCGGCCCTCAGCGGCCAGCAGAATCTTCCCGCGGTGACCGCCTCCGACTACGAGACGATGTACGTGGTCAGCGTTCCCAGGATCGGCCGCTCCGTCGTGCTGCGGTTGCGGTACTGACGGCCGCTACGGGCCGGCGCCGCGCAGCGCCACCGCCTTGCGCACGAAGTCCAGGTGGCGTGCGATCCTGAAATCGGCGAGGACGGCGTCGCGCACGCGCCGACCCCCGTCCACCAGATAGCTGGCGCGGCGCACACCCAAACCGAGCGGACCGCCGAGCCCATACATCTTGATCACGGTTTTTTGCTGATCCGACAGCAGGGTGAACGGCAATTGGTATTTTTCCCGAAATTTCGCATGCGATTCCGGGGACTGGGGACTGATGCCGACGACCCGCATGCCGGCTCTTTGAATCTCGGCGTGCAGATCGCGCAGCTTGCAGGCCTGGCTGGTGCAGCCCGGCGTGAAATCGGCGGGGTAGAAATACAGAATGATCGCTCCCGCACTCAGCAGTTCGGTCAGCGATCGGTCGGTTCCGGTATCGTCCGGAAGGGTAAATTCCGGTGCGCGTTCACCCGCTTTCAACATGTTGTTGCCCCTCGGCGCTATCCTAAGCCAACTTCGCCACGTCCGGGGGCCTTTGGCATGTCCGGCCTTTGCTGCTAGTATGCGTGGCCCTTTCGGGGGAGTAGCTCAGTTGGGAGAGCGTCGCGTTCGCAATGCGAAGGTCGAGGGTTCGATCCCCTTCTCCTCCACCAATCTCGGGCCGGATGTCGCGGGACACCGGCCTGGTTCTCACGCCTCGGTAGCCCCGTGGGAGCCGACCCGGTTACACTGCCTGCACGTCCCCGTGGCACAACTGGATAGCGCGCGCCCCTCCTAAGGGCGAGGTTGTGGGTTCAAATCCCGCCGGGGACGCCACCATGGCCGGCTCGAGCGATTTCCGTACGGCCCGTGCGACCCGTGCGACCCGTGCGGCTCATGCGGCGATGGTAGATGAGCTCGAAGCAACTTCATGGTCAGTCAAGCGCCCAACTCCGATCCATCGGCCATTCCGCCGACCCTGAGCGCCCCGCGAGCGCTCGTATTCTGGTCGGCCGTGCTGGCCACCGGCGTGGGCGCGGGCCTCGCCGGTGCGCTGCTCACGAGGCTGCTGTTTCTGATCCAGCACCAGGTCTGGCCGGGAGCGCACATTCTGGATGCGGCCCGCCGGGCCGATGCCTGGCATCACCTCGGCATCCTGCTGGGCGCGGGTGTGCTGACCGGCATCGGCCAGGTGGTGCTGCGCAAGCTGTCGAGCGCCAACAGCATCGACATCACCGAGGCGATCACGAATTTCGCCGGCCGCCTGCCGCCGCTGCGTACCCTCGGCAGCGCGATGCTGTCGGTGGTCGTCGTCGGCATGGGCGCATCGCTCGGCCGCGAAGGTGCGCCGAAGCAGGCAGGAGCCGTGATCGCCAACGCAATGTCGGACGGATGCTCGCTGTCCGACGAGCAGCGCCGCCTGCTGGTGGCCTGTGGCGCCGGCGCCGGAATGGCGGCCGCCTACGGAGTGCCCCTGGGCGGGGCGCTGTTCGCCGTCGAGGTGCTGCGCGGTGTGCTGGCGCTGCGGCTGATTTTGCCCGCGCTGCTCGCCTCCGCGACGGCGGCCGGGATCGCCTGGTGGGTCGGACTGCCGAACGCGCCAACCTATGCGATTGCCTCGTACGCACTCTCGCCGTCGATCATCTGCTGGGCGGTGGTCGCGGGGCCGATCGTCGGCGCGGTCTCGGTCTGGTTCGTGCGCGCGGTCGCCTGGGCGGATCGGAACAAGCCGAGCGGTGCACGCCGATTGATCGCGCCGGCCGTGGCGCTGGGATTGCTCGGCGCCGCTTCCATCGCATTTCCTGAGCTTCTCGGCAACGGCAAGGACATCGCCGAGCTGGCCTTCACCGATCAGGTCGCGCCGCTCATGTTGCTGGTGCTGTTCTTGTTGAAGCCCCTGGCGACGGTGATGTGTCTGGGGGCCGGGGTGCCCGGCGGCCTGTTCACGCCCTCGCTGGCGACCGGCGCGCTGCTGGGCGGCGCGCTCGGAGTGGCCTGGTCGTGGATCTGGCCGGGCGCACCGCCGGGTCTGTGCGCCATCATCGGCTCCGCCGGGTTGCTCGCCGCCACGACGCACGGCCCCATCTCCTCGATCGTGCTGGTGATGGAGCTCACCGGCCGCGACCGCTCCTTCATCCTGCCCATGATCGTCGCCGTGGTGCTGGCCACCGTGGTCGCGCGCAGCATGGAGCCGCGCTCGATTTACGATGCGCGTTTGAGCGACCGCGAATTGAGCGACCTGGTGCAGGCGCGCAAGCCCGCCGCGCGGTGAGATGGCCATGCGCGTGCTGGTGGTGGAGGATGATCGGATGATCGCCAAGGGTCTGGAGCGGGCGCTGCGCCAGGACGGGTATTGGGTGGACGGCGTTGCCGACGGACGCCAGGCCGCCGAGGCGCTGCGCGCCGCGAGATTCGATCTGGTGCTGCTCGACCTGGGACTCCCGCAACGGGACGGTGTGGAGGTGCTGCGTGAGCTGCGCGGCCGGGGCGATGCCACCCCGGTCATCATCCTGACGGCGCGGGATGAGGTGCAAAGCCGGATCGCGGGGCTGGATGCCGGCGCGGACGACTACATCGTCAAGCCGTTCGATCTGGATGAAGTTGCGGCGCGCATGCGCTCGGTTCTGCGCCGCGCCGCGGGCCGCGCCGAGCCCCGGATCCGGCATCGCGGCATCGCGCTCGACCCGGTCACGCACTCGGTGGAACGCGACGGAGCGCCCGTGGTGCTCTCGGCGCACGAGTTCTCGGTGCTCGAGGCCTTGATGCAGAGGCCCGGCGCGGTGCTGTCTCGCGCCCAGCTCGAGGATCGGCTGTACGGTTGGGGCGAGTCGGTCGAGAGCAACGCGGTCGAGGTGTATATACACGGCCTGCGCCGCAAGCTCGGGAGCGATGTCATCCGCACGCTGCGCGGGGTCGGTTACTGCGTGCCGAAGGAGCCCTGATGTCGATCCGCGCTCGATTGCTGATCGCGCTGCTCGGCCTGGTGGCCGCGATATCGGTACTCGCGGGGACGCTGACCTATCGGCGCGTGCTCGCCGAGACCTCCACGCTGTTCGATTATCAGCTGCGCCAGATGGCGCTGTCCCTCAGAAGCCAGATCCCCATGGCTCCGCGTCTGGAGCTGCCGCCGGACCAGGCGGACGCCGATTTCGTGATCCAGATCTGGGACCTCTATGGTACGCGCGTGTATTTCTCGCGCCCCGGCTTGCCGCTGATCGACGCAACGGCCCTGGGATACGCCGACGTGCGCGTCGGCGGCCGGCGGTGGCGCACCGATGGGCTGCAGACGCGCGAGGGCGTGATTCAAATCGCCCAGCCGGTGCGGGTGCGCGAGGAGTTGGCGCGCGGGGCGGCGCTGCGGGTGGTGATTCCTCTGCTCGTGCTTCTGCCGCTGCTCGGCGCCGCCGTGGTCGGCGTGGTCGGATCGGGGCTGCGGCCGCTGCGGCGGGTCGCCGGCGAGGTGCAGCGGCGCGACGCGCACAGTCTGACGCCGATCGCCGCGGCCCGGCTGCCGCAGGAGATCGCGCCGCTGGTCAATGAATTGAACCGGCTGCTGTCGCGCTTGAACTCGGCATTTCAGGTGCAACGCGCGTTCGTCGCGGACGCCGCCCACGAGCTGCGCTCGCCGTTGACGGCGCTGCGGCTCGAGCTGCAGCTGCTCGAGCGCGCGCCCGACGAGGCGGCTCGGCGGGAGGCGCGCATGAATCTCGGCGCCGCGGTCGAGCGCGCCATTCATCTGGTCGAGCAGCTGCTCACCTTGGCGCGCAACGAGCCCCGCGAGGCCGGCGGCGGGCTGTCGGCGATCGCGCTCGAGAAGCCGGTTGCCGCGGGCATCGCGGACGCCCACGCGCTCGCAGCCGCGCGGCACATCGAGCTGTCGCTGGAGTCGGATCCGGTCGCCGTACGGGGCGACCCGGAGGCATTGCGCACCCTGGTGCGCAATCTGGTCGACAACGCGGTGCACCATGCGCCGCCGGGCGGGCGCGTGCGGGTGCGGATACGCGGCGGCGCGCCGGACGCCGGGCGGGGGCAGGGCGCGGTGCTCGAAGTCGCGGACCCCGGGCCGGGCATTGCGCCCGCCGAGCGCGAGCGCGCATTCGACCGCTTCTATCGGCGCGCCAGCGCGCCCGAGGGCGGCAGCGGCCTCGGGCTGGCCATCGTCAAGGCGATCGCCGATCGGCACGGAGCCGAAGTGCGCCTCGGCGATGCTCCGGAGGGCGGTTTGCTGGTCGCCGTGGCATTTCCCCCGGCTTAAGGTTCGCTTAAGGCCCCCGGCGCAGGATGACGCGGGTCCCGGCCTTCGGGTCCAATTTCAGGAGCTTGGATTATGAGATCTGCCAACCGTCTGATCGCCGGCGCCGCCGCGGGAGTGTTCGCCGTGGGTGCGGCCGCCGGGTGGATGGCGCCCACTGCGTTCAAGGGCGCGCAGGCTGCCGATGCCGCGGAAAGCACACCCGCGCCGGCCTCGCCGCCGCCGATTGCGCTCGTCACCGCGCCCAATTACCGCGCCATCGTGGCGCAGAATCGGGACTCCGTGGTCGGCATCACCATCGAGGGCGAATTGAAGGCCGCAGCCGACCAGCCGTCCAGCCCGTTCGGCAACGATGACGGGGACAATCCGCTTTCCCAGTTCTTTCGTCAGCTGCCGCGGCCGCACAACCAACCCATGCGCGCTCAAGGGTCGGGTTTCATCGTGAGCCCGGACGGACTCATCCTAACCAACGCTCACGTGGTCGACGGCGCGAAGGAGGTCACCGTCAAGCTCATCGATCATCGGGAGTTCAAGGCGAAAGTGCTCGGCTCCGACAAGACCAGCGACATCGCCGTGCTGAAGATCGACGCCAAGGGACTGCCGGCCGTTCGACTGGGAAATTCGGACAAGCTGGGCGTGGGCGACTACGTGCTCGCGATCGGCGCGCCGTTCGGTCTGGAGGAGACGGCGACCGCGGGCATCGTGAGTGCGACCGGCCGATCCCTCCCCGGCGACGGCGCGGTTCCGTTCATTCAGACCGATGCGGCGGTGAATCCCGGCAACTCCGGCGGCCCCCTGTTCGATGCGAGCGGGGCCGTGGTCGGCATCAACTCGGAGATCTACACCAACTCCGGCGGCTATCAGGGTGTGTCGTTCGCCGTCCCCATCAATCTGGCGCAGGGGATCGAGCAGCAGATCGTGAAGACCGGCAAGGTCGAGCACGGCCGCCTCGGCGTCCAGATCCAGAACGTCAATCAGTCGCTGGCCCAGTCTTTCAAGCTGAGCTCGCCCGCCGGCGCCTTGGTGGCGCAGGTCGAAGCTGACAGCGCCGCCGCCCGCGCGGGCGTGAAGGCCGGCGACGTGATCCAGAAGTACAACGGCAATCCGATCCTCGACGCCGGTCAATTATCGGTGCAGGTGAGCGCCACGGCGCCGGGCGAGAAGGCGACGCTCGATCTGGTGCGCGACGGCAAGCCGATGAGCCTCACGGCGACAATCGGCTCCGCGGTTTCGGGAACCATGGCACGCAACGGCGGCGAAGAGGGGACTCATCTCGGCATGAAGCTGCGTCCGTTGACGGCCGATGAGCGCTCCCAGGCCGGTGTGACCGGAGGGCTGGTGGTCGAGGAGTCGAGCGGCCGGGCGGCGGAAGCAGGCATCCAGCAGGGGGATGTGGTGCTCTCCGTGAACGGCACTCCCGTGCAAAGCCTGTCGCAGCTTCGCGACCTCGTCGGCAAGCACGGGGACCAGGTGGCGCTGTTGATCCAACGAGGCGACAGCCGAATCTTCGTGCCGGTCGGACTGGGATGATGCGCGCGGCCGCCTGCGGGCGGCGGGCCGGACGGTCCCGTGCGAATCGGGACTGAACCGCGCCGTTAGCAGGCGAATCGCCGGTCCGCGCTCCTCGAGCGCGCGGACCGGCGCCGTTTCGCCACATGGCCGGGCGCGAATCGGCTATAAAGCAGGCGATGAACCAATGCTTATCCGCTCTGGTGCTCGCCGCCCTCGGCATCTGTCAAACTCACTCCGAAGAGGTCTCCATTGCCGCTCCGGTCGCGCCGGGGCCGGCGACCGGTCTTGCGGACTCGGCGGCGTTGCGGGCGACGGTGTTCGGCACTCCGCCGCAGGATATCGCGCCGCTGCCTGCCGAGGTGCCGCTGCTCGAGATGGATCTGAAGCTCCCGTGGCGATTGCCGATTCCCGACGTCTTCTGGTTCGATGGCCGGCTGCGCGTGTGGCTGTCGGCTCAGGATAAGCCTGCGCCGCTCGCCATCGTCATCTCGGGGACCGGGAGCGACGGCAACACCGCGAAGCTCGCGACGTTGCGCGCGATTTTGTACGGCGCCGGCTATCACGTGCTGACCGTGCCGTCGCCGACCTTCCCGGGATTCATCGTGTCGGCCTCCGGTACGGGCGTCGCCGGCGACCTGATGCAGGACGGACATGACCTGTACGCGGCGACGGCAGAGATCATCGCGCACTTGCCGCGCAGGGTGAAGATCACCGACATCGACGTGCTGGGATACAGCCTCGGCGGCGCGAACGCCGCGATCGTCAAGTCCATCGATGCCCGGGAGCACAAGCTCAACATCCATCGGGTGGTGATGATCAATCCGCCGGTGAGCCTGTTCGACTCCATCGGAAGGCTCGACAAGCTGTTCGCTAAATCGATCGGCGACGGCAACGGCGCCATCGAGCGGTTCTATCAACAGCTGTATGCGGAGCTTGCGAACTCGTACCGGGCAGCGGATCAGGCCGAGTTCGACGAGGACTTTCTGTTCGGCGCGGCGGCGTCGGTGCTGAAGACGGATGCGCAATTTTCCGCGGCCATCGCGCTCACCTTCCGCATCGCGCTCTCGAACGTGTTCTTCGCAGGCGATCTGTATTCGCGCGCCGGCGTGGTGGTGGATCCCGAGCATCCGCCCAAGGTGGGCGACTCGCTCGAGAAGATCGCGCAAACTCTGCGCACCAAGACTTTCGCCGAGTATTTCAGCCGCATCTTCGCGCCCTACTATTTGACGCGCCGCCCCCATTCCACGGTCGATACGCTGATCGCCCAGAACCGGCTCGAGGTCATCGGCGATCAACTGCGCGGCAACGGCGATTACTATGCGCTGACCAACAGCGACGATCTCATCCTCGACCGGGACGAGCTCGACTGGCTGAAGGCCACCCTGGGGCGCAGACTCGTGGTGTACGACCACGGCGGACATCTGGGCAACCTCGGCGACCGGCAGCAGGCGGCCGACATGCTCGATATGCTGGCGGGCCGCTGGCAAGGCGGGGCTCGATGAGGCGCGCCGCCCCTTGGTTCCGTTGCCTCGCCGCGGCCGCGGTGCCGGTCGTCCTCGGCGGCTGCGCCGCGCGCAGCGTGGAATTTCATCGCCTGCCCGCCGAAACTCCGGCGGCGAACAACGCGGCGGCCATCGTGCGGGTCCGCGGATTGGCCGAGGCCGCGGCGCGCGCCCGGCAGGAGCAGGCCAAGGCCGCGGCCGGCACGGCGGCGGGCGCGCCGGTCGAGGCGCCGCCCCCGCCGGTCACGCCCGACGAGGCGCCGCCCATGACCACCTACGATCCTTGGAGCGGTCTGAATCGGTTCACCTACCGGATCAACGCGCGCTTCGACGAGGCCGTGTTCCTGCCGGTCGCGAACAACTACCGCCGCCTGCCGTCGCCGCTGCGCGCCGGGGTGCACAATTTCTTCGGCAACGTCGCCGAGATCGACAGCTTCATCAATTACACCTTGCAGGGGCGTCTCGGCCGCACCGTCCGCAGCATCGGCCGCTTCGTGATCAACAGCACGATCGGTATCGGCGGATTATTCGATCCGGCCACCAAGATGCGCCTGCCGAAGGCGCCGACCGGCTTCGGCACGACGCTCGCCAAGTGGGGCATGCATCCGGGCCCGTATCTGGTGATTCCATTCTACGGCCCCTCGACCTTGCGCGAGGGTATCGGTCTGGCCGCCGACTACGGCACGCTGTACGTGATCGACCCGGTCTGGATTTACCGGGGGGACCAGTCCTGGGGGTTGGGCGTGCTCAATGCCGTGGATCAGCGGGCGAACGTCGATTTCCGCTACTACTCGACCGGCTCGCCGTTCGAGTACGAGACCATGCGCTTTCTGTACGTGCGCAAGCAGCTGATACAGGATGCGGGTCTGCACCGCGAGAAGCCGGTCCCGAAAGCCGATCCGAACATCCCGGCGGGCGAATGAGCGAATCGCCCTCGCTCCCCCTGCTGCGCGACCGGGCCATCGGCATCGTGGCGACCGGCACCGTGCTGGCGATTCTGTATTTTGCGCGCGAGGTGCTGGTGCCCATCACCCTCGCGGTGATCCTGAGTCTGCTGATATCGCCTCTGGTGCGTTCGCTCCGGCGCCTGCGGCTCGGCGCGACCTCCTCGGTGCTCGCGGCCGTGCTGGTGCTGACGGTCTCGATCGGCAGCGTCGCCTCGGTCATCGGCGTGCAAGTGGCGCATATGGTGAGGAGTCTGCCTCAGTACGAGCGCACCATCCGGCACAAGCTCTACAAGCTGAACGAGCTGACCGTCGATCGGCTGGCGGCGCTCACCAGCCAGACCGAGCGTCTGGTCGGGGAGCGGCGCGAGCCGAGGGGCTCGGCCGAGCCGCCGCCGATCCTGATCAATCCCGCATCGGCGACCGGCGAGGCGCCGTCTGCGGCCGCTCCGTCCGCCCCTGCCGTGGCCATTCCGGTGGAGGTGCATCAGCCGGCGTTGAGTCCGCTGCAGGTGGTGGAGCGGGTGATCGGGTCGGTGTGGGTTCCGCTCGAGACGGCGGGCATCGTGCTGGTCGTGCTGCTATTCGTGCTGCTCGAGCGCGAATCGGTCCGCGATCGCTTCATCCGGATCGCCGGCGCGTCGGATCTGCGCGCGACGACGCTGGTGCGGACCGACGCCGGGGAGCGTCTGTCGCGATTCTTCGTGTCGCAGTTCACCGTGAATCTCGGTGTGGGCGCGGCACTGTGGCTGGGACTGGCGCTCATCGGTCTGCCGCATGCAACCCTCTGGGCCACACTCGCGGCGGTGCTGCGCTTCGTGCCTTACGTCGGCATCTGGATCGCGGCGCTGATCGCGGCGGCGCTTGCGGCGGCGGTCATTCCGGGATGGTCCTTGACCATCCTGACGCTCGGCTTGTTCGCGGCGGTCGAGCTGATCGCCGGGCAACTGGTCGAGCCGCAGCTCTACGGGCACTCCACCGGACTCTCGCCTCTGTCGGTGGTGGTCGCCGCCATTTTCTGGAGCTGGATATGGGGTCCGGTCGGCCTGGTGGTATCGACACCGCTGACCCTGTGCCTGGTGGTGGCGGGACGCCACGTCAAGGCGCTGCGTCTGCTGGACATCCTGCTGGGCGACGGCGAGGCGCTGACCATGCCCGAGCGGTTCTACCAGCGCGCCTTGTCTGCCGACGCCGACGAACTCATCTCGAACGCGCGGGCCTTCCTCAAGCACGATTCGCTTGCGGCCTATTGCGATTTCGTGATGATGCCGGCGCTGCGCCTGGCGGCCTTCGACCTGGAGCGGGGCACCATCCGCCGCGAACAGCAGCTGAAGGTGCGCCAGACCATCGTCACCGTGATTGGGGCCATCAGCGGCGGACGCCGCGGCTTCACCCGCCGCCGCCATGCGATGTCGGTGCTCGAGCAGATGAGCGCGGGACGGCAGCTGCGTCAGCAGCGCGAGCAGCAGTTCGGTCGCTGGCAGGGGCCGCTCGCGGTGCCGCCCGGATCGGTGATGCTCTGCGTGAGCCTGGGTTCGATAGCCGATGATCTCGCCACCGAGCTGTTGGTGCGGATCTTGCGCGACCGGAAGCTCGATGCGAGGCATCTGTCGCTGGAGGATCTGAAGCAGGTGCCTCCGCCGGAGGCCGTGCCGGGCAGCGTTTCGATGGTCTACCTGGTGAGCGCTGCGCCCGGCGAAGAGCGCCGCAAGGTGGACGAAGCCGCGCAGGAGATCCGCGGCCGATTCGCGGGTGCCCGCCTGATCGGCGTGTGCCTGCCCGGGATGCTCTT
>VFSW01008373.1_pt1 | contig 14862 bp, 16 predicted proteins | sample 5358111 | NCBI WGS metagenome assembly VFSW01 (sample SAMN11554181, study PRJNA540505) | mine drainage metagenome | isolation source: sediment from site ElyBrook_90M | place: USA: Ely Copper Mine, Vershire, VT | collected 2017 | reverse complement strand
GATTTCTATTAAATGATAGAAAATAATGGCATATTATTGATCTTTAACAATTATAATAGTGAGTGTAGATTTTATACCATCCAGTTTTCTCACCTTAGAAGTTATCGTTTCACGCAAGGCATCCATGGAAGCTGACTCTATTATCATCAAAACATCATAAACACCATAAACTGGATAGACCTCCTTAACATTAGGGATTTTTTTAATCTCGTTAACAATATCGTTTTCCTTTCCAAGTTCAGCATTCATAAGAACAAATGCGCTATGCATGTGATGATTACAACAAGTCTTGAATAAAAACAAATTGCATCTTTCAGCTTAACTGTAGACGGTTATCCAGTTTTCTTCATAAATTAAAAATTTCCGTATTTGATACATCTTTTTATTTGATAGCATACATGTTGTGTTCAAAAAAGACACTAATCAGTTCAAAAATTCCACCATATAATTTAATAAGGTATATTACCGTACTCATACTGTAATATGCGACCTAGAATGACTTACATGCCAGTGGAAGTAGCCGATCAATTTTCTGAATTCATAATAAAAAGGGACGAGCAGGTATTAGATGCTGTGAAAACTAGGACTCGAGATTTCAGTACGATTTCCATTCTCAAACTACTATACCAACTAAGGTGTGAGCCAATAACATTTTCAGATCTTTATGTAAAATCAAACATCAGAATGAAAAGATCCTTTTTAAACTATCTCCATCTTTGTATGACATACAATTTCATACGAAAAGAACCAATCGGATCAAACATGGTTTATTTTATAACAGATAAAGGTAGAACTATGTTGAACTTGTTTACACAAAAGCCCAACTAGCACATACATGCATGATACAAAATTCTTTTATTCTGATCAACTGGAGCAAATTCATTGAGAGTTACATACAGAGACGTTGGAATTGACATTAGAAGAATAAAACAAAGTCAAACCAGTATTGGAAGATTAATTTCGTCAACTCATAAATTGCAAAAAGGGATAAAGACGATGTCTGGATTTGGGCACTATGCAGGAATTGTAGAGATCCCAGGTGGGAAGTTATTGGCCACACATACGGATGGTGTTGGTACAAAGGTAATAATCGCACAGATGATGAAAAAATACAACACCATTGGAATAGACTGCATAGCAATGAATGTAAATGACATCATATGCATTGGTGCCGTTCCGATATCATTTGTTGATTACATTGCAGCAAACAGAAATGATCAAGAAATCTTCAAAGAAATTGTTCGCGGTCTGGTCACTGGAGCCAAGAAAGCCAAAGTACCTATCGTGGGTGGCGAGACAGCTATACTACCAGATCTAATATCAGGAAAAAATTTTTCGTTTGATTTAGCAGGAATGGTAGTAGGAATATTGAATAAACAAAATGTTATTCTCGGAAACGCGATTAATTCCGGAGACATAATAATTGGCGTGAAAAGTAGCGGATTGCATTCTAATGGGTATTCTCTTGCCAGAAAAGTCCTACTTTCAAAGTACTCTTTGCATGACAAGATAAAAGGATTAGGTATGTTAGGGGATGCACTTTTGGAACCAACTGAGGTGTACGTTCAACCGGTGCTTGAAGCCATAAGAGAATGTAACATTCACGGACTTGCACACATAACAGGAGGATCATTTACCAAACTTTCGCGTCTCAAAAAAACCGGATATGTGATTGATAATCTTCCAGAACCTCCAGAAATATTTCAGCTGATAGAAAACCAAGACGTGGAAAAAGAAGAAATGTACAAGACATTTAACATGGGAATCGGCTTTTGTGTAATTGCACCAGAAGAAGAAGAAGAAAGAGTTGACGAGATATTCAAAAAGTACGGATTACAAAGTAGGCAGATTGGAGAGGTTACGGATAAAAAGGGTGTATTTGTAGACTCGCGAAAAATAGCATGAATTGTTAGAGGGTAAGAAGCGTCATGGTTGTACGCACGTGTGGAATTTTCCTTATTTTCATAACCGCGTCCTCTAATTCCTTTGCAGTGTTAGCTTCTATTTTGCACATGATATCATATAACCCCATCACAATACTTGCTTCCTTTACATGAGATGTGCCCATAATACGCTCGTATACATGCACTTCTTTTCCCATATCACAATGGAGTGCCACATACCCAATCGTCATTTTATCATGCCCTTAATGTAAAGATCACACTATTACCAAAAAGGGTTGTGCTTTGGCACATACAGATTAGGATTTAATACCCAAATTTATTCAGACATGATGTGCAACAGATAAAGATTAGCTTTGAAGATGCGTGTAGAGAAATTTCACACAATCTCCTTTCCATAGCATCAGAACCTACAAGCAAGGATGTAAAGCGCGAGATTAAGCTTATTTGCGTCAAATACTCCCTAGAACGAATACCAAGAAATTATGAGATTCTCGCATCAGTTAAGGGGCAGGACTTTGTAAAGCTCCAGCGAGCCTTGATTAGAAAGCCCGTAAAGACAGCTTCTGGAGTAGCTGTGATTGCACTCATGCCAAAACCATACGCTTGCCCCCATGGAAGATGCACATATTGTCCCGGCGGAGTTGAATTCAACACTCCCAATAGCTATACAGGACGAGAGCCGTCTACACAAAATGCCATAGCAAATAAGTACGATCCGAAGAAACAGATTCTCGATAAACTTAATCATTTGATTGGATATGGACATGATAGTGCCAAGCTTGAGATAGTGATTGTTGGAGGGACATTTCTTTTCATGCCTCATGATTACCAAATATCATTTATCAAGTCGTGTTTTGACGCAATAAATGGATTTGATTCACCAGACTTGGAATCAGCCAAGAAAAATAATGAAACTGCAAATATAAGAAATGTTGGTTTTACCATAGAAACAAAACCAGATTATTGCAAGATGACACATGTAGACTGGATGCTCGATTACGGAATAACAAGAGTTGAGATTGGCGTCCAGAGTCTTCATGAGAGAGTTTATCAAACGGTCAATAGGGGCCACACGCTTGAAGACGTAGTGGAATCGTTTCAGGTGTCAAAAGATGCAGGCTACAAGGTGGTAGCACATATGATGCCAGGTCTGCCAACTATGACTCCAGAAGAAGATATCGATGATTTCAAACGATTATTTTCTGATCCTGCTCTCAGACCAGATATGTTAAAGATTTACCCAACACTGGTTCTCGAAAATACTGCATTATACCAGTCATACAAAGAAGGAAAATTTACACCGTATTCCCAAGATGAGATGATATCAGTATTAACCGAGATAAAAAAGATCATACCAAGATGGGCACGGATAATGAGGATGCAAAGAGAAATTTCGTCTGATCAGATTGTTGCAGGCCCCAATCTTGGCAACCTACGCCAGATAGTACAACACAATCTCAAAAAGCAGGGTCTCTCTTGTAAGTGCATCAGGTGTAGAGAAGCTGGCCTGTCTGAAGATACAATTAACATCGATGACATCAGATTGGATAGAGAGAGCTATGAATCTTCAAGTGGACAAGAAGTGTTTCTGTCGTACGATGATTCAAAAGACAGAATATTTGGATTTTTGAGATTGCGAAGACCAAGCAACATGGCACATAGGAACGAGATGGCCGGTAACACGTGTATAGTAAGAGAATTACACGTGTATGGAAAATCTCTCAAGCTAGGGGAGCGTGACAGATATAGCGTTCAACACCTAGGACTTGGAAAGAACTTGGTTAGCGAAGCAGAAAGAATTTCAAGAGAAGAGTTTGATGCAAAGAAAATGCTTGTCATAAGTGCGGTCGGTACAAGAGAATATTATAGAAAGTTAGGTTACTCAATTGATGGTCCATACATGTCAAAGGAATTGTCATAATGGAAGAACAAAAAATAATAGGAAAAGGAACGTGGATAGACAAGCTTGCATCTGAGCTTCTCGAGAAGGAGAAGTCTCTTGGAAGAGACACCGGCATGATAAGAGTCGAAAGCGGCCTTGGCGCATCAGGGATTCCACACATTGGAAGTTTAGGAGATGCCGTTAGGGCATATGGTGTAAAGATTGCACTTGAAAACTTGGGATTCAGATCAGAACTTGTTGCTTATTCAGATGATCTTGACGGGTTGAGAAAAATTCCTGAGGGATTTCCAGACTGGTTAAATGAACATATCGCAAAACCTGTTTCGTTTATCCCCGACCCGTTTGGATGTCATGATTCTTACGGATTGCACATGAGTAGCCTACTATTAGATGGGCTTGACAAACTTGGAATCAAGTACAAATTCCAGCGCGGAGTTGACACTTACAGAAGCGGCTTACTAAAAGATCAAATTCACATCATCCTGACAAATAGCAAAAAGATTGGAGAAAAAATTGCAGAGTTGGTAGGCCAAGAAAAATATCAGGACTCTTTACCATATTTTCCTGTTTGTGCAAACTGTGGAAGACTATATACCGCGATTGCTTACGAATACATCTCAGATGAAAAAAAGATCAAGTACAAGTGCAGCGGAACCACAATTGGCTCCAAAGTTCTTGAAGGATGCGGGCATGATGGGATTACAGACATTACAAAAGATTTAGGAAAGCTTGCATGGAAAGTAGAATTTGCGGCAAGATGGCAAGCATTTGACATTAGATTTGAAGCGTATGGAAAGGACATCATGGATTCTGTCAAGGTCAATGACTGGGTGTCAGACGAGATACTAAATTTCCACCATCCTACGCATGTACGATACGAGATGTTTCTGGACAAGGGTGGAAAAAAAATATCCAAGTCACTTGGAAATGTTGTGACATCACAGGCTTGGTTGAGATACGGAACAGTAAAATCAATTCTGTTACTTTTGTATAAACGAATCACCGGAACACGCGAAGTGGGCTTCGATGATATCCCTGCATTAATGAGCGAATATCACGAACTTGAGAATATTTACTTTGGAAAAATAAAGCTAGACAACGAGAACAAGACAATAAGAGCAAAAGGACTGTATGAATATGTAAATCTGCTGAGTCCTCCAAAAAATCCTACACCATATGTAAATTACAGATTGTTGGCTCAATTATGTAAGATATTCAGAGATGATAGAGTTTCCAAAGTGACAAAGAAGCTCATAGAATATGGAACCATAAAAGAGCAGTCATCTGAAATCGATGATTTGATAACGTTAGCAGGCAATTACGCAGATGATTTCGACAAGCCAACAAAAGTTGAAGTTCAAATAGATGACATGTCAAAGAAAGCGCTGATAGAACTAACAAATATCTTATCTGTAGAAAGTGAACCTGATGATCTACAAAATTCCATATACAATATAGCAAAAAGTAATGGGGTTCAGCCCAAAGACTTTTTCAGAATTTTATATCAAATAATACTAGCTTCTGACAGAGGACCAAAGTTAGGTCCATTCATACTTGACATAGGAAGGAAAAAAGTGGCCTTGACAATATCTGAGCACCTATAACCATGGCACATAATGAGCACAATAGGCCTAAAGGAAGCGGTATGGCACTAATCATAGTTGGAATATTCATTTTCATATTCGCTCCGAGTTATTTCAAAAATAACTTTGTCGGCGGCTTGGCCATAATCATATTTGGGTTTGTCATTGGGGGATTAGGATTCTACATAAGCTTTCTGAAGAAGAACAAGTAGACACCTTATCATGCCTTGCCGCAAAAAGAGGAAATGCTTTTCTTACCATGTGCAATAAGCCCTATCAATGGGACTCTTTGGCCGCTCAAAGGAATCAGGAAAAAATGAAGTCAGTCAGGTAAAGACTGCAGAACAGATCCAAAAAGAACAATTACAGAATAGCATAGACCAAATGGAAAAAGAGATTCAGAAATGTGCTCTCGTGTTGGAATCTCGTTCTATTGAGATTGAAGGTATAAAAACAGAGATGAACACCATTACAAATAAAATCAAGACTGCAAAAGAAGAGCTTGATTCCTTAAGAATGGAAATTACTTCATACAAGGCAGAACGTGAATCATATATAGAACAGATCAGAAAAGCCAAATCTGATCTTGAGATGATAAAATCCCAGTACAGTCAAAGAGACATAGACGTGATCAAACAACAAATTCATCAAGCAGGGGACGAGTTGGTTTCAATTGATTCTCAAAAAAAAATCAAGTTGAAAGAACTTGAAAAAATCCAATCTGAAATAGATGGTGCTAGAAAAGAGATTGATGAGACAAATATCGCAGTGCAAAAAGCAAAAACAGAACTTGATTCTTTGAAATCTCAACAAGAGTTAAAGAAAAAAGAGATGTTGATAACCAAAAATGAATTAGAATTCATAGAGAAAGAACTTTCCATTGTTGGTAAAAAGGACGACTATAAAAAAATTGTAGAAGCAGCTGGTGCCGTAGCAGCCGCACTAAATTCAAAGTATGCATCGGCGAAAAAAGAGCTTGAAATAGTGAAGACTGCGTTGGATAGAACAAGAGTCGAATACGAGGCAGCCAAAAACGAGATAAACCTACTCAAAACAAAGTCTAAAAGCCAAGATGCTGCAAGTCAGTCCTAGAACTTTTACTTGACACAGGTTACAGATTTGGAGACAGACCTGCTCAAAAATATGGCAAATCCAATTGATGCAATACTAATAATTGAAGAAATAAGAAATATCATATTGTAAGAATCCGAAGTTGGAAACGTGCCAGATATGCCTGGCAGCGAAGTCTTATGAGCCTGCATTAACATTCCAGCCATTGCAGGCCCCACGGACGCGCCAATTATTCTAATCATGGTACTCATTCCTAATGATATGCCTACGTTTTGTTTTGGTGTAGTGATTAGGATTACATTCATTGCACCTACGTTGGTAAGCGACAGGCCGGTAGATAATATTGCAAGATTTGTTGAGATCATAAATTCTGTTGAATGATACATGAAAAGACTGACAAATCCGGCAGTGCTTATTATGCTGCCAGCTATTATCGGTTTTGTAGAACCCATCTTGGATATGATAAAACCTGAAGTTGGACCAAAGATTAGTAAAACAAGAGCAAATGGAAGTTGTACGTTTGTAGTAGCCACTGGATCTGCTCCAAATCCTAGTGGTAATGGACTACGTATCAGTACCGGGATGGTCTGAAAAACCATGAACATCGACATACCTACAATCATTATCAGTATGTTTGATGGAAGTATTGTCTTGTTGAGAAGTATTTTTAGATCTACTAGCGGGTATTTTGATCTTTTTTCTATTATTGCAAAAAGAATCATATAAACAATCCCGATTACAACCAGTCCTATCATAGTTGATGACCCTACAGAGTCTCCCGTCTCGACAAATGTCAGCGCCATCAAAAATGCAGTTACAGATATTGCTAGAGTTACAGCACCCTGAATGTCAATCCCATTTTTTGGCATAATGTTTTGTTCTGCAGACTCTTCAGTTTTCCATTGAGGATGAACATCATCTACACGTATGAACCACTTAATTATCACTAATAATGCAAGCACAATCGGAATTATTGAGAAGAAAGTAGATTGCCAACCATAGTTTTGAATCAAATGTCCTCCTGCAACTAGTCCTATTACTGCCCCCCCTGCAAACATGGAAGATATTATTCCCTGTCCTATTGCAAGTTTTTTTATTGGAAATTGCTCCCTTATCATTCCAAAAGATATTGGAAACATTGACAGTCCAATTCCCTGTATTATCCTAACTACTAACATCTCGTAAATATTTGTGACAAAACCTCCCAGAGAAACACCTATTGCATAAATTATCATGATAGTAAGCAATGTCTTTTTCTTTCCATAGATGTCAGACAGCTTGCCTGCAATTGGAGTCATTATTGCACCAACCACAAGATATGTTGTTAGAATCCATGATGACGTACTATAAGAAATATGGAAATCTTTTATCAGGTCAGGGATTGCCGGTACAAGCATTGTTTCTGCATACATAACCATCGTCGCAAGCAAGCTTAGAATTATGAGTGTCTTCCATGCTCGTGATGATATAGTATCAGAAGATGGATCTGATGGATTCTTTGACATTACCATTTTATTTTATTCCCTGTTTTTCCTTGAAAATCCCACATGTGAGTGAACTTCAAAAATTGTTGACAGATTTTTGGATATCTTGTGCAGTGTTTCCAATGTGGTTTCGAGTTCGCCTTTTGGTATATCCCTTGTAGAAACTTTCCTTATGTAAATAGCGCACTCGGTCATAGAACTCCATAAAGAATCTGCTTTTTTTGTAAGATATATCCTGTTTACTCTTCTATCCTTTGTGTCCAGTTTTCTTTTGAGTAGTCCATCATTTTCCATTTTGTCAATTATTGGAACCAGTGTAGCACCTTCAACTCCTACTTTATCCGCAATTTCCTTCTGGGTCAAGCCGGGTTGTTGCACCAGAGATGCTACTACACGCCACTGGCCAAGTGTAACTCCTACATTTTTTCTAAGTTCAAGATCTAGTGTTTTTTGAAATGCTTTTGCGGTATTATTTACTACAAATCCCACACTGGCTTCAAAATCATACTTTTTCATATCAATAGATACCTAATGATTAGATATCTAACGATTATAAACTAATCCCAAACAGCAGATTCACATAAAGCATGACTCTCGCTTGTGGCAAAAAAACTAGCCGTTGGATTTGCCTGTGTGACAAGTGTTAAAATTTCATAGGGTTGATCTTGCAATAGAGAGAAAATTGGATAAAAAAGGCGATTTTTAGTCCCAAACTACAGTGCAGAGGGAGGGATTTGAACCCCCGAACCCCTAAAGGAAAGGATTTCCCATGCCATGATCTTGAGTCCTTCTCGGTTGGCCGGGCTTCGATACCTCTGCAACGAGAGATCCAAACATTGAATATATAACTGAAAGGTCGCCTCAACGCGCCAGACATAAGGATCATGTTAATACTGCCAAGTATGATGACAAAAGATCATTCTCATTCCCAAGTCAACAGTTGATCCTAGTATTTTGATCTAATCTGACTTAGATCAGTAGTAAGATCAAGAAATTCCACTCAAGGTTTTCATCGATTATTAATAAATTTGTAGTTGGGTGATGGTGTAAAAAATAAGATTAATTCATTGTTAAAAAATATTAAACATCATGGCCCCAGATATCATGACCGTGTTCATAACATTCTTGCAAAAATGAAGACGAGTACTTGTCCACCTTCACAAATGTCCTAAAAATTCACTGTAGTGCAGTGTATACTTACCAAGATTTATGCTAAATTGATGTATGCCATATGTGGTCAAAATTAAGGTAAGATTACAGATTAACGCGTCACAAGAAAGAGTGTGGGATACAGTATCTAATGTTGATAATGACTCTGATTTTTGGAGAGGAATTACACGTATTAGAAATATCTCAAGAGAAGGAAACACAATAACTCGTGAAATAATACTAGGTGCAAACAACAAATGTATTCAGAAACTATCTATTTATCCAAAAGAAGAAATTAGCATAAGATGGGTTAAAGGAGTAATAACTGGAACAAAAGCTATCATGTTAACCTCGATAGGACATGCAACGCTTCTTGAAGTTCAAATGAACTATGAATTTTCAGGTGTGGGAGATATTGCCTCTAAAAGACTAACAACTCTTTTTCAAAATGAAGCTGAACTTGCAGTAGACCTGATAAAAGAAAAAACAGAATGGCATAGACACAGCGTTTCCATGACAACAAAAAATAATGAGTGGTATAATTATGGTCAAAACAAATAAAACTAAACAAGTCTTTCGTGATGATTCCTACTGTGTAGGCGTATCTAAAAAGAAACTAGGCGATGAAGTTTTAGATACAGTGTCACCAAAATGCCCAATATTGGGATGTAAAGGCGAACCTACAATCACAGATACTTCATCTGGAGAGATAATTTGCGGTTCTTGTGGACGCGTTCTTCTTGAGAGATCGATAGACCCAAATCCAGAACACATCGCTGATACTACAGAGTTTGTCTCAAAGACAAGGACTGGACCTGAACAGTCACTTACCATGTATGACATGGGAATGATGACAGTTATTTCAAATAAAGATGCCATGGGTAACTCACTGTCCAGCTATATGAAGAATACTTTTGGTAGATTAAAGATACTCAACAGTAGAAGTAGGACAGCATCAACTAACAGGACATTAAGATCAGCTCTGTTGCTTCTTTATTCTCTCAAAACAAAATTGGGGCTCCCAGATTCCACAGCAGAAAATGCCGCATATCTTTATCGCAAAGCTATGCAAAAGAAAATCACAGTAGGGCGTAGTGCAAAAGGCATAATGTGTGCATCACTATATCTAGCATGTAGACAGACTGCTATTCCTCGTTCTCTTTCTGACATATCTCAAGCAGCAAATGTAAGCAAGAAGGAGGTCAGTCGTGCTTGTAGGAATTTAATTGAGAATCTTGAGATATCATTAGATCCATGCAGTGCCTCAGAGTTTGTCACCAAAATAGCAAATGCATCGAACATCAGTGAAAAGACACGCAGGGATGCATTAAGGACTCTTTCACAGTTGGCTGAAAAAGGAACCTCTGCAGGTAAGAATCCGTTGGCATTAGCAGCTGCAACACTTTACTTGGCATGCATTCTAAATGGCGAGAAAAAAACACAATCCGAAGTAGCAAAAGCTTCAGGCATAACTGCTGTAACCATACGAAACCGCTATTCTGCATTAAAAAAAGAACTTGGATTTGAAGATAACCAAGTACCAGAAAGTCCGAACTAGAAGAAAAAATCCAGTGCATTACATTAAACATTCAGTCTAACTTGCTACCGCCAAACATGAATATTGCGTGAATTTACATCTTCAGATTTTTCATCTTTTCAATTATTATGTGATGATTTGATGCAGGTTCTGTTGATAGCATAAGTATGCCATAATCCTGAAATACATACCAATTAGCATAAATTGAGATGAGTTGATAAAAAATCATCCGAGGTTAGAAGATTTGGTGCTTTGTCGACTAACTCCGAGATTCGTTATTTTTCAACATTATTTTGATCGATTTTCAGATCCTTACATGAATAAGATGATCAATATTAATACCAAAATTACGGTTTAGAACGAGTTAGTCAGCAAACCAAGATTTGGCAATTCACACGGCAATCTTCTTCTGATCTTACTTCTTGTGTGTATCAAGGATCAGTACAATTATTTTCTGTACCTTTGAAAGCATTCATGTATAGCCGGCCTACAGCTTCCGTGGTCTTTTCTTTTGCATATGATGCAATGTAATGCCAAGAGAAACTGGTTACGTCACATCCATAGAGTTTTGCAAGTACACATGCCGAGAGCTGTGCAACTATCTCTTGCTCTGGATCTTGGATAGGCGCGAGATCTTCAAATGTTGAATGTGCCTTGTGTGCAAGCTCGTGGAAGAAAGTGTCAGGGTTTTCCTGACTCAGTTTGATAATATTGGTAATCAGATTGTAGGATCCACCTTCGCCAAGTACTGTTGGACAATATTCCACCTTGACTCCAAATTTTTCTGCCACATCAAGAAGTGGTGGGATCCTCCTAGGCTGATACTCATCAACCGGTTGCCCTTCCGTGTCTTCATACCGAAATACTGGAACCCCGACAAATCCAACAGGGAACTCCACATCTTCGTTCTTACCAGTATCTTTATTCTCGATCTTCTTGTGTCGAATCATTGGAGCAAGGATATAGAGCGCCTTTGAGCCCTTCCTGATATATCTACCTGCCTCCTGCCACTGCCTATATCCTCGTGCATCCGCTGTACCATGCAACAGCATGACAAGTTTGTTACCTAGTGACCAGCTCCTCGAGGGTTCAATGTTCTTGATGAACGCCTGTCTGTACATCTCTGGCAGCAGCTCCTGATTTGAGAAAAGTTGACGATATTTCCAAGCTCTTCGAGTGCTTTTTTGGTGCTTGTCATTTAGTTTTACACCTCTGAAATAATTAGCACAATCATCACACTTGAATCAAGCGTAACTGTTTGTTCGGTTATCATACGATAATCACGTAACCAAAATTATTATATAATATAGTCTTAGTATCCATACTGTATATACTATCATGAATGGAATCGCAAATCTTCGAGTACACATAGCCCCAGTAGGCTTCGAAATAGACAGAATTGTGATTCCAATAAAAAAGATGAAGGCAGACAGGGTCTGGCTGTTAGTACACGATAATCCCACAGAAGATAAAGGAAGACCATATGTAGAAAAGATCCAAAATCAGCTCAGAAAGATGGATGTTAAAGTTGAGATCTTCAAAGTAAACAGACTTGAGCTCTTCAAGATAATCAAAGCAGTAATTGACATTGTTGAAAAAGAAAAGAGAAATGACATCTATGTCAATGTTGCATCAGGTTCAAAGATACACGCCATAGCTTGCATGATGGCCTGCATGATACTTCGTAAGAAGAAAAACATCATGCCTTTCTACGTAGAGGCAGAAAAATACGCCGCATTTGAAGGCGTACAACAATCTTCAGGTGTCAAGAAAATGATGTCTCTTCCCACCTATGAAATTCAAACTCCAAAGCCGGAAATTATTGCAGCGTTGAAAATAATTAGAGAAAAAGGTGGACGAATAACTAAAAAAGAGATGGCACAATTAGCTGACGATTCAAAAATAATCACAGTAGGAGCAAGAGAAGAGAATTATGAGCAAGCCAGATTTGCAAGTCTTGATAAGAATATAATTCAACCTTTAGTGGATCAATGGAAATTCGCTGAAGTAGAAAAGATTGGAAGAAATAGATGGATAAAGATAACAGAGTCCGGATCACAAGCTGCGGAATTTTTAATTTAGATTGACTGACATTTGCAAGTTATTTTTCGTATCTCCAGTTTAACGGTTGAAATGCTCAACATCATGTTTTACAATTCAAAATGTAATTCAAAATCATAACACGTACAGGATAAAGATAAATCTTCAGATCAAGAAAAATGCTACAATTGCTTTCATAAACCATTAAACTGGAGCGATTGAAAATGCATTCTAGTATCACATGCTAGTTAAGATAAGAGACATCAAAATTAAAAAATAATCAAATAGTATAACACACTCACGTATTCCGCATTATGTGTTTATAGAACAGGTAAGGATCAAGAAGATGTCAAAAAACTATTTTAAGATCCTAAGTTTAGCACTGCAATACGTGCCTTTTTAGATCTTCTCTGTCTCTGTTTGCGGTTTAGCTAGTCAAATCCCTAAGATTTTCGCCCATAAATGGTCAATAGCAGTATTTATTAGAAAATTTTTCTATCAAATAATCCTAGGAAAACAAATTATGAATCACAAACTGCCAGGACCAAACGCAATACGTATCATAAATACAATGAAAAAATATGTTTATGATTCCACATTCATCTACCCTCTAGTAATTGCAAATGGTCATGACTGTATCATTGAAGATCCAGACGGCAACAAATTCTTAGATTTTACTTCCAACATAGGAGCATGCCCTATAGGATATTCTCATCCTGATGTCATGGAAGTGTTAGCAGAGTATTCCACAAATGGCACACATAAGATTGCAGGCCAGGATTTTTATTCCAAGGAGCATGCATACCTTGCAGAAACAATATCGACAATATTACCACAAAATTTCAAGACGTTTTTCATAAATAGTGGTGCAGAAGCGGTAGAAAACGCAATAAAGATTGCATATAGAAGAATGGGGCCTCTGCCTGGAATTTCATGTTTTGGAGCATTTCATGGTAGAACACTTGGTGCACTCAATTTTACCTTTAGCAATCCAGTACACAAGTACAACTTTCCAGAGTTCCCAGTCAAGAGAATCAAATTCTGTACAAAAGATGATGATCCTGAAATTGATGTGGCGGAATCTTTGCTCAAGGAAAACAAGATTGCATTTATCCTAACCGAAACGATTCAAGGAGAGGGTGGATATTATGTCGCAAGTAAAAAATTCATCAAGAATCTTAGAAAGTGTGCTACACGGTATGGAGTACCGCTTATTTTGGATGAAGTGCAATCAGGTATTGGGCATACAGGCAAGTGGTGGGCCTTTGAACATTATGGAGTAATGCCTGACATCATAAGCTCGGCCAAGGCTCTACAGGTGGGAGCTACAATATACAATAAAAAATTTGAGCCAAGCAACAAGTCCGCATTATCCAGTACGTGGGGAGGAGGGAATAGGATAGACATGGCGGTAGGAGCAAGGACAATCCAAGTAATAAAACGCGACAAGTTACTAGAGAATGCAACCAAGATGGGAAACATGCTAAGGAAAGGATTGCAGGAACTTGTTGGCAAAAAGGGAGTGATCGACGTGAGAGGATTAGGTCTAATGATTGGTCTAGAGTTTGACACTAGGACACATAGAGATAAAAAGTTGTCCAAGTTGTTCAGAAATGGTCTTCTCACGCTTGGTGCAGGCCACAAATCCATGAGGATAATACCACCTCTTGTGATAACTAGAGATCAGATCGAGCGTGGTTTGGCCATAATGAATCAAGTCTTGTCAAGAGACTAGTAGGCTTGATACTTATCACCGAGATCAAGCGAGGCTATCTTTAATTTCAGTACCTCGTTTGCGCCCTCATAAATAATTATGGCCCTAGAGTCCAGAAAATGTCTTGCCACCCTGTTTGTTTTCTGATATGCAAATGAACCAAATATCTGGACTGCCCTATTTGCAGAATCAAAAGCTGCATTAGAAGAATGTAGTTTTGCTATTGCCGCAAGTCTATCGGCCTTACTTCTCAATACAGAATATTCCCGGTCTTCACGGTTTAGTCTTTCCTGCCAGTTTGGGTCTTTTTCCTTTAGGTTTTCCACATAATCATGAAGTTTTTGTCTTGCCATGGCAGATCGATAAACAAGCCATCGCGAACTTTCTACATTTAGGATCATCGAGGACAGGTGATCTTGTATTATAGTTAATTCACCAACTTTTGACCTAATTATAATCTAAAGATGATCAATTGAT
>VFSW01008372.1_pt1 | contig 14863 bp, 15 predicted proteins | sample 5358111 | NCBI WGS metagenome assembly VFSW01 (sample SAMN11554181, study PRJNA540505) | mine drainage metagenome | isolation source: sediment from site ElyBrook_90M | place: USA: Ely Copper Mine, Vershire, VT | collected 2017 | reverse complement strand
CCCAATCACGGCGGCCTGCCCTCCGTCCCGGGCTGATCCCTGGCCGCTGACATTCGGGCCGGCGGTGAGCGCCTGCGGCTCAACAAGACCGGGCGGCAGAATCGCAAATCCGGCGGGAGGAGGCAGCACCGGCTGAGCGGCTGGCGCGGCGGCAGGCATGGCAGTTTCGGCAGCCAGGGCTGCGCCTTTCCCTCTGGGCCGCGGCGCGGTAGGGCTGGGGCGCACCGGTGGTTTCGCAGGGGCTTTTCCGCCGGCAGGTGAGAGATTCGGGCCGCCTGCAGTGGGTTGAACGGCCGCTCCGCCCGCTGTTTGATCCTGGGCTGCGCCGGTTGTTCCGGCGGTATCCGCTGCCAGCGCGTCCGCCGCAGGGGCTGGACTGGCGGCATAACGATCCGCCTGCCTCATACCCTCCAGCTCGCTGAGCGTTTGCTCAAAAGAGGGGTGCGCTAATTGGCTTTCCGGCCGGGTTAGGCCCGGTTTCCTTGCCGCATTGAGGGACGGCGCAGAGACACAGGCGGGAGATACTTCATCTTTCATGGTCACCCTGATGCAATCGTCTTTAACAGGTCAAACTTCTTGGTGACGGCCTGGGTCAAGGCCTGGTAGGAGATGCCCGCTTCGGACATGTCGGTCATTTCCACGTCCAGATCGACGTTGTTGCCATCGGCCCGTTCGCTGCCCCCGGGACGGTTCACCAGGGTAAAGGCTGCGGGTGTGCTGGAAGCGCCGGTCAAATGGGCGGCGGACGTTATCTCCATGGGAAGGCGGTTCTGGGCATTCAAGGCCCGTTTGAGCGTATCCTCAAAGTTGACGGTCTGGGCCTGGTAGCCGGGGGTATCCACGTTGGCCAGGTTGCGGCTGATGGCATTCTGGCGCTGGCTGATACCATCCAGGGCAACCATGGCTGCCTGCATGGTGCGGTCGATCACAAAGCTGCTGCTCATATCACCCACTCCACTGGTTGGAAGACTGGTAATACCCCATCACCCGCCTGACATAGGTCTGGGTTTCCTGATAGGGAGGGATGCCGTTGTACCTGTCCACGGCTCCCGGCCCGGCATTGTAGGCGGCGACCGCCAGGTTCATATTACCGTTGTAATGCTTCAACAGGCCGCTGAGAAAGCGCACGCCGCCATCGATATTCTGGGCCGGGTCAAGCGAGTCCGTCACCCCCAGGCTGCGGGCGGTGGCGGGCATAAGCTGCATCAGGCCCTGCGCCCCGCAGGAGGATACGGCTTTGGGATTGAAATTAGATTCGGCATGAATAACCGCCTTGACCAGGGCCGGGTTCACGCCATATTTGGCTGCGGCCTGGTTGATCAAATCCGAAAAGTCGCCGGTGACCGGGGCGGAACTGGCCGGCGCCCCAGTTTTGGGTGAAGCGGCGCCAATACCGGTCTGGGTGACAGACCCCACCCCCCCACCGGCCTGCGATTGCGCTGCCGTTGTGGACGTGATCATGCGCTCTAACAACTGCATCATCGTGCTGGACAGGATTGAATTGACACGGTCCGTAAAATAGGATTCGTTCATCGAAAGTGTACCTCCGCCGAGCGCTGCCGAAATGCCTGTGAAATATAGATATCGTCCTGAGCGCGGGCCTCGTGCTGAGCCATTTCAGTCTGGTAGACCTCAATGCGCTTGTTTTTTAAGGTTGCCAGGGTCTCTTCTTTCTGGCGAGCCTGGATCAATTCCTGGCGTTTGACCTCAACCGCAAGGGCAGCGGCTCGCAGTTTCTCTTTGACCGCCACGATCTGGTAATCGACCGCCAGAATATTCGAGCGCAATAAGGAGATAGCAAAAAGGTCCATTTCGCCTGCCTGCTCCAAAGTCAGCTTCTGCATCAGATCCAGCTGAAGGGTCAGAAAGGCATCCAGGATCCCTTGCGCATTAAGCTGGGCCTGGATAAGCTGGCTCAGGTCCACTTCCAGGGCTTCAACGCGGCTGTGACGAAGGTCGAGAACGTTCTGCAAGGTGAATTTTGGCGCCATAGGTTATCCTTGTGACTGGAATGGGTCTTGCCGGGCAATCTGGCTTACTTCTGATAAACCAAGCAAGGTTTGTTCAAATGCGGATGGCTCGTCGCGTCCCTGCTGTAAAAAGTCGGTCAGGGTGGGAGAGACGCGGATGGCGGCGTCAATTTCGGGATCGGTGCCGGCCACATATGCGCCAATGTTGATCAGGTCTCGGGCTTTCTCGTAGGTGGCCAGGTGCTTACGAGCGTTGGCAGCAAACGTCAGGTGCTCGCGGCTGACCAGAGCCGGCATGACCCGGCTGACGCTGTTCAGCACGTCGATGGCCGGGTAATGGTTGCGGGCAGCCAGGGCGCGGCTGAGAATGATGTGGCCATCGAGGATACCCCTCACTGCATCGCAGATCGGCTCATTGAAGTCGTCGCCTTCCACCAGTACCGTGAAAAAGCCGGTGATCGAGCCCTTCTCACTGGTGCCGGCCCGTTCCAGCAGGCGGGGCAGCAGGGCAAACACAGAAGGTGTGTAACCCTTGCTGGCGGGGGGCTCCCCGATGGAAAGCCCGATCTCGCGCTGGGCCATGGCGTAGCGGGTGACCGAGTCCATCATAAATGTCACATCCATGCCCTGGTCGCGGAACCATTCGGCAATGGTCATGGCCAGAGAAGCGGCTTTCAGGCGCACCAGGGCCGGTTGGTCGGAGGTTGAGACGACCACTACCGAATTGGCCACACCCTGGGGTCCCAGGTCGCGCTCCAGGAACTCGCGCACCTCACGCCCGCGTTCACCAATGAGAGCAATGACCGAGACGTCGGCCCGGGCGTTGCGGGCGATGGAACCCATGAGGGTGCTCTTGCCAACACCGCTGCCCGCAAAAATCCCCAGGCGCTGGCCCTTACCGCAGGTGAGCATGCCATCGATCACGCGCACGCCGGTGACCATCGGCTCGGTCACCGCCGGCCGTTTAAATGGGTGCGGGGCGCTGCGGCTGGTCGATGCCCATTCTACCGACCCAAGCGGGCCGTGACCATCAATAGGCTGCCCCAGGCCGTCGATCACCCGCCCCAGCAGGCTGCTGCCTACGGGGGCCATGTAAGCCTTCATAATCGGGGTGACCATGGATTCAGGTTTGATCCCTTCCATGTTCCCGAAAGGCATCATCAGCAGGCGGTCGTTGCGAAAGCCGATCACCTCGGCCATCAGCGGCGCGCCTGAGCCGGCCTGGATCTGGCAGACTTCACCGATACAGCAGTCCAGGCCCACCACTTCCAGGGTCAGGCCAACCACCAGCACCACCCGGCCGGAAATGCGCACCGGTTCGAGGCGTTCAAGCTTCTTGAACAGACGGCTCAGGTAAACCGGGCAAGTTTCGATCATTCCTGGGCTCCGCTGTCAGGCTGGGGTGAGAGCGTATTGAGAACAGCGGCAAGCTTGGTTTCCACAGAAGCATCCACTGAGCCCATCTGGCCTTTGATAACGCAGCCGCCGGGCAAAACGCTCGGCGAACCGGCGATATGAACCCGGCTGCCGCGGATCTGGGCCTGATGGTCGGCCCAGGCGGGCTCAAGCTGTGAAAAATCGTCCGGATTCAAGTAGATATTGAGGTCGCCCAGCGAACGGGTGTTTTCGACCACTTCGTTCAAATAGGTTTGCAGGGCGTCCTTATCCAACCGGATGCCGCCGCCAAACATCAGGCGGGCAATCTGGCGGATCATCTCCAGGATGGTACCTTCGCTTTCAGAAATCATGCCTTCGCGCCAGGCTGCCAGTTCGGCGATCATGGCCTGGGCTGCCTGCCGGGACAAGGCCGCTTCAGCCCGAGCTTCATCCCGGCCTTTGGCGAAGCCATCGGCGGTGGCCTGGGCAGCCTGTTCCTGAGCACGCGGGGGGATCTCGTCAGCCGCGGCCTGGGCCTGGCGGAGGATCTCTTCAGCCTTGCGGCGGGCCTCGGCCAATAAACCCGGCGCAGGGTCGGGGGCGGATACCGATTGACGCCGCTCGGGGACGGATGGGAATGCGGTCACAGCCGGCATGGATTCCGAGTTCGCCCGAAGTACCGGCTCCACCTCACCCGGCTGCCAGACCATAAAACGGGCCTGGGCCTGGTCGGCGGCCCGAATGAAGGACTTTGCGGCCGAGCGCATGGGCGCCTGCGGGACCAGGTCTACTGGCGGGGTGAAGATGGAACGCATCTGCTCGCTCAGGTTGGGGCGGTCGGCCCGGGTTTGCGTGCCAAAATCCGCCGGTTCCCAGCCGCTCGTCTGGGGCGGACCAGAATAGGTGGGCTCACTGGATAAGTTCATATTCAGCTCCACCGCCGCCAATCACAATCTCGCCCGCTTCTTCCAGGGTTCGCACCGCATCCACAATTTTGCGCTGTGCGGCGTATACGTTCTTGGCCAGCTGCGGCCCAAGAATTTCGATTTCCTCTCTGAGGTTTTCGCGCGCCCGCTCGGAAAGGTTCTGGTAAACCTTTTCCTTAAGCCGCTCCGGCACCGCCTTCAAAGCCAGGGCCAGATCGTTCTTATTGATATCGCGCAGCACACGCTGGATGGCCTTGTTGTCCAGCTTGATGATGTCGTCAAAGGTGAACATGTTGGCGCGGATCTCTTCAACCAGCTTGGGATTATTGACTTCCAGAGCCTCAAAGATGGTCTTTTGGGCGCCGCGATCCACCTGGTTAAGCATTTTCACCAGGAAGGTAACCCCGCCGGTTGCCCTGAAATCGGCTTCACTGATCACGCGCGACAGTTTATTTTTCAAATTGCGTTCCACCACCTGGATGACCTGCGGGGAAACGCGCTCCATCATTGCCAGGCGCAGGGTAACCTCAATTTGCAGCTCTTTGGGCATACTGGTGAGAATGCCCGCCGCAATCTTGGCTTCCAGGTATGACAGCACCAACGCAATGGTCTGGGGCATTTCTTCCTGAAGCAGGGAGGCCACTTCTTGGGGGTTGGCATTCCGCAGCATTTCGAAACTGGTAAGCTGCTGGTGGATGGAGATACGCTCCAGAATTTCAGCGCCGCGGCGTGGTCCAACCGCCCGCGAGAGCAGCTGGCGGCTGTATTCCACTCCACCGCCGCGCAGCGATTCATCGGCGAAGTTGTAATCGCAGGCCTCCTGAAGGGCAGCGCGGCGCGCTTCCTGGCTGATTGCACCAGCACGGCCGAGCTGTAATAGCACGCGTTCAATCTCCGCCTCGCTGAGAAATTGCAGGATGCGTGAGGAAAGTTCTACACCCAGGGTCAACAGCAGCGCTGAAGCTTTCTCGAGACCGGAGATGCGCACATCTGTCGCGTTAATCATTGTGTTTGGCATCCTCGCCTAACCAGGCCTGGATCACTTCTGCCACGGTTGATGGGTTTTCCTCGGTCAGTTTCTTAATCAGCTTGGAACGGTATTCATCTTCCATGTTAGGCGCCGTGTGCTTGCTCTGTTCGGAGGCGGTGTTTTCTTCGATCATACGGGCGGCGGCGTCGGCCAGAGCCAGGGGAGCGGAAGGGATATTGGCCGCAGATAATTGCTGGACCGGACTCTGCATGGCGCCGGCGGCCAGAGCCATCTCCTGCACCGGCATGAGCACCGGCTGCCAGGCAGCCAGCGAGGCCTTGTGCATCTGGCTGATGGCCCGCAGCACCAGAACCAGCAGAATCAGGAAGGCCAGCGCCGCTACCCCAATGGGTATCAGGCTGATTAATTGATCGGTTTGCTGCGATTGGGTAAGGTCACTGGCCTGCTGGTCGATATAGGTTGTATCAAAGGTCATCGGCTGGATATCGACTACATCGCCGCGGGTCAGGTCAATACCGGCGGCAGCCGAGACGGCAGATTTAATCGAAGCAAGCTGCTGCGTATCGGTAACTTTATCCACCATGACCGAAACAGTCACCCGGCTGATGGTGCGCGGCGGAACAACCTCTTTGGAATCGACCTGGCTCAGCTCGTAATTAATCGTCTCATCAATGCGGGAGTAATTGGTCACTCCCGCCACACCGGTCGCATGGGGTACCGGCGTGGGCAGGTTCGAGCTGGCGCCCGGCACCCCACCTGTCACGGTGCCGTTGGTTGTGTAGGTTTCGTTGGTCTTCTGCGAGCTGCGGATGGCGGAAGGCGTGGGGTCAAACTTGCTGGAGGTGACCTCGCGCTGGGTCCAATCCATGGTCACATTCGACTGGACGGTGGAGTGGTTGGGTCCCAGGATGCGGTCGAGCATGGATTGGATGTTGTGGTTAATCTGGGCCGCAGCGGCGGTTTCGGCGGCGTGCTGGCTGTCGGTCTGGCTCAAATCGGTGGCCGAGCCAATCCCACCGGAAAGCAGGTTGCCGCTGCTGTCGATGATGGTCACGTTGGTAGGGGTGAGCCCTTCCACGCTGCTGGCTACCAGGTTGGTGATGGCGTGGATCTGCGATTTATCCAGCGTATCGCCGGATTTCATTTTGAGCGTGACCGAGGCAGTGGTAGGAGACTGGGCGCTGGCCAGGAGTGATTTTTCGGGCGTCACCAGCAGCACACGCACGCTGCTCACGGATGAGAGATCGCCAATCGTGCGCTCCAGCTCGCCTTCGAGGGCCCGCTGGTAGGTCACCCGCTGGGTAAAATCGTTCATGCCCAGGGTGGTATTGTCAAACAGCTCAAACCCCACCGTGCTGGATTGGGGCAGGCCGGCGCTGGCCATCTGCAACCGCACCTCGTAAACCTTGTCGGTTGGCACCAGGATGGTGGTGCCGTTCTTGAGCTGGTAAGAGATGTTGGCAGCGGTCAGCTTCTCGACGATTGCGCCGGCATCGACTTCGGAGAGCCCGCTGTAAGCCACGCCGTACGTCGGCGCATTGGCCCAGGTGAGCAGCACCGGCACCAGGACCACAATTGCCATGACAAGCACAATCAGGATCATGCGCTGGCTTATGCCCAGTTTTTTCCAGAATTCGGTGAATTGCGTCTTGAGTGAATTGATCATACCAGGCTCTCAGAGGGTTAAATTTGCATCTTCATTACTTCTTGATAGGCGCCAACCAGCTTGTCACGGATAGCCATGGTTACCCGAAAGTTGATGTCGTTTTCCTGCAGGCCGATCATCACCTGGTGCAGGTCAACCGAATCGCCGGCCGCCAGCTGCTGTACCAGTTCGTCGCTCCCGTCCTGAGATTGGGAAAGCGAGGAGAGCACCTGATCGAACGATGGAGTAGCCTGCGAATCTGCGGCGGAGGCGGCGGGAGCCTGGGCTTTGGCCGCGGCCGCATTTTGGAGTGCGGTCAGGGCGCCTGAAGAAATCGAAACCGGGTTAATGGCCATGCCTAGCGACCGATATCCAGCGCCTTAAGCGCCATCTGCTTGGCTGCATCCACCACAGCCAGGTTCGCCTCGTACGAACGGGTGGCCGAGAGCATGTTGGTCATTTCAACCACCGGGTCGACGTTGGGATAAGTGACATACCCTTTTGAATCCGCATCGGGGTTGGCAGGGTCGTAAACCTGCTGGCCGGGGGTCTGGTCGGTGACGATGGCCGCCACCCGCACTCCGCCGTCCGAGCCCTGCGGCAGTCCGGTGCTCCGGGCAATAAAAGCAGGGGTAAAGTTATCATTGCTCTGTGGGGTGAATACTACGTCCTGACGCTTATAAGCCCCGCCCTCTTTGGTGCGGGTGGTTTGAGCGTTGGCGATATTATTTGCAATTACATCCAGCCGCAGCCGTTGGGCAACGAGACCTGAAGCGCCGATCCTGAGTGATTGCCAAAAACTCATGGGTTCCTCCTTTTGCAGATCAAATCTTAGCACCCTGCCTCTGGAGCTACAGTAAAACCCGGATGAACTTCGAATAAAAAACACGTGAAATTAAAATGCGGTTTTTTTGCCTCGCGAGCGGGAGGCAAAAAAACCGCATTTCATGATTATCTTCGTCAGGCTGAAACTGCTGCATTAGCCCGGCAGGGCTGCTGCGCTGCAATCGGGGCAGAAGAGTGCGGTGCCTGTTCTGCCTGGCGCCAGGCGCTGCGAAGCTCACGCAGCACGGCCAGCGCTGCATTGAAATCATTCTTACGGATGCAGTCGAAGCACCATTCATAGAGCCGGAACAGGCCCATTGCCACTTCGGGGTAATCAAAATCGAGTGCATCCCGCAGCAGGCCAATGACTTTGACCGATTTTTCGAAATCATTTTGTTCGCAGGCCTTGATGGCCAGGTCGTAGGCCATTACCACCAGGTGGACCGGGCTGGCGCCCAGGACGTCTTGCTTGCGATATTGGCTGCTCAGGTATGATGGCTGTTGCATGATGTTTATTACTCCTAAGGCTGGTTATTTTCTTTTATTCGTTTCTACTTTTATATTCGGCTGCTGCGCCGTCAACTTAAGTTCTCAGGCGTAAAAAACGCCTAAATTTTTCAGCCGGTCATTTCCACCAGGTCGCCCGGCTGAAGCTTATTCAACTCTTCGGGCGGGATAGAGCGGATGACGCGCTTGGACTCGCGGTCGACAATGAACACGGTGATATTCTTGGTCTGGCGGTCTACCCGAAAGTGAACCTCAACGCTGCCCCCATTGGTAACCGGGGCTTTCTGGCGCGGTTCAGGCTGCTCCGGCAAAGCCGGCGCGCCGGCTTTGGGAACTGCAGACTGCGAAGAGGCCTGAGACCCCGGGGTGGCGGTTCTAAGGGTGCTTGGCACTGCTTTTACAGAACCCAACAAACGAGGGCCGGCCAGATCCGTCTGGCTAGATCCTCCTATTGGAGACATGTTTGTCCCGGCATCTGCCGGGCGTACACTCGAAATTGAGCTAATCAAATTTTCACTCATTTTGCACCTCCCCTGCATCCTTGCGGGGAATTTTTATGGCGTTTAGCTACTGGTATTGACGGTTGATCCTGTTGTTGATGATGTTGTCGTAGATGTTCCATACAGCAGGAGGTTTAACATGTTCGATTGAAAGTTCATTTCGACCAGTTGATTTTGCATATTGAGATATGTATTGTAAAGAGACTGCTTGCGAGCCGTTAATGAAGTGTTGTACCGGGCAATCTGGCTGTCATAAGATTTCTTCAGGTTGTCCATCGAATCCATCGATTTCTGTAGTGCGCCACTCGAGCCGGTATATCCGCTGAGAACCTTATCGAACTGCCCCATGGCGGTATCCAGCAGGGCCGTCACATCCGTTGGGTGATTCTGCATTGCCTGCGTAAATTTAGTGCTGTCCAGGACCAGTTTCATGTCCTTGTCCATACTCAGACCGATATCTGCCAGTTTTTTGAATGAGCCGCTGTTGGTGTAGCTGCGCGAGAGGCGGCTGTACATATCATTACGCAAGTTGCTGAACACCGTGTCACCGGTCAGGGCGCTTCGTGTATAGGTGGTGGCGGTGCCGCTCGTCGAAGAGGTGATCGCCATTTTCTGGGTCAGGTGAGTCAGGGCATCATTAAATTTACTGACCATAGACGCCATGGCGCCGGCAGCTTTATCGGTGGTGGCAACCACGCTCAGGTGAGCGCTTTTTGCTTCAGCATCTCCGGCCAGGTTCAGGGTTAACCCATCGATCACATCGGTCAGGCTGCTGTTGCCGGCCCGCGAAATGGTCATGCCATTCACGGTAAAGCTTGCATTCCTGGCAGTCTGCAAATCGGCAAACCCCAATCCGGCTCCGTCCGTATACAGCATCGTGTGGTTGATCCCGCTCTGGGCGCCGCTCAACACCAGGGTGTTGGCCACAATCGAAGCTTTAAAATCGTGTCCTTCAGGTTGGATGGCATTGTTGATGGCGGCGGCGATGGTGCGCTGCGTATCCGTGGGATTGATCGTAATCGAGGTTCCCTGGGCCGTGTATTTGATGCTGGTTGTTCCCGGGCTGCCGGCGCTGCTCAGGGTCAGGACCAGGCCGCGCCCGGTATCGTACGCACCACTACTCAGGCTTTGCCATCCATCGGTAAAGCCCGACCCATCCGTGGTGCGGATGGATAAAGCGCTGCCGTCGGCATTGGTCAGGCGGAATTGGCGAACACCGTTTGAATCGCGCACCTGCAGGCTGTAAGCCTCGCTGCCAATCGTAGAGCCCAGTTCATGCTGCCCATCCACTACCGATCCTGTAACCGCCGCGGTCACCGAAACGCTGGGAACAAACGCATCCACCGAGGCATGCCCAGTGCCGCCCATCCAGAATGTACCGCTTTTCCCAAGTGGAAGGTCCGCGCTGGCGGCAGCCGATGTCGCCTGGGTGTGAGCCCGCGCCAGGGTGGTAACCGAAATATCGTATTCACCTGAAACAGCCGTGTCCTTGGTGGTGGCAGTGAATACCGTTGCCCCGGTTGTGAAAGAGGTGACCGTCGATTTGGCGGTCCCGCCCATTGCATACAGGCCCTGGGTCGAAATTAACCCCTGAACTGCGCTTTGCAGCGCATCGAAATTGGTTTTCAAATCGGTGTAGACGGCTTTACGGACATCGACGTCTGCGCTCTGAGCCTGGACCTTTTTTAACGGGGCGCTTGCGGTATCAATGGTGGCAGAAATGGCCGTTTGAAAAGTAGGCGCCAGTTTGCGGATTTGGGCATCAATATCGGCTTGAGCGGAAGATGTGGAAGATGTTGAAGAAGAGATTGCGCTGGCCATCATTCACCTGCTTGCTGCTGGGCTGGTTCTCCCGGGGGAGAAAAGGTTTCGAAAAAAGTTCAAGATGCCTTTTGGGGGGCGCTTGCGCGCCCCCCTGAGGATGATATTACTGGTAATGTACCGATAGGCTGCCGAAAAAGCATTGTTTAGGATGTCTCTAGCTTTAGCGGAAGAGGGGCAGGAGGCTCTGCGGGGCCTGGTTGGCCTGGGCTAACATGGCGGTCGCCGTCTGCTGCAGGATTGAGTACTTGCTGGCATTCATCTGCTCTTCGGCCATGTTGGCGTTCATGATCCGGTTGTAAGAAGCTTCAACGTTGATCTGGGCGGAAGAAACCTGGTCCGACTTGAAGTCCAACCGGGCCATCAGCGATCCCAGGGAAGCCATGCTGTTGTTGACGGTATCCATGGCGTTGGTCACAGTCTGCATGTAATTGGAGGCATCGGTTGACGTGGAGACGTCGACGGAGTGAGCGTTCTTCGCCACGTATTTGAACGAGCTCGTGGCTCCTAAAGGTGCACCAGCGCTCCAGGCCAGGGAAGCTACATTTAGGCCGCGTCCGGTGTCGGTGAGCGATCCAGCAGCATTGCCATTCAGGTACAGGTAATTGCTGGCATTGCCGCCGCTGCTGACGGTAACTGCGTTGCCGTCTCTGGTCTGCAGTTGGGCTTTCTGATAGCCAGCCTGGATGTAATCGACGGTGCTGCTCTGGGGGGCAGAGACTGCGGAAGACAATGTGCCTTGCGCAATCGTGAGGGTCAGCCCGCTCAGGCCGCCAGCGCCGGATGAGCTTTTCAAAGCGATCGTGCCTGCGCCCAAGTTCACATCACCGGTGATGTTTTGTACGCCAGACCATGTGGCTCCGCCGTCCGTGCTGTAATTAATGGTGCTGGTACCACCAGCGACGTAATTGTAGCCCTTGACCATCAGGGTATTGCTGCCATTGGCAAGCTGATCGGCTGCCGTAGCGGCCGCACCGGTCTGGGACAGGGTGATGGCGCCGCTCCCAAAAGTTCCACCAGAGACAACTTTACCCTGGAGATTAGTGGTCGTGTTTTGGTCGATCAGTTGCACCTGGTAGTTGCCGGTCTGCAGGGCCTGGAATGTACCAATGGTGGTTTGCAGGGCATTGACGCCACCCACACCACTTAATGTGGTTTGGCCTGCTGCAAGGCCATTCGAACCCTGGTTGGTGGAGATTGCCAGGCCGGTAGCGCCGGCGCCATGGTTCTGCGAAAGGGTCCAGGAAGTGGTCTCGCCCACATCCGCACCGGTTTGGAACGTCTTGGCGACGGTACCGTCCAGAAGTTTGACGCCGTTCCACTTGGTCTCGGAGGCGATGTTGTCAATCTGTTCGGCGAAAGCGGAGAGCTGGGTCTGGATAGCCTGGCGTTCGGTGGTGCCCAGGGTGTCGGAAGCGGCCTGCTCGGCCTTGCCACGCATCTGGGTCAGGATGTCGTTCATCTTGCTCAGGCCGGATTCGGCAACGGAGAGCATGTTTGAGGCATCGCTGATATTGTTCAGAGCCACTTTCAGGCCTTCACTGCGGGCCAGCATTTTGGTGGCGATGGTGTAGCCAGCCGGATCATCGGCAGCGCTGTTGATCTGCTTGCCGGTCTGCAGGCGGCTCTGGTGCATGGCGAGCTGCTTGTTAATACCGGTGAGTGCGTTCAGCGCATTCGCAGCGCCAATGTTTCCTGCAATACGAGTTACATCTACGTTAGCCATTTCAAACCTCCATGTTTGAAAAACAAAATCCGGGGATCCATCCCCTTCTTAATTGGGTGATAAGAGAAAACCGTTGTAAAAATCCTGGAGCTGAGCTACTTCGGGCGCCAGGCCGAGCCCGGGGCCGGCGCCGCTTTACCATTCCACTTTCCAAAGTCGATTATTCTATTTTCCCTCCGGTCAGCAGGGTTGGTAATGTTCGGTGTTTTTTTTCTTTGTTTTTCGTTTCTAGTATTTAGTTTCGGCTGTCCCGGTAGAAACTTGAGATCCTTTAGCCCGTTTCGGCGTAAATTTGGCGTAAATCTTTTTTATGTTGTTTATGATGCGTTTGCCCCGCTGGAAGCGAGGCAAACGCAGCATAAACGGCGAGAATCTGCGCCCCCTCTCCACGGAGTGGAGATTACGCAGCATCTCTTCAGGGAGGAGGTCGGCTTTCAAAGGCAGGTTGTTCTTTGCAGCTTCACCTCATCTATTTTTGGACCTGACAGGTTTGCCTTTGAACCTGTCAGGTCTTCCTCGCCCCCAGACCCTCCCCGGCAATGGAGCGCTGTCTTTACAACCCCATTGGTGGCTGGCAGGGGGTCGGGGGGTTAGTTGTAATAGAGCAGCAGCACTTTCCCATGTCGCTCCCCGGATAAGACAAATCCGCCTATAATAGAGCAACAATGGATTATTTAAGCCTTTGCCTGATCTGCAAAGATAAAAAGCATCGCCGTTAAAACCTTATGGCTAACAATTCGCGCTCTCAAACCAAAACAGTTATACAGGTGGTGATTGCATTGATCGTGGTCATCAGCCTCATCATCTTTTTGGAAAACCTCGGCGCTTTTACCCCCAAAACCGGCAGTCACCGCGTCACCTTCCGGGTGTGGTCCACCGGCGGGTATGCCAATATCACCCTCAGCGCGGGCAGCAGCCACATCGATAAGGCCCTCACCCTCACCACGCCCTGGGAAAAGACCGTCGATTTGGCCAGCGGCGTGACCGTGGTCCTGACCGCCGGCAATCCCAATCAAACCGGCTCGCTGTCGTGTTTTATTTTGTTAGACAATACAGAATGGAAGAAGTCGACGGTCGCAGCCCCCAAGGACGGCGTGGCCTGCGCCGGGATTGTCCCCTAGTCTACCGTTGTAATACAAGGCATAAAGGCTTTAACCACTTCCGGGTCGAAATAACTGCCGGAATTCTGCCGGATATAGTCCAGCGCATCCTGGCGCGGCCAGGCGGCGCGGTATGGGCGCGGATTGCCGAGGGCATCCCACACGTCGACGACCGCGAACATGCGCGCTTCGATGGGAATTTCTTCCCGCCTCAAGCCCTGCGGATAGCCGGTGCCATCCCATTTCTCATGATGGCTGTACGGAATAGTCAAGGATTCCTGTAAATAATCGATCGAGCTGAGCAGCTCGCGGCCGTAAGCCGGGTGAAGCCTCATCAACTTCCACTCTTCTTCGTTGAGCGGCCCGGGCTTTAACAGGACCGAATCGGGGATGGCCACCTTGCCGATGTCGTGCAGCATGGCCCCGTGGCGGAATGGCACAATGGCTTCCAGGCTGAAGCCCATCCGCAGCGCCAGGTCAACCATGATGTTGGTGACACGCTCGGAATGGCCTTTGGTCTCCAGGTCGCGCAGCTCGAGGGTGCGGGCCCAACCCGCCAGGATGGAGGAATATGAAAGCTCCAGCTCAAGATGCGTCTCCAGCAGCTCATTTTGGGTGTTCGTCCACTCGCGGATATCTTCGATACTCAGGTGGATCAATTGCACGCAGCCAAAGGTAAACGGCTTGATGGTGAGGCGGGCCGGCACCAGTCCGCCGCTGGTAGTGATAAATTCCAGTTCGGCCTGCTCCACCGGCTGGCGGCTGAGCTTCATCAGGGTGATCAATGAGTTAAACTGAAGCGCCACTTCCTCCGGCATAAAATTGCTGATGGGTGTCCCCTGAAGCTCGCTTGAGGCAGGCAGCTCGAGCATACTCACAAAGGAGGGCGAAGCCAGGTTAATCCTGCCGTTCAGGTCTAACAGGACGATCTTCTCGCGTAAAATGGGGAACAGCTCGGAGTAGAGGTCCGGGCGGCGGTACTCTTTGCGGCTGCGAAGCCTGATGGAAGGCTGGTGGAGCCTGGACGCAAACGGTTTAAATGCCATAAATCTCCCTGCTTTTGAATAATCCTAAAATAACACACAGGGCCTATGGATGGCGTAAACAGGCCGTTAATATTCGATAAATTTCGGGGACTAATCCTGGCTGTCCGGCGGATCCGGCTCGTCCGGCATATCTTCGGATGCCAGCAGCTTCCGCAGTTCCTCAAAACCTTCGGGTTTGGGATTGTTGGCAAGCAGCTCCTGCAGTTTATCCTGTTCCTGGATCGCCACGTAAACTTCCTGTCGCCGGATCGGAATATCGCGCGGCGCGGAGACCCCCAATTTTACCCGGTCGCCTTCGATGGCCAGAACGGTGATTACGATTGAATCGCCGACAGCAATGCTTTCATCTACACGTCGCGAGAGCACCAGCATTGTGGTTTCCTCCACCAGGTCCAGCACTTCTACGAGCCTGTCCCAGAAGAAGTGGAC
>VFSW01008371.1_pt1 | contig 14863 bp, 14 predicted proteins | sample 5358111 | NCBI WGS metagenome assembly VFSW01 (sample SAMN11554181, study PRJNA540505) | mine drainage metagenome | isolation source: sediment from site ElyBrook_90M | place: USA: Ely Copper Mine, Vershire, VT | collected 2017 | reverse complement strand
TCCCAGTCGCGGTTGCGGATCAGCAGCAGCACCGGCGAGCCGATGGAGCGGCCGTGGCGGACGCCCGAGAGGATCTCGGCGCGGTCGTGCTCGATCGACGTGCTGCGCGCCCCGCGACCGTAGCCGCGCTGTCTGCGGGCGAGGTCCGCCTCGATCGAGCCCGCGTCGATCCGCAGCCCGGCCGGCAGCCCTTCGACCGTTGCCGCCAGGGCCGGACCGTGCGATTCACCCGCGGTCAGGAATCGAAGGCGGCCCATCGGATCGCTACTTGGCCGCGCCGGGAGTGGCAGTCTCGGTCGCGGGCGTCGCTGCGGGATCCGCGGCGTTGCCGGCCGGGCCCATGTCGATCGGGACCTGGCGCAGGCCCTGTTCGCGCACTCGCTCGAGCTCGGCTTGCATGGCCTCGATGGGCGCGGCCTTGCCAGTCCAGAGCTCGAAGGCGCGGGCGCCCTGCTGGAGGAGCATCAGCTCGCCGCCCAGGACGGTGTCGCGGGCCGAGATGGCGTCCTGGAGGAGCCGGGTCTGCGGCGGGTTGTAGATCAGGTCCATGACCATCAGGTCCGGCGGCAGCAGCTCCCCCGGGATCGGCGTCTCGCCGGCGACGAGGCCCAGGGCGGTGGCGTTGACCAGGAGCTTGGTCTTGGACAGCTCCGCTTCCAGAACGGACTCGTGCCAGGGCATCGCCCGCAGGTCCATGTGGGCGGCGCTACGGTTGAAGTGCTTGACCAGCGCCTCGCCTCGGTGGAGGTGGCGGTTGAAGACCACGATGCGCTGGAAGCCCTCGGTGATCAGCGCGCAGACCACCGCGCGAGCGGCGCCACCCGCGCCCAGGACGACGGCGTGGCGCGGCATCTTCTGCCGGCCGACCAGCTTGTCCAGGGCGACCTTGAAGCCCGGGACGTCCGTGTTGTGGCCTATCAGCTTCTTGCCTTCGCGTGAGATCACGTTCACCGCGCCGGTCGCCTGGGCCTCTTCGGTCAGGCGATCGACCAGCGGTACGACGTGCTCTTTGTGCGGGATCGTGATATTCGCTCCGAGGAAGTCCTCACCTCTGAGCTCGGCGATGGCGGCCGGGAGGTCGATTGCCCGGCGGTCCCACAACTCGTAGCGGGCGTCGATCTCCAGCGCGTCGAAGGCAGCCTGCTGCATCGCGGCCGAGAAGGAGTGGGCGACCGGGTGGCCGATCAGGACGACACGGTGGGTCATGCTCGCAGCCTTTCCATCTCAGCGTAGAAGCTCGGGTACGAGACGGACGCGCTCTCCGCGCCGTCGATCGACGTCGAGCCCGACGCAATGAGGCCGGCGACCGCGAAAGTCATCGCCAGCCGATGATCGTCGAGAGCCCGCGTTGCGGCCCCGACGAGCGGAGTTGGTCCTTCTATCGAAATGTCGTCGCCGTCGACGTGGATGCGGGCACCCATCGCCCGCAGCCCGTCGGCCGTCCCGGCGATGCGATCGGATTCCTTGTTGCGTAGCTCGCCGGCACCTCGGATCGTAGTCCGGCCGCGGGCCTGCGTGGCGGCCAGGCAGAGGATCGGGATCTCGTCGATCGCGGCGGCCACGTCGCCCGGCTCCAGGTCTATTGCCCGCAGCTCGCTCGAGCTGACCGTCAGGTCCGCGAGGGGTTCCCCGACTTCGCTGCCCGCCGCCCCGACTTCCGGCCGTACGGGCGCCTCGGCAATGCGCGCCCCCATCCTCAGCAGCAAGTCGATCGCCGCCCGGCGTGTCGGGTTCACCCCAACGGAGCGGAGCGTGATCTGCGCGTCCGAGTGGATGGCGCCTGCGACCAGCCAGAACGCGGCAGCCGACGGATCGGCGGGCACCCGCTCGTCCGTCGCTCTGAGGCGACCTCCACCCTCGATCGTCCAGGACACCGGACCGCCTCCCGTACTTGCTCCACGGCGCACCTCGACCCCTCGGGATCTCAGCATCCGCTCGGTATGGTCTCGCGTAGCCACGGCTTCGCGAACGGTCGTCGGTCCCTGCGCAGCCAGACCCGCAAGCAGGATCGCCGACTTGACCTGGGCGCTCGGAACCCTGGTCGTGTAATCGATGCCCGCCAGCGGGGAACGACCTATCACCACGAGAGGTGGAAGGGAGTCCGATCGCCGCCCAAACAAAGCCGCGCCCATCGAGCGCAGCGGCTCGATGATACGGGCGACCGGACGGGTCCGCAATGAAGCGTCGCCGTCGAGCACCGAGAGGAACGGCAGCCCGGCCAGGATGCCGGCGCACAGCCGCAGGCTCGTGCCCGAGTTGCGGCAGTCGAGGATTCCCTCCGGTTCGCGGAGTCCGTCGCGCCCGGGCGACGAAACGCGGTAGTCCACGTTGAGTCCGTCCTCGCGGATCCGGTCCACCTGCGCTCCGAGTGCGGCGACGATCGAGGCGGTCGCCTGGACGTCACGCCCGTCTCCCGCGCCCGTGACCAGGCATTCACCCTCGGCCAGGGCCGCGAGCAGCAGGGCGCGATGGGAGATGGACTTGTCGCCGGGCAGGCGCGGCTCGCCACGCAGGCGCAGCGCGGGAAAGATGGACCGGGACAGCTCCCCGGCGAGCGGCGAGGCGGGCATCTCTCAGTGCTTGCTCGCGCCGTCGATCGCGGCCGGGCCCGTCATCGCGAACGGGTCCTTGATCAGGGTGCGGACCTCGTCGTGGATCTTGAACAGGGCATGGGCCATGTCGCCGAACTGGTCGAAGGTCAGCGACTGCTCGCCGTCGGAGCGGGCCGCGTCGGGATCGGGGTGGACCTCGACCATGATGCCGTCCGCGCCGGCGGCAACGGCGGCGAGCGCCATCGGCCTGACCAGCCAGCGCTTTCCGGTGGCGTGGCTCGGGTCGACGATCACGGGCAGGTGTGTCAGGTGGTGGAGGAGCGGCACGGCCGTCAGGTCGAGCGTGTTGCGCGTGTACGTCTCGAAGGTTCGGATGCCTCGCTCGCACAGGATCACGTGCGGATTGCCCGACGAGACGATGTACTCGGCGGCCATCAGCCACTCCTCGATGGTGGCTCCGTAGCCGCGCTTGAGCATGACCGGCCGGCCGGCCTTGCCCACCGCCGTCAGCAGCGAGTAGTTCTGCATGTTCCGGGTGCCGACCTGGAGGATGTCGGAGTAGCGGGCGACGACCTCGACCTGGCCGGGTTCCATCACCTCGGTGATCGTGGGCAGGCCGGTCTCCTTGCGAGCTTCGGCGAGGTACTGCAGCCCTTCCACGCCGAGACCCTGGAACGAGTACGGGCTCGTCCGCGGCTTGAAGGCGCCGCCGCGAAGAACCGTGGCGCCCGCGGCGGCGACCGTCCTGGCGGTCTCGATCATCATGTCCCGGCCTTCGATCGAGCACGGGCCGGCCATGATGGTCAGGGTCCCGTTGCCGATGCGTTTGCCCAGGACCTCGATGACGGTGTCGTCCGGGTGCGATTCGCGCGACGTCAGCTTGTACGGGCGGGTGATCGGCGTCACCGACTCCACGCCTGGCATTACCGAGAGCTTGCCCATCAGAACGTCCCTCACCGGACCCACGTCCCCAAGAACCGCGATGACCACGCGCTGCGTCCCGTAGTTGTCGTGGGGCGTCAGGTTGTACGAGCGGAGCTGGTCGCGAACGTTCGTCGCCTGCTCCTCGGTGGCTCCCATCGACATCACGATGATCATGTGGCGGTCCTCCTGGTTAGCCAACCGGACGATCGGCGCAAAGCCGACGCGCGGTTGGTTCGGGGCCTGCCGGTTCCTGCGACATCGGGCCGGAGCGGTGCGTGATCGGGAAACAAAAAAGCAGAGGCTTTGCCTCTGCTTGCACCCGACACGACCCGCGATCCCGGGTCTAGGCTCCGGGAACGGTCATGCCGGGTTGCGATAAAAGTAGAAGTACTTGTCCATATCGGTGCGGCGACATTAGCGGCCGCAGGGTGCGGCTGTCAAATCGATTCTGGTCGGCTCGACCGCGGCAGCTGTGCCGGCGGCGCTCCCGTCAGGACTTCGTCTGGCGCCAGGGACCCTGGCCGTAGATCCGCTCGATCGTCACGCGTACCTTCAGCCCATCGGGCACGTCGCGCATCGGGTACTTGGAACCCGGCCCGATGTAGAACTGGGCCAGGTAGTCCATCGTCTCGAGGGCGCGGCCTCCGACGATGCGGGCCCGACCGTCGATGACCACGTAGGGCCACAGACCCTTGCCTGTGTACTCCTTGGCATGGAAGGAAACCACTACCCGCGGATCGCGGCGGATGTTGTCCATCTTGTGCTGGTCGGCGAACGTGGCGAATACCAGCTCGTCGCCGTCCAGGCCTGCCCAGGCGAGCGAGACATGCGGGCGGCCATCGGGATTGATGGTGGCCACGTGGGCCAGAGGGCCGGTCGCGAGGAAATCGCGAATCGATTGTGGAATCGAGACGGCGTTCGTTGCCATGTGAAGCATCGTAGGCCGGCCCGGGCCGGGCGCAGGCGCATGCCCGGGCCGGCGCGGGCCGCGCGACGCTCCCCGGATCGAACCCGGCAGGCGAAGGCACAAAAGATCGGGACGCGGCACCCGCGAGGTTCTAGTGTTCGCACCGGGAGAGGTGAGGTGCGTGGACTGGCAGCAGCGGCTCAACGCCGCCCTGGACTACATCGAGGACGGCCTCGAGGAGGAGATCGACTGGACCGAAGCCGCCCGGCGAGCTTCGTGCTCGACCTTCCACTTGCTGCGGATGTTCGAGATCGTGGCCGGCGTGTCCGCGGCCGACTACCTGCGGCGGCGCCGGCTCAGCCGGGCCGCTCTCGAGTTGACTACCAGCGACGAAAAAGTCATCGACCTGGCACTTCGCCTCGGTTACGACTCGCCGGATGCGTTCGCGAGAGCGTTCAAGCGAGAGTTCGGCATCACCCCCAGGGAGGCCCGGGAACCCGGCATCCGGCTCAAGACGTGGCCGCGGCTCTCATTCGAGATCGTTCTGAAAGGAGACACTCATATGGACTTCCGAGTCGAGAGCCGCGAGGCGATGGATCTCACCGGACTCAAGCTCACGACGACCATCGAGGACGGCAGGCAGCTTCAGGAAGTGCCCGCCTTCTGGGATCGGACTAGGAGGTCCGGCGATCTGGCAAAGCTCGAGCGGAGTATCCCGGCCGGCTCGAAGCTCGGCGTGGCCGGCGTCTGCGCCGACATGGACGCTGATAGCCAGGAGTTCAGCTACCTCATCGCCATCGAAGCGCCGCGCGACCGATCGAATCTTCCGGCAGGTTGCGTGGACATCAGGACGGGCTCCGGCGTCTGGGCCATCTTCGAATCTCGCGGCCCGCTGCCCGGCGCCATCCAGGACACCATCCGTCGGATCTACGCCGAGTGGTTCCCGACGTCGGGATACGAGCACGCCGGTGGCCCTGAGCTCGAGGTCTATACCAAGGGGGATCAGGACTCGCCGGACTACTACTGCGAGGTCTGGATCCCGGTCGTCAAGGCCGCCAGGGGCTGACCGTCCTTACTTCACGTCGCTGACGTGCCAGACCTGGTCCAGCACGTAGGCGCCGTCCTTGGTGGGGTCCAGCAGGCAAGGCTGAGCGCCCTGGACGATCACGTACGGGTGCAGCCGGAACTGGACGAGCCGTTTTCCGGAGAACGTGGCCTCGACGATCACGCCCTCCATCGTCTGGCGGCTCCAGCTCTGGTCGAACAGGAAGTTGCCATGGCTTCCGATGGCGAAGCGGGTCTGGTCCGCGGACGGCCAGATCGACACCCACGAGGCCCAGTGCGTGCCGCTGCCCAGGATCCCGTCGGCGCCGCAGTCGTAGAAGAACTGGCGCTGGGTCCGCTGTGTCTTGGTGATCGTGGCGTGGTATTCGGGCCAGCCCCACTGCGGCATGGCGATGACCACGTCCGCCTGCGAGCGAGCCGCCTTGATCGAGTTGCAGACGTTTTCGTCGGTCATCGGCGCGACGCCGGGATTCGTGGCCGTGGCTCCGCGAGACCCGCCGATGTCATCCCAGCCCACAAAGGCGAACTTGACGCCCCGAACGTCCACGACCGCGGGCGCGAGCGCGTCCGCGAGGTTCCTGCCGGCGCCCGTGTGCTTGATGCCCGCCGCGTCGAGGATCTGGAGGGTCTGGATCACGCCGGTCCGACCGCCGTCGGTGATGTGGTTCGAGCCCAGCGTCACGACCTTGAGTCCTCCCTTCTGGGCCAGGAACGGCGCCACGCGCGGGTCGATGCTGAAGACCATCCCGGTGTTGTGCTGCTTCCAGTCGGCAACCATCGGGCATTCGAAGTCGTTGGCGCTGATGTCGTTGTCGGAGATGAGGGCGCTGACCTGCCCCGCGCTGCCGGTTCGGGAGATGATCGGCACCGGCCAATCCCACGAGCTGGTCTTGAGGCCGCGGTAGCGGGCGGCCCCGCCGTCGAGGACCCAGTTCCAGCCCTTCTTGTTGGTCACGGCCATGAGTGAGACGCCGCGGTCGGGGCAGGTGTCGCCGGTGGAGATCAGTGTTCGTATGTCACTCGCGCTGTAGGCCGTCCAGTCGCCCGGGGCGTCCGAGGTCGCATAGAGGGGATATGGCTTCGAGCGCTTGCTCGGTGCGCCGAACAGGTCCGCACCTTCGATCGATAGGACCTTGACCGAAGCCGAGACGAGCCCGGGCGGCAGCAGGCCGATGGAGCCGGCGGTCGCGCGGACTCGTTCGGTCATCTGGGCGAGCGGCACGCATGCGGTCGCGGGCGAAACGTAGATGTACATGCCTGTCATCCCGACGGACTTGAACTCACACGGGATCAGCGCCTTGCCGTCGTGGAAAGCGAGGGCGAGCTGGGCCTGCGTCACCGACTCGCGGGTGTCGTCGTAACGAACGACGACCGCGGCGAAGAACGGGGCCGCCGGCGTCGGAGTGGGGGAGGGAGTCGCGGTCGGCACGCTCGAGGTGCTCGCCACCGGCCAGGGAGTCGGCGTCATCTGGAGCGTCGGCGGCGTGGCGGGCTGGATGCTCGCCACGCTCGCGGCCGAGCTCCCGCAGGCGGCGGCGAAGATGGCCAGGGCGGCGGCCGCGGCAAGTCCGCGCGCAAGCGGCGGACGTCGTACTGCCGCTGCCGGTCTCATCGGAACCACTTCCCTCCGCGATCCATCGTCTTGCCCGACCCAAGGTTAGCCGCCGGCGGGGCTACCTTGTCGGTCGCATTCGCGCACACAGATCGACCCCGAGAAGCCGCTCCTCGGGGTCGTTGCGAATCGTCGATTTGGCGCGCCCGGCGGGACTCGAACCCACGGCCTTCAGGTCCGCAACCTGACGCTCTATCCACTGAGCTACGGGCGCGTTTCTCGTGCTGCCCATGCCGGCGGCGGGGACGGCGCCGGCATGGAGAGGCTGGCGGAGAGGGAGGGATTTGAACCCTCGAGGCAGGTTACCCCACCTGGCGGTTTAGCAAACCGCTGCACTAGACCACTATGCGACCTCTCCCGGCCTACAGCGGGCGGAATTCTAGCATGCCCGGACGGGGAGGCAGGCCGAGCAGTCGCAAGCCGTCGCGGTGGGTACCGGTCAGCGGTCGGGGTCGAACCGGAAGCGGACGAACATGCGCGACAGGAAGCCGCCGTGCACCCGGTCGAAGGAGACCGATGCCGGCGCGATGCCCGCGTCCGCGGTGACGCGGGCCATCTTGTTGGGGCTCAGCGTCAGGAGCCCGAGGTCGTAGATCAGGGCGCAGCCGCCGGGTCGCAGGACGCGATTCACTTCGGCCATCACTCCCACCGGATCGGCCCAGTGATGAAGGCTCAGAGTGGAGACGACCATGTCGACCGATCCATCGGCGAAGGGCAGCCTGACGGCGTCGCCCACGAGGAAGCGCAGCCGCCCGTCCGTCGTTTCGTGTCGACTGGCCCACAGCAGCATGCTCGGCGAGCTGTCGATACCTACGATCCGGCTCTCGCGGAGCCTGTGCGAGATCGCCACTGCCAGCTCGCCCGTGCCGCAGCCGATGTCCACGATCGTAGGCCGCTTGCCCCGGCCGATGCCCTTGAACTCGATGGCGACGTCCTCGGCGGCCCGACGGTAGAGCCTGCCCAGGAACGGGGCTATCACCTTTGAGTAAGTCAGGGATTCCGGCTCGCTCAAGCTCGTGAGGTGCTTGTCCGCCCATCGAGCCATGGCTCCGGCCAGCCGCCGTCCGGGGCTGGTGAATGCCGCGAACAGCCCGACCAGCAGGATCGTCCGGGCTATCTGGCTGCGGCGGCTCCGACGCGGCAGAGACAACGTCGGGGGAGCCTGGCGAGGCTCCCGCTCCTTCTTGCGACCCCGGAAGAACACCCTCATGTCAATACCTGCTTGCCCTCTGGACTAGATCAGAAGGATACGTGCCCGGGCCGACTCTGATTCGGGCCAATTGCCAGCGATTGGCCCATGTCTCGGCCTTGGAGCCGCCCTGGATCACCGCCGTGGTCAGGCCGGGGCAGGCGGCCAGTCGATCGGCCAGCACTCCGCTGCCAAAGCCCTTTGGATAGGAGAAGGAACGCGGCCACGCCCCCGTGTAGCTCGCGATGACCCTGGACGCTCCATCGATCTCGCGGTCCAGCTGGTCCGGCGGCAGCGCCTCGAGGTCTCTGTGCGTGTAGCTGTGGTTGCCGATCTCGTTGCCGGCCTGCGCGAGCTGCCGGAGCTCGAAGCCGGAGAGGAAGTCGGGGGCGTTGATCCGACCCGCCACTACGAAGAAAGTGGCCACGAAGCCGTGGCTTAGGAGCGCGGGGAAGGCGTTCTGGTAGCCGTCTTCGTAGCCGTCGTCCAGTGTCACCACGAAGGTCTTCGGCGGCGGCGTGATGCCGAACCGAAGGTCGTCGCCGAGCTCGGCCATCGTGATCGTCTTCCAGCCCGCGGCGGCCATCGCGTCCATCTGGGCCTGGAAGTCCGCGGGCGGCGTGATCAGGTCGCGCGCATAGCCGGTCTCGCCCTGCCAGGGTTTCACCCGGTGGTATTCGAGGATCGGGACATGCAGGCGGAAGGTCGCCGCGAAGCTCGGGTTCGGGGTCCAGAGAGGCGACGGGGCCGGCACGTCCGGGCACGGGAAGGAGCAGGTGCCGGACGGCACGGGAGCCTCCGTGGTCAGGCCGGACGGGGCCGGCGACGGCGTTGGAGTCGTCGGGCTCAGCGCCGGCGTTGTCGCCGTTCGGGCCGTCTCCACCGCGGCCACGGTACGGCCGGAGGCTTCCGCATCCGGAGCCGCCACCCCGGTCCTCGAGGAAGGCATCGACGAGGCCGCCACGGACAACGCGACGAGCGCGAAGAAGCCGACCCCGGCAGCCGTCCTTCGGCGCGCCGGAGTCGGCATCCAGCTCATCAGCGGGTCAAGTGTGGGCCACACGACTGCCTATTCTGATAGGTCGAGCCGGGGCGAGTGAGAGACGGACGTCACTTCGGCGAAGGCGGTTTCGCGGGGTGGTCCGGGCCGCGGGACGTATGCGAGCCCGCGATCATGCCCGCAGCCCGCTCGGTCACCGGCTCGGGCTATCCTCAGGCGGCGTCATGGTCAGCCGCCGCTCCGGGGCCGCTGCCATTCCGCGGGCCGGCCACCGATCGCGGGCTCGTGACGCGCCATTCGCCATACCGTTTGCCATATCGTCGCGAAGCCAACAGGGAGAAGCCGTGGAGCGCATCGGATTCGTCGGTCTGGGGACCATGGGTTCGTCCATGGCGAAGAACCTTCTCGCCGCCGGTGCGGCGCTCACGGTCTGGAACCGCACCCCGGGACGCACCGCGGAGCTGACGGCCGCGGGCGCCGACGAGGTCCCTTCGCCGGCGGAGGTCGCCGCCCGCAGCGACGTGATCGTCATCTGCGTGTCGGATACACCCGATGTCGAGGCCGTCCTGTTCGGTCCCGACGGTCTCGCCCAGGGCCTGCGTGAAGGCAGCCTGGTCGTCGATTGCTCGACGATCTCGCCCTCGGCCACCCGGGAGTTCGCGCGCCGTCTTGCCGGCCGGGGAGTCGGCATGGTCGACGCCCCGGTGTCGGGCGGATCGGAAGGCGCCCGTCTGGGCACCCTGACGGTCTTCGTGGGCGGCTCGGACGTGGACGTCGCACGAGCGATGCCCGTCCTTCAAGCCGTCGGCAAGACGATCACGCACATGGGGGAGTCCGGCTCCGGCCAGGCGGCCAAGGCAGTCAACCAGGTGATGATCAGCGGCATGTACCTCGGGGTCGCCGAGGGACTCGTCCTGGGGATGAAGGCGGGCCTGGACCCGGCTCGCCTCGTCGGCGCCCTGTCCGGCGGAGCCGCCCAGAGTTGGGTCCTCGCCAACCGCTCCGGAAACATGATCGAGGACCGCTATCCCCTTGGATTCCGGGTGTCCCTCCATCGCAAGGATCTCGGAATAGCTCTCGAGCTGGCCGAGAGCCTGGGTATCGACCTTCCGGTCGCGGGTCTGACCGCACGGCTGGAGGACGAGCTGGTGGCCGAAGGACACGCGGGCGAGGACATGTCCGTCCTGGCGAAGGCGATCCGCGCACGGGCCCGCCAGGGTTAGCACCGGATGCCGGCCCTTGGGTTGGTGGCCGTCGGAAGCGGCGGACCCGGGTCGCGGCCCTGTATGATCCCTGAATGAACTACGAGCTGTTCATGGGCGAGGCGCTGGCCGAGGCTCGCGTCGCGCTGGACCAGGGCAAGTCGCCGATCGGTGCCGTGGCCGTGGTCAACGACGCCATGGTCGCGAGAGCCCACGACCGCGTGGACGAGACGAACGATCCAACCGCGCATGCCGTGGTGGTGGCGCTCCGGGAGGCCAGCCGCAAGCTGGGCAGGAGCGGCCTGGCCGACGCCACGATCTTCGTCACGCGCGAGCCTTGCCCCATGTGCGTCGGAGCGTTGCTGGCCTGCGACGTGGACGCGCTCGTCTTCGCGACCGGGAATCCGATCGACGGGGCTGCGGGCTCCGTCCTGCAGCTCGCCCAGGACGGCAGGCTTGCCCGCCGCCTCAAGGTGGTCAGCGGTATTCGCTGCGACGAGGCCGAAGAGCTCCTGGCTCAGATCTCGCCGGGCGCCAGCCTCAACCCGCCCGAGAGGCTCAACGCGGCCCTCAGTTAGCTTCCGCCGGCCCTCGCCGCCGCGGAACCGAAATCTGTCGCCCGTGCCGCATGTTCGCCCGGTTGTATGCTTCCGATGCATGCAACTCGCGCCGGCGAGCCGGGACGCACTCCGCCCCATGAACTCGGACGCTCGTGGCATGGCGCGAAGCATCTTCGGCGACGGTAGGGAGCCGACACGGCAGCATGTCCCCGAGCCATCCGCGATCTGAGGATACGAGCCGGACGGGCTTCGACCCGCGGGCAGATCGACCGTCCAGCAGCCTCGAGCCTTTCCGAGTGCCGCCGCCGCGCACGGCCAATCGGGCCGCCGGCCAGCGCCCAACCACGATGCGCGACATCGCCCGGGCCAGCGGCGTGTCCCAGAGCACGGTCTCCCGAGTTCTCACGGGGGCCGCGACCACGGTCCCGATCAACGAGGTCACTCGCCAGCGGGTCCTCGAGATGGCCCGCCAGATGCACTACCGACCCAACCCCCTCGCGCGAGGCCTCCGCGGCTCCCGGACGATGCTGCTCGGAGTCATCGTCCGCGAGATCACCGACCCGTTCTTTGCCGTGGCCGTGGACGCCGTCTCCACCGAGGCCAACCGGCGCGGCTACAACGTGGTCCTGGGCCACGCCCACGGACGCACGGACGAGGCGCTCGCCGTCACCGCGGTGATGGAGACGCGCCACTGCGACGCGATCATGGTGCTCGGGGACACCAGCGACCAGCCGCGGCTCATGGAGGACCTGCGACAGGGGAACGTCCACGTCGTAGGTATGTGGCAGGGCTCCGGGGTAGTGCAGGGACTGCACACAGTCGCGGTGGACAACGTGGCCGGCATGAACAGTCTCATGGACCACTTGATCGAGCTGGGCCACAGACGCTTCGCCTTCATCAGCGGAGGCTTCTCGGAGGGCCGCCTGCTCGGCGACATCGGCGAGCGGCGCGCCGCCTTTCTCGACAGACTGGCCTCGGAGCGCCTCGAGATAGGCCCCGGCTTCATGCGCGAGTCGCCGAACACCATGAAGGGCGGCGCGGAGGCGTTCGAAGCACTGATGAGCCTGCCAATCCGCCCGACGGCGATCATCGCCTCCACGGACGTGCTGGCGATCGGCGCACTCCACGCCGCCTACAAGATGGATATCGCGGTTCCGGGAAGGGTCTCGATCGTCGGCTTCGACGACCTGCCGCTGGCCGGCTTCACCAACCCGGCTCTGACGACGGTGCGGATGCCGACTGCCGAGATGGCAAGCGTGGGCGTCCAGATCGCGATCGACGCGGCCGGCGACAAGACTGCCCGTGCCCTCGAAGTGCTCGTGCCGACGATCGTGCTCCGTGAATCGTCCGGGCCTCCGCCCGGGTCCCGCTAGCCGCGAGATCGGATGGAGGCCCGAATGGCTTCCGAAAGTTGAACGGTCCTCGGGAGGACCGCGGGTTTAGCCGTGCAGTTCGGCCAGGTCCCGCTGCGAGATCTCGCCGGGGAGCTTGCCCATGATGATCATGGCCAGGACCTCGTCGGTCGTGACCTCCGACTTGTTCACGGTGCCCACGAGCCTGCCGTGCAGCATCACGCTGATGCGGTCCGCCAGGTCGAAGACGTCATGGATGTCGTGGCTGATCAGGAAGATCCCGATGCCTTCCGACTTGAGCTGCTTGATGACTTCCCGGACCTGAGCCGTCTCTGCCGGTCCCAGAGCCGCGGTGGGCTCGTCCATGATCAGGACCCGGGCGTTGAAGTGGATCGCCCGGCCGATGGCGATGGCCTGCCGCTGGCCGCCGGAGAGCGACATCACCGGCGTCTTGAAGTTCTTGAAGTTGGGGTTGAGCCGGCCGATCACCTTGCGGGTCGTCGACTCCATTGCCCCATCGTCGAGAGATCCAAAGCGAGACCGGAGCTCTCGACCGAGGAAGAAGTTCGCCGGCGCATCGATGTTCTCGGCAAGAGCCAGGTTCTGGTAGATCGTCTCGACGCCGAGCGACTTCGCCGTGCGCGGATCCGGGATCGTGACCGGCTGGCCGTTGATGAAGATCTGGCCGGAGTCCGCCGGATGGGCGCCGGACAGCGTCCTGATGAGGGTGGTCTTGCCGGCGCCGTTGCCGCCGACCAGGCCGACGACCTCGCCCGGGCGAAGGTCCACGGTCACGTTCTGGACCGCGTGCACGCCGCCGAAGGCGACGCACATGTCCCTCATCTCCACTACCGGAACCTCGGCAGGGGCAGGTGCTGGGACCGCTTGCGAGTTGACAGCAATGCTCATCTTGAAGCTCCCTGGCTACCTGCCGCGTCGCCGGAGGATCGTATCGAGACCGACCACGAACACGAGAACGGAGCCGATCGCGACGTCCTGCATCGGAGAGTCCAGGCCGATCGTGACCATGCCGGCCTTGAGCGACTGCATGAGCACGGCCCCCAGGACGGCGCCCTGGATGGTGCCGATGCCGCCGGAGAAGGACGTGCCGCCGATGACCGCCGCGGCGATCACGAGCAGCTCGTAGCCGGTCCCGGTGCTGGTCACGCCCGCGTCCAGCCGCGACGTCTGGATGCATCCGGCGATGGCGCAAAGGATGCCCATCAGCACGAACGTTCCCAGGATGGTCCGCTTGGTGTTGATACCGGCCAGGGTCACGGCCTCTGGGTTGCCGCCGATCGCGAACACGTACCGGCCGAACGGTCGGCGGGTAGTGAGGTAACCCATGACGAGCGCGATTGCGAGCAGGATCAAGACCGGCACCGCGAGCCCAACTGGAATGTCAGGCACGTTCGCGAGGTTGTGCTTGGTCGCGAACTGCTGTGCTAGTCCGGGCGGCAGCGGGTAGTTGTTGAGGACCCAGGCGAAGTAGAGGACGGCAGCCCAGCCCACCCCGATCAGGGTGAAGAGAGCCCAGCGCGGCCGGACGGGGAACCCATACTCAGCGCGTTTGCGCCCGCTGGAGATCAGGGCATAGGCAATTCCCGCGCAGAGGAGTAAGGCCACGATCCATGTTGGCCAGAAGCCGATCGCGCCACCGCTGTCGCTGATAGCGCTGCCGCTGGAGAGGTTGCCGCCGAGGACCGCGAAGTTCTGGTCCATCGGGGCGATCGTCTGGCCCTGCTGGATCTTGAAGATGAGGCCGCGCCATATGAACCAGCCGCCCAGCGTGACGATGAAGGAGGGGATCCCGATGTAGGCGATCAGCCCGCCCTGGATGGCACCGATGAGGGCCCCGATGACCACCGCCACCAGGACCGCGAGGAGCCAGATCTCCCACGAGCCGTAGGCCAGGTGGAGGTCTTCGGTCAGCCAGATCCGTTGGGTCATCGCGGCCGTGTAAGCGGTAAGGCCCATGATCGAGCCCACCGACAGGTCGATGTTTCGGGACACGATGATCAGAACCATGCCCGTGGCCATGATCGCCACAGGCACGCTCTGGACCGCGACGTCGTACAGGTTGCGCGGTGTAAGGAAGGTCCCGTTGGACGCATAGCCGAAGCCGATCCAGATGGCGATCAACGCGCCGATCATTCCGGTCAGCCGGAAGTCGATCTCCATCGTCCTGGCACCGGACTGAGCACCTGCCAGGATGGCACGCGCCGGTCTCAGGGCCGGGCTGAGCCGCGGCGAAGGAAGCGCAGGTCCGTCCGCGGTCGTCCCCTGCGCGTCACCGGACGCTTGAGTCATCGTGTCGCCTCACTGATCACGAAGTTGACGGTCCTCACAGTATGCGCCCTGCGCTGCCACCGGCAACGCATGGCGCACAACCAAATGGTTCCGCTACGGAGCGATCAGCCGCAGCCGTCGACCGTACCGGCCCCGGCGTCCATGCAGAGGGGGGCCTTGTCGCTCCCGCCCGCGGCGCGGGCGGCGGTGG
>VFSW01008370.1_pt1 | contig 14866 bp, 7 predicted proteins | sample 5358111 | NCBI WGS metagenome assembly VFSW01 (sample SAMN11554181, study PRJNA540505) | mine drainage metagenome | isolation source: sediment from site ElyBrook_90M | place: USA: Ely Copper Mine, Vershire, VT | collected 2017 | reverse complement strand
CCAGATGGTAGTAGGTCAGCATCCGCGCACCGTAATAGCCGCTGTGGAAATACTCCACAGCGTCGACGAGCGGAAAATGCAACAATAGCTCTCGGTAGCGCGCCGGGATCGTGAACAGGGGTATGAACACGCCGGAAAACGGCAGCATCAGGTACAAGATGATGTGCGAGACGCGTTCTATGGTCTCACTCATCTCGGCGAGCGCGGCCATTAATAGTACGAACGCGAACGAAAACCAGATGACCAGCAAATAGCCCAGGGCCATCGTGAGCACATCCGCCGGCCAGTGGCAGATGCCGATCTGCACGAAAACCAAGTACAGCACGACGAACGCCCCCGCGGCCCCCGAGAACTCCAGCAGGATGCGCGAGTAAATGATGTCGATCGGCCGGACCGGTTGGTGATGTAGCAAGGCGCGGTTGATTTCGATCGCCTTGGTGACCCGCCCCGTACCGTTGCGCCAAAAGAGGAGCGTCGGATAACTCACGGCGAGGTACTCGGCAATCGAATAGGTTGCGTTGCTGTCGACATGCGAGAAAATGGTCATGACGCCGATGATGAACATCGCCGGTTCCGCGATCAGCCAAAACGCCCCCAAGCCCTCGCGGCCAAACCGGGTGATGACTTCGCGCATCGTCAGCGCCCAGACCACCCGTCGCTGTATGCGCAGTTGTTCGAGAAAGCCGCGGCCGGTGTCAACGATCATGGTGCTCTTTGACGCCCCCGATGATGACGCTGAGCACCCCCCAAAGCATGACGCCGACCACGAGGGTCGCGAGCACGCCGCGCCAGCGCTTCGGCTCCAGCGCCTCGTCCGGCCGGTTGGGCGTAACCACGGTCTCGATGAACAATTGCTGCTTCTGCGCTTGGATGCGCGCTTGTTCGAGCGCGGTGATGGCGGCGGCGAGTTCCTTCTCCGCGAACCCTTGATCCAGCGCGAGCCGTCCGTAGTCCACGGACTTCGAGGCGAGCGAATGCGGACCACCGGCGACGGTGGCGGTCTGACGCGCGATATCGGCCTGGGTGGAGGCGATCGCCCTTTTGAGCAACGGCAACTGCGGATTGTTCGGCGTGCTCAGCAACAATTGCGCCAGCCGCGATTGTTCCTGAATGAGTTGATCCTGAAGTTTGGAGACGAGCTGCAGTTGGAGCGCGGATTGGGGGGCCGGGTTGAACACGCCATGGTGGTTTCGGTAGCTCGCCATCGCCACGAAGGCGGCCTGGACATGCGCCTCGGCGGATGCCACTTGCTGTTGATAGAACTGCACGCCTTCCTCGTTGGCCGTGGCGTTGATCTGATCGACCAGATGCTGCGCAAACTGGAGGAGATGCCGGTTGATTCGCTGTGCGTCCGACGGCGTGTACGCGTTCACGGTCAGTGTGCTGACGTTCGAGGTCGGATCCACGCTGTCACCGACCATGTGTCGGTAGTACTTGAACAACTCTTCGAACGTGGTGCGGAAATACAGCAATCCGCCGAAGCGGTTGATCCAATCGATTCCGGGGGCGCTGTACATCGCGCGGATGTTCAACTGCGACTGCAGCTTCTGCAGTGCATCTCGCGACAGGATGTAGTCGTGCGCGGCGTAAATGCCATACGTGCTGCTCGAAAATCCCGCGCCTTGGAGGAGCATGCTCAACCCCCCGGCACTCGACGGCTGCTGCGGATTGTAGATGACGAACTTGGACTGCGAGATGTAGACGTCGCTCGCGATCAGACCGAAATAAATCGACGCCACCGTCGTTGGAAGAATGACAATAACCCAGAACAATCGACCGATGCCCTGGAGGCGGCTTTTGACGCTGGTCAGCAAATTCGACATCGGCTGGTTTGAACCCCGCTATATCACTTTGGCAAGTTGGTCTATTGTCGTGCGTATCTGCGCCTCGTCGTGTGCGGCGCTGATGAAAAACCTCAGGCGCGCCGCCTTGTCCTCGACCGCCGGATGCACGATCGGCTGGACGTTGATGCCGGCCTCGAACAGCCGATTCGACAGACGCGTCGCTTTCAATGAGGACCCGGTGATCGCCGCAACGATCGAGTGGCCCTGCGACAGGCCGGTCGGTATGCTCCGAGCTTGCGCATACTCCAGGAACAGCCGGCCATTATCGCGTAATCGCTGTACGCGCGCGGGCTCCGCCTGTACGAGGCGCAGCGCCTCGAGCGCCGCCGCGGCGAGTGGCGGCGCCAGGCCGACACTATAGACGAAGCCCGGCGCCGTGTACTTTAACAGCTCGATGAGCACGTGGCTGCCGGCGATGTAGCCGCCGCCGCTGGCGAGCGTCTTAGACAACGTGCCCATCCAGATGTCAACCTCGCCGCTAGATACCGCGAAGTGCTCGGCGATCCCATGGCCGGTCGCACCGATGACACCGAGCGAGTGGGCCTCGTCAACCATGAGGAAGGCGCCGTGCCGCCGTTTGATGTCGATGAAGCGCGGCAGCTCCGGGACGTCGCCGTCCATGCTGTAATGCCCCTCGATGACGATCAGCACGCGCTCGTAGTTTGCGCGGACGCTGGTCAGAAGCGCATCGAGCGCTTGCCAGTCGTTGTGCGCAAAGCTGCGTCGGTGCGCGCCGGAGAGTTTCATGCCTTCGAGCACGCTGTTGTGGGCCAGTGCGTCATGCAGCACGAGGTCCTTCGCGCCGAAGAGGCTGCCGATCGTCGTGACATTGGTGGCGTGACCACTGACGAACGCGATGCAGGCCTCGGTGCCGTAGAAATCGGCGAGTGCCTGTTCGAGTTCGCGCTGTATGGGACGCTCACCGGCGACCAGCCGGCTCGCGGAGGGGGATACGCCATAGCGCGCGATCGCGGTGCACGCCGCTTCGCGCACGCGTGGGTGGCTATTGAGACCGAGGTAATCGTAGCTCGAGAAATTCACGTATTCCCGTCCGCCGATGCGGGTGGTCGCGCCGGCGGTGGCTTCATGTACCCGGAAGAACGGGTTGTCGATGCGCAAATGCTGCGCCGCAGCCTGCGAGACCAGCAGGCGCTCATACGCCGGGTGCCGGTCAAAGCGGCGCAAGGCTTCCGGAACCTCGGCGGTGTCACCCAGCCGGGTGACGGGGGGCGGGGTCGGTTGGCGCGAGCCGCGCAAACGGTCGAGCAGGCGGTTGCGGGCGATGTCTCCGAGACCTGCGCGCAAGGTCGGATCCCGGGGATCCTTCATTCGATCAGTCTCGTGCCGGTGCGTGCCGATTCGCGCACCTGGTCGACGAGGACGGCCGCGGTTGGGAGTGCATCCTGCTCGCCGTGCTGGACCGCCATGGATTCGACCAGCTGTTGCGTCGCGTCCGTTCGGCCGTCCGCATCCCCGAGGAGATTCTCGAGCAGACGCTCGGCGATGCGCTCGAGACTCGGGTTCTGATGGATCAGCATCGGCGGGACGTTGACCCCGAAGCGCTTCTCCAAAACCATCGTCAGCTCGACCGCCATCAGGGAGTCCATGCCGAGCTCGTACACGGACTGTCCGGGGACGATGCGCTCGGCCGGCAGACGCAGAATCTCGCCGATCTCGGCGGCGAGCACCTCGATGACCAACTGTCGCGCTTCCGGGTAGCCAAGGCCACGCAGCCGTGCGCGCAGGTCCCCGTCGTCCTCCGCGCCCTGGCCGCTGCCGAGGTGCCGGCGTAATTCATCGAAGCGATGGTCTTGGGCCGCGGGCAGCATGCGTTGCAGTGTACGCCAGTCGAAATTCACCACCGCCGGTGCCCCGTGTGGTGCTCGCAGAATCTCATCGAGCTGGTCGAGCATCGTGCGCGCATCGACCGCAGTCACGCCCAAGCGTGCCTGCAGCGCATCGCGCGCGGTCGCGTCGCGCGTCAGTACACCGACGTCCGCGATCGGGCCCCAGGCGATCGCGCAGGCGGGCCGCCCTTCGCGGCGTCGGATGCGCGCGAGCGCCTCGAGCGCGGCATTGGCGGCGACATAGTTGGCTTGGCCGACGTTGCCGAGCAGCGTGGTCGCCGAGGAGAACAGTACGAACAGATCGAGCGGGAGTTTGCGCGTAAGGGTATGAAGATTCCACGCACCATCGACTTTCGGAGCGAGCACGCGTTCGAAGCGTTGCGCATCGAGGCCGCCGAGCAGCGCATCGTCGAGCACCATGGCCGCGTGCACCACGCCGCGCAGCACCGGCATCGAGGCGGCGAGTTCTTCGAGCAGTTTCGCGACCGCATCAGGGTCGGCGACGTCGCAGGCGAATGCGCGCGCGTCGACACCGCGTGCGCGCAGGGCGGCGATCTGCAGGTCGACGCCCGGTGTTTGCGCGCCGCGACGACTCACCAGCGCCAGGTGGCGCGCACCCCGGTCGCAGAGCCAACCGGCGGTCGCGAGGCCGAATCCCGAAAGCCCGCCGCTCACGAGGTACGTGGCCTTGGGGTCGAGCCGCAGCGGCTGGGCCTCGTTCGGACGCTGGATATCGCATGGCGCCGCGGACAGATCGACGACCACCTTGCCGATCTGCTTCGCTTGTTGCATGTGTCGAAACGCCTCGACCACCTCGTCGGCGGCGAATACACGATGTGGCAGTGGATACAGTCTTTCATCCGCGAACAGCGCCATGATGTCGCGGAAGATTGCGCTCGCGAGTTCGGGTCGCATCGCCATGAGCTGGTCGGCGTCGACTCCGAAGTAGCTCACGTTGTTGCGGAACGGACGCAGCCCGATCGCGGTGTTTTCGTAGAAGTCGCGTTTGCCGAGCTCGACGAAGCGGCCGAACGGCTTGATGGCGCGCAGATTGCGTTGAATCGCCTCCCCGGCGAGTGAATTGAGCACCACATCGACGCCTTCGCCGGCGGTAAGTTCAAGAACGGCCTCGTCGAAATGCGGGCTGCGCGAGTCGAGTACATGGTCGGCGCCCAGTAGCGCGACGAATTCGCGTTTCGCTTCGCTGCCGGCACTCGCGAATACTTGGGCGCCGAGATGACGCGCAATCTGGATCGCGGCGATGCCGACGCCGCCCGCGGCGCCATGGACCAACAGCCGCTCGCCGGGCTGCAGCCGCGCGAGTTGCACGAGCGAATACCAGACCGTGAAAAACGCCGTTGGCACGGTGGCCGCCTCGGCATAAGTCCAATGCGGCGGCATCTTCGCGGCGGCGCGCGCCGGAACGATGACCCGGTCGGCGAAACTTGCGCCGGCGAACGCCAGTACGTCGTCCCCCGGTTTGAATTCGCTGACATCCCGGCCGCAGCGGCTCACCCGGCCCGCGACTTCGAGGCCCAAGGTCGCGCCGGCGAATCCGTTCTCGAGCGCCTCATCGGCGAGAAGCCCCATCGCGTACATCAGGTCCCGGAAGTTCAGTCCGGCCGCCCGAGTCTCGATTTCGATTTCATCGACGCCGACCTCGCGGTGCGCGCAGGCGCGCCAGTGCAGATTGCGCAGCTGCCCGGGTGCGGAGAAATCGAGCCGCCATCCGGGCAGTTGGTCCGCGGCGCGATCGCGCCCGGTATCGAGCGGCAGCACGCGCACGGCGTGGCGCGTCCGTGCGCCGAGGACGATTTCCGTCTCCCCGTCGAGGCTCGACAAGGCCTGCGCGAGTCTTGGCGCCATTGCCGGATTGGCATCCTCGAGGTCGATCAAGCTCAGGCGCAGCGGATGCAATTCATTCGCAGCGACTCGCACCAGACCCCAGATCGCCGCGCCGCCGATCGTCGGTGCATTGAGGCACTCATCCTCCTGGAGGGCGCCGCCCCGGGTGATGACCCACAGGCGGGCCTGCGGCGCGCGGCGCGCGGCATCCAGCAGGTGCTCACGCAGCGTATTCGCGTGTTGCGCGATCCTCGCGGCGCCTTCGGCGACGTTCGGTGCGGCAGCAAACAGAACCCAGTCGTCGCAGCCGTCGGCGGCTGCCGAGCGCGCGACGGTTCCTCCGTCCGCGAGGAGCCGCGTCGTGAGGGCCTCGGCGAGCCGTTCCCAACCCGGATCATCCGCGATCACCGCCCAGCGGTGCGGCGCCGTGGCGGGGGTCTCGACGCTCTGCGGTGTCGGTCGCGCGATCAGCAGAAAGCTGCCGAGCCCGAGTTCATCGATCGCGGGATCGGCGATGGTGCGCAGATCCAGCCAGCCTTGCTCGCGCAGCAGGTGCGCCCAGTCGCGCGCCAAGAGCAGGCTTCCTTGTTGCGCCGATTCCTCGCCATGCCACCACGCCGCCTGGACCCCCTGGGTGAAGTCGCTGGCGCGATCGGGGTGACGTTCCGCGATCAGCAAAACTCCGTCATCGACGAGCCGCTCGCGCAAGGCGCGCAAGGCGCGCACCGGTTGGGCCACGCGGTGCAGCGCGTGCTGCACCAAAATGATGTCGAAGCGCTCGGGGGTGCGCGTACCGGGCGTGTAGCCGAGGGTCGCCGGATCGAGCGCCAGCACCTCGGTCTGGGTGTCCTGAAGCGGCATGCGGGCCTCGTCGCCGCTGCGGGCAAATACGTAGTCGACTTCATGCTCTGGCCGCAGCATGCGCAGCCGCGCATGGATCCTCTCGTCGCCGCCGATGTCGAGAATGCGCACACGCCTTCCGGTCGGCAGCGTTGCAGCAGCGCGGTGAGCGCCTCGATCGCCGCCTGTGTCGAGGTGGCATAGACCGGGTTATTGCCGTCGAACTCTTCGGCGCTGAATGCGCCGGCGAGGAGTTCGCAATCGGCATCCTCGGCGCTCGCGAGGCGCCGCCCGACGCGCCCGATGCGGAGTAATTCCGTGGCGATCGCGGGACATCCGGCGAGTGCCGCATTCCAAAGAGTAGCCGTCGGCGGGATGCCGGTTTCGCCGATCGTCCAGCTCTGATCGGCGTGCGCGATCAGCAATCCTTCGCTCTGCGCCTGCATCAGGAGCCAACGCTGCAGCGCGTGACCGCGCCGCCAGTTCTGTACGAGTCCGGCGCCGAATGCGCGCAACGCATCGCGTGCATAGGCGACGGGCAGCATTTCGAGCAGGGGGGCGACCTCGTGAAAAAACCGATCCCGCGCCGACGAGTCCGCGGCCATTCGGACCGCGAGCTCGGTCGGGTCAGCGAACTCATCGGTTCCCGGCAGGGCGCCGCCGTCGCCGGCTAGCGGCGCGAGTCGGGCATGCGTGATCCACTGTGCCGGCGGCGGCGCATGTGGCACCAGCGCAGCGGCGCGAAAGCGCGCACCGTCGATTTTTGCGACCAGACGGCCCGCGTGATCGAGGAGTTCAAAGTCGACCAGCACCGATCGTGGACCGGTGCGCAGCAAGCGCGCGCGCACTTCCGCCGCCTGGACGCCGGGCATCCACAAAGTTAGGCGGCCGAACCCGACCGGCAGGAAGGCCCCTTCGCGCACCGGCTCCGTCCGGCCGCCCAGCCAGCCCAGAATGGCCTGGAAACCCTGGTCGAGGATCGCGGGATGCAGCAGGAATTCGGTCAGTGTTGGGGCACACTCAGGCCAGGCGAGCGAGGCACGCAGCGTCGTCGCGTCCAGCTCGACCCGTTCGATACCCCGGAACGCGGGTCCGTAATCGAGCCCATGTGCCGTCGCGCTCGCGTAATGACGTTCGGCGTCGATCGATTCGGCCGCCGGTCCCGGTGCGTGAATTGCGCCGGCGGGCGCGTGGGGTGCATCGCCCAGGAGCCGGCCCAGCGCGTGCAGTGTCCAGGACTCTTGCGAGAGCCGCTGGCGCCCCTCGATGCGAAAACGCAGGTCCGTCGGCGAGAACGTCAGCCGCAGGGTGCGTGCGTGCTCGCCGTCGAAGACGATCGGTGCGCGAATGTCGAGTTCTTCGACAACGTGGGTGGCGACGCCATACCATTCCCTCGAGGCCGCAAGCGCCATTTCGAGATAGCCGGCCGCCGGCAGCACGACCGAGCCGCCCACTTTATGATCGGCGAGCAACGGAAGTCTTTGCGGATCGAGATGGCTTTCCCAGCCGGCCGGCATGTCCGTCAAGCGGTAGCCGAGCAGCGGGTGACATGAAACACGGTCGAAAAGTCCCTGCCGTTCGCCCGTTGGTTTGTTCCACAGCGCTTGGCGCTGCCAGGGATAATGCGGTAGCTCAACGTGCGCCGCATTGCCGGCAGGAAACCAGGCGTGGGTATCGACGTCACATCCGAGCAGCATGATGCGCAGCACCGCGGCACGCGCCTTCTCCAGTGAATCTTCGCGTTGCGGTGCGGTTGCGAGCGAGCGTCCTTCGCTTCGAGCGGCGCTGATATTCTCGATGACGTAGCGTTGTAAGATCGCGTTCGGCCCGACTTCCAGGAACACCTGGATTCCGTCGGCAATCATCGCGGCGAGTGTCGGCCCAAATTGCACCGGGTCGCGCACGTTGTGCCACCAGTACTCCGGACGCAGCGCGTCCGCTTCAAGCACACCGCCGCGCACCGTCGAGTAGAACCGTCCGGCTGACTGGCCCGTACGCATTCCCGCGAGGCTCGACAGCAAGGGGAAGCGGATCGGATCCATCGCCCGGCTGTGGAAGGCATAGTCGAGATCGAGTTCGCGGAAGAAATGGCCGCTGACGGCCTCGCCGAGCGCAGCGAGTGCACTCGGCGCGCCGCTTACGGTGACGTTGTGCGGGCCGTTCTCCGCGGCGACCTCGAGCGCGTCTTCGAGGCCGAGATGCGCGATGCGCATGCGCACCGCTTCAGCATTGAGGCCGACCGCGGCCATGCGCCCTGTACCCCGCGTGCCCGCCTGGGCGCGGCTGCGCGCAACGACGACGCGGCAGGCCGTCTCCAGGTCGAGCGCGCCGACCGCCCAGGCTGCGGCGATTTCGCCGACGCTGTGACCCACGGTGGCCGCAGGCTCCAGCCCGAGTTCGCGCAGCAAATTGGTCATGGCCACTTGTAGCGCGAACAATACCGGCTGCGCGAACGCGGTGTCCTGCCGGACCTCTGGGTCGTCGCTGGCGATGGCGGCGACGACGTCCGGCCCGCCATGGTTGCCGATGAACGCGGCGGCCTGTGCGACGCTGTCGGCAAAGCGGGGATGCTCCTGCATGAGCCGTCGCCCCATGCCGGTCCACTGCGCACCGTTGCCTGAATACACGAAGGCAACGCGTGGCGTGCCGGGAAGCGCACGCTCTCTCAGCACATCTGCGGGATCGGCACCGGCGGCGAAGGCCTCGAGCTGCTCGAGTGATTTCTCGGTGCCGACATCGGCCAGCGCCAGGCGTTCGGCCAGCAATTCGCGCCGCGCGAAGGTGGCGTGCGCCACCGATACGCGATCAGTCGCATCCGCGAGCAGCCGCAGGTGGCGTCGCGCCAGTTCGCGCAATGCCGGTGTGTCCTGAGCCGACAGCACCAAGGGAACCGCGGCAGGCGCGGTGGTGTCGCCGGTGACTCGCGGGGGTGGCGCCGCCGCTTCGAGGATGACGTGGGCGTTGACGCCGCCAAATCCAAAGGAATTGACTGCGGCGCGTAGCGGCCGGCCTCTGGCCTTCAGCGCGACGGGTTCGCGCGCAACCGCAAGCCCGAGACCGCTGAAATCGATTGTCGGGTTCAGGTGTTCGCTGTGCAGCGACGGCGGGATGACGCCCTTGCCCAGCACGAGCAGAGCTTTGGCGAGGCCGGCCATCCCGGAGACCGGTTCCATATGTCCGAGGTTGGTCTTGATAGAGCCGATCGGCAGCGGCGCGGCGCGTTTTGCGCCATAGACGGCCCCGATCGAGCTGGCCTCGATCGGATCCCCGATCCGCGTGCCGGTGCCATGGGCTTCGAGATAGTCGATATCGGTGCCGCGCAGCGCGGCCTGCGCGAGCACACGCCGCATCAATTCCGCCTGTCCTTCGGCGCTCGGGATCGTGAGCCCGGATTTGCGGGCGCCATCGTTGTTCACGCCGCTCGCGCGGATCACGCCGAGCACCCGGTCGCCGTCGCGGCGCGCGGCGGCGAGCGGCTTCAGCAACAGCATCGCGCCGCCTTCGGCCCGCACGTAGCCATCGCCGCCGTCTCCAAAGGCACGGCACCGGCCATCCGCGGACAACATCGACGCCTTCGTAAACCCGATGAACGGGTATGGATGCAGCAGCAGGTTGACCCCGCCGACGAGCGCAGCCGAGGCTTCGCGTGCGCGCAGTGCGCCGCAGGCTTGGTGCAGCGCGACCAGCGAGGAGGAGCATGCGGTGTCGACGGCCACGCTCGGTCCATGCAAATCGAGCACATAGGACAGACGATTGGCGGCAACACTCAGCGTGTTTCCGGTCATGCTGTGCGCGGCCATGCCCGCGAGGTCATCGAGCATGCGCATGCCATAGTCGAGCCCCGAGATGCCTACGAAGACGGCACAGTCGGTGCCGGCGAGCACCGAGGGCTTGATGCCGGCGTTCTCGAACGCCTCCCAGGACAGTTCGAGCAGCAGGCGTTGCTGCGGGTCCATCAACTCCGCCTCGCGCGGGGAGATCCCGAAGAACGCGGCATCGAAGCCGTCGACGTCGCCCAGCACCCCGGCCGCGAAGGTGATGCTGCGTCCCGGTTCGGCGCGCCGTGGGTGCTGCAGATCACTCGTCGGCCAGCGATCGGCGGCAACTTCGGTGACGAGGTCCTGCCCGGCGAGCAATGCCGTCCACAGTTGGTCCGCATCGCCAATGTTGCCGGGAAAGCGCAGCGCGAGTCCGACGATGGCAATCGGCTCCAGTGGGGGCAGCGGCTTCAAATCGATGTTCCTTCCGTGGGGGGGTGCGTTGCGTCGAGGTTCGCGGCGTGCCGGCGAGGGTTGCCCAATCACCGGCAACGGCTGTGTGCCGTCGTCGTTGACGCGTAGCACGCGGACAATTTCATGTCGCATAGTATACTGGCAGAGACGTCGCAAATCACGGCCGTAGTGCGCGTGCCGGGCGGGGTCTTCATCGTTCAACGCCAAGGGCGCATCATGTCGGCAATTGGATACAGGGAACGAAGCCCCGGGGCGCAATGCGTGGCCGTTCGGGCCGTGCGCGAGCCATCGAGGCAACGAATTCTGCAACGCATCGCGCTAGCGTCTTGCCTCGTGCTGGGTGGATGCACGAATTATATTGCGGCTGACGGGCCGCGCACCGGGGCGGTGGAGGCCGCGCCTCGGGATGCGCTGTTGCGCGGCATCGAGTTGGTCAAGGTCAATTATGCGGTCGCAGACCGTCTGCGGGAGGACAGCGCTCGCGAGCGTTTCTCGCGCGTCTTCCAGGGCTCTGCGCATGCGGACCACGAGGTCGGTCCGGGCGACGTGCTGCAGGTGTTCATCTGGGAGGCACCGCCGGCGATGTTGTTCACCACGCAGACGGTGGCTGCGGGGGGCATGACGTTTGCCGGCAGCGGCATGGTCAGCTTGCCGGACCAGACGGTCGACGACCGCGGAGACATCAAGGTGCCGTTCGCGGGGACCGTGCATGTCGCCGGACTGACGCTCGCGCAGATCGAGTCGAATATCAGGGCAACCCTCATCGGCAAGGCCAATCATCCACAGGTCATCGTCCGACTCGCGGCGAACAACACCCAGAACGTGACTGTCGTCGGCGATATCTCGCACAGCATGGAGGTGCCGATGGATCCGGGCGGCTTGCGCCTGCTGCGCGCGCTCGCGCTCGCCGGCGGCGTGACGCGGCCCGTGGAGAAGACCTCGATTCAGCTCTCGCGCGACGGGCAGGTCGCAACCTTGCCTCTGCAGACGGTGTTGCGCGATCCGTCGGAAAATATCCTGCTGCGCGCCGGTGACGTGGTCACCGCGCTGTATCAGCCGTCGAGCTTTACGGTGATGGGGGCGGTCGGCCGCAATGCCGAGGTGAACTTCGAGGCGAGCGGCATCACGCTCGCACAAGCCCTGGCGCGCGCCGGCGGGGTCGACGATAACCGCTCGAACCCGACCGGCGTGTTCCTGTTCCGCTTCGAGACTCCCGATGCGCTAAGATGGCCGCAAACGCCGCATCTGCTGGTGCACGGCAAGGTGCCGACGATTTATCAATTCGATTTGCGCGATCCGGCGACCTTCTTTGCGGCGCAGACTTTTCCCGTCGACAACCACGACCTGATTTATGTGTCCAACGCGCCGGTCACCGACTTGCAAAAGGTCCTGAATGTCGTCGGCGCGATTGTGTACCCGTTCCAGAGCCTGCAGACGATGGGAGTGATCAAGTAGCGTGCGTCGCGAGCATGTCCTCGATCGCGCGACAGGCGATCGCGGCCCCGTCTTCGGCGGCGACGATCGGCGCATTGCGCCGTAATCGTTCCTGCAGCGGCGCATCTTCGAGGATGCGCCCGAGCATGAGCGCGATCCGATCGGCGCTTGCGTCGGCGCCGAGAACCCGGGCATAACCACGGCGCTCGGCGCGGCGTGCGTTGTCGTGCTGATCCCAGTCCTCGGGGAGTAACAACGAGGGCACCCCCTGTCGCATCGCCCAGCCGATGGTGCCGATCCCGCCGGAGTGCACGACCACGCTGGCAAGCCCGAAGAGTCGTGCATAAGGCATATAACCGCTGAGCTTCACGTCCGGGCCGGTCGGCAGCGCCGCATGAAACCTTGGTGCGGCGACGAGGATCATGCGTCGGCCGAGCTTGCGGCATGCGGCGACCGCGTTCCGGAAGAAGCGCGGGGGATTGCCGCGCCGTGCGCCGCCCGGGGCAAGCACGATCGGCGGCTCGCCGCGGGTGGCGAACTCGACCAGCTCCGCCGTGAGGTTCGGGTCGCCGAGAAAGGACGGTTCGAACCAACAAAAGCCGGTAAGCACGCTTCGTGGCGGCCAGTCGCTTTGCGGCGCGAGCAGCAGTGGCGATGCGGTCAGTAAATTAAGTTGCGCCGAGTACATGCCCTCGAATCGCGGGTGGCCGTTGCGAGGCAGTCCGAGGCGGCGGCGCAGCCGCCGCTGCGGCTCCATCAAGGCGCGCGTCGCTTGGCGCATGAGTCCGACGAAGACGGATTCTGGCACACCCCAGCGCGCGGTGAGCGCCTGCAGCCCGGCCACGTAGGGCCAGAGCGGCGGATCCAGGCGGGAGGGCATCGACAGGGGCGAAGCGGCACAGTAGACCCAGGGTTTGCCGAGCAAATCCCGTACGATCGCGCCGGCGTAGGCGAGTTGGTTGCCGAGGATGAGGTCGGCATCGCGCGCGAGCGGCAACAATTGTTCCACGGCGTTGCTGAGCCCGGCGGGCGAGAGCGTCGCGAGCAGCTGATCGCGCAAGCTCTCCAGCAGTCCGGAATCAGGCTGCGCGGCAATCAGGGTTCCGAGCGGGTGATGCGCGATGTCGAGCGCCGCGCAGGCGGCGGCATGGTGAGGCTCGGCGGCGATGCTCAGCCGATGTCCGCCGGCGCGCAGAGCCGTGGCGATCGAGAACAGCGGGAACATGTCGCCAAAGCCGCCTTGGCCGACGATCAGGATATGCGCCATGCGACTAGATGCCCGGATTGCGCTGGGTTTTTATGACACACATCTCGGATGGCTTTGGCTGAGTGGTTGAGGTTGTCGGCGGTAGTGTACCCTTCGCCCCGGCCAAGATTTATCGCGAGCGAGGTTTCGAATGCCCCATTCCCGCGTTCTCGTCACCGGCGGTGCCGGTTACATCGGCAGTCACGTCGTCCAGCAACTGCTTGCCGCGGGCGAATCCGTGGTCATCCTCGATAATCTCGTCAAGGGCTTCCGCCAGGCGGTTCCGGCCGGTGTACCGCTGCTGGTCGGCGATGTCGGCGATTACGCCCTGGTGTCGCGTGCGCTCGCCGTGCATCGCATCGACACCGTGATGCACTTCGCGGCGCACACGGTGGTGCCCGAGTCGGTGGCGAATCCGCTGAAATATTACGGCAATAATACGAGCGGCACCCGCAATCTCATCCAGGCCTGCGTCGATCGCGGCATCCAGCAGTTCGTCTTCTCCTCGACCGCGGCCGTCTACGGCACGCCGGCCGAGGGCGTCGCCGACGAGGACACGCCAACCGCGCCGATCAACGCCTACGGCAGCTCGAAACTGGTGAGCGAGTGGATGCTGCGCGATGTGGCCGCGACCGGCGCGCTGCGCTATGTCGCCTTGCGCTACTTCAACGTCGCCGGCTGCGACCTCTCCGGCCGGATCGGCCAGTCGACGCCTGGGGCGACGCTGCTGACCAAGGTGGCCTGCGAAGCGATCGTCGGCAAGCGCAGCTCGGTGGCGATCTTCGGGACCGACTATGCGACCCCGGACGGCACCGGCGTGCGCGATTACATCCACGTCGTCGATCTCGCCCGTGCGCACGTCGATGCGCTCTCGCATTTGCGCGGCGGCGGTGCGTCCTTGACCCTGAATTGCGGCTACGGTCACGGCGTGTCGGTGCGTGAACTGATCGCGATGGTCGAGAAGGTCGCGGCACAAAAGCTCGTGATCCGCGAGGAACCGCGCCGCGCCGGCGACCCGCCATACCTGGTCGCCCGCGCCGAGCGGATCCGCCGCGAACTCGGCTGGCGCGCGCAGTACGATGATCTCGAGCTGATCGTCACGACGGCGCTCGCCTGGGAGCGCAAGCTCGTCGCGGCGCCTTGGGTTTAGCGCGACCGGGGCGCCTCGCCGAGCCGCGAAGCCGACCAGCCGCCGCCGAGGTCGCCGATCAGGGTGACCGTGTCGACGAGGCGCGCCTGGGCGACGCCGAGCGCGCTCTGTTGGTCGGCGAGTTGTGCCGCCTGCGCCTGGGCGACGGTGGTGAAGTCGACGGTGCCCGCCTGATATTCGGCGAGCGCGATCGCGGTGCCGCGGATCGCATCGCGCACCGCGATGTTCAAGGCGCGCGCCTGTTCGCCGAGGATCCGCAGCCCCGAAAGATCGTTCTCGACGCGCTCGAACGCGTTCAGCACCGTGCCCCGATAGCTCGCGAGCGCACCCTCGTAGGCCGCGCGTGCCGCGCGCACGCGCGCCCGTCGGCCGCCGAAATCGAACAAGGTCTCGGCGCTGTCCGCGCCCACCGACCAGACGCTGTTGGC
>VFSW01008369.1_pt1 | contig 14869 bp, 9 predicted proteins | sample 5358111 | NCBI WGS metagenome assembly VFSW01 (sample SAMN11554181, study PRJNA540505) | mine drainage metagenome | isolation source: sediment from site ElyBrook_90M | place: USA: Ely Copper Mine, Vershire, VT | collected 2017 | reverse complement strand
ATAGTATGGACGCATGCCGGCAATACTCGTTATCACTTACGACGCACTACACTAGCTCAGCCAGGTTTGGAGATGATATCGACTCCCTGTCCTTCGTCGAGAGGCAGCAGAGGAGGATGACGTTCGCAAGCAATGCCCTTTACTTCGCCTGGCGCAGAAAACGCCCGAGCAACTCATACTGGTCGCTGGCGATGTAATCCACACGCGCCTTCAGTGCCGCGCGCCAGCGCGTCTCCGCGGCAGGCAGCGAACCGAAGTTATAGCTGCGGAACCACCCGTTGCAGCTCTCCTCTTTCTGTGTCGCGCCATCGAGCGTGTAGAAGCGGATCCACAGGTGATTGGCGTGGGCGTGCTGGACGAGGGCACGAAGGCGGTCGTTGTCCGCGGGAGTCCAGTCGCCGGCATGCTGCTGTCCGCCCTGCTCGACGATGCTCCAGGGATTGTTCCACCAGCGGCGGTAGTTCGAGGCTGGCTCAGGCTCGAGCAAGTCGGGCGCGGCCATCCGGTTCTTCGTGTTTGTGTGGACGGCGCCGAAGACGAGGAGACGGCCACCATCGGGTACATCGTTATAGAAGATGGCCTGCTGCGCGTCGGACTCGCCGGTCAGAACGAGAATCGGGCGAAGGGTCAGCGGCTGGGGCGTTGCGGGGTCGCCAGTTTTGGCTGCCGTCGTGAGCCAGTCCTGATACTTCGTCAGCAGCGCCCAGATGGCGCGCAGATGCGCGGGCTCCTCGGTCTTGAGATCGAGGTTGAGCGTGATGAGCGGCCAGTTGCCGTGATTGCCCTGCTGCAGCGCTCGTTCCACGGTCAGCCGCACGCGGTCGAAGAAGTAGTGCTCCATGGTGGGCTCGTGACCGCTGATGGGCGCGCCGTGCGCGACGATGGACCAGGAGCGCCCGGTCTTCGGATCGGTGTACCAGTGGAGGTCCTGCTCGATTGCCACCGGCGTGCCCGCGGAGAGGGCGCGATCGATGCGGTCGTACCACCACTCGTAATACGGGTAGCAGTTGTGCGCATCCATGACACTCCGGCTGCCGGGGCGCGAGTGGTCGCGGGGCTGCGCGCCGAGGGGGAGCGTGACGGCAGAGAGCAGGATCAGGCAAAGAGCACGGCGCGTCGAGTTCCGCATGCGGTCCTTTCGTTCAATGGGTGGTTGTCACGGGATGCGCATTCCAGTTGATGTAAACAGGATTGCCCAGAAGCAGGATGTGGTTGTCGGCGCCGATGACTTCGGCGCGCAGCCAGTGTTGTTTGCCGTCCGAGGTCCAGGCTGCATGCAGCGTCTGGTCAGCTGAGGCGATGGCTTGTGAAGGTAGTGCGGCGGAGTCGTTGCCATCGACAAAAAGATGGAGCGATGCGCCGGTGCATCCGGCAATATGCACGTCGAGCGTGACCGGTTGACCGGTGGGAGCCGCGAGAGTGCTGCCCATCGTCGCTGTCGAGCCACCGGATTGCACGTTCATCTCAAGGAGGCGGTCGCGCGATCCGGTGAGGTCGATGAAGACGCGTCCCGAGCGGATGCCGTCGAGGATCCCCGCGACGGTTAGGCTCTGTGCGTAGATCACGGTAGTGGGATCGCCGATGGAGCCGGTGTGTTCCGGGGGCCAGTCGGCGTGGTGATTGTCGCTGCCGCCGATGGCGGTGAGCCGATACCCCCGGCGCAGTTGGTCTTCCCAGAAACGTGTGGCGGGAAGGCCGCCGCCGTTGACGACTTCAATCGAGGTGACCAGGTTCATGTCTGCGGGAGGCGTTGCGGTCCAGCCGCAGCCCATGCAGATTTCTCCGCTGGGCGACTGCGGATGGTTGATGGAGACAATCGCGCCGAGGGAACGCGCGTGGCGAAACATCGCGTTCACATCGGGCACATGCTTCGTGCCCACGCGGTAGTCGATGAAGCGCGTCGTGCCGAACTCGTTGGCGTGGCCGTGGAAGGTGGTCAGTTCCCGGCCGGGGATCAGGAGCAGCTTGTCGAAGTACGGCTGTAACTCGCGCTCGTCGTCATATTGCGAAGTCGCGTTGTGATCGGTGAGGGCGATGAAGTCGAGGCCGCGGTGAACAGCGGCTTCCACGGTAAGAAACAGCGGGAACGGCACCGGCTTGCCGGTCTGGCGGGGACTGCTGCCGTCGCTGTGCGCGTCGTGCATGTGCAGATCGCCACGGTACCAGCCGGGTTGGTCGTTCAGCGGCTGCTCGGTGAACGAGGAGTCATCGAGCGCTGCATTGAACCATATCTCGGCGCGATAGCGGGAAGTAACTCCGGCGCGGATGTTCGGCACAGCGATCAGGAGCTTCCAGCGGCCCGGTGGAATCGCACCTGGAAGATAGGACGGTGTGGCGTCGGTCTCGCTGAGTGTGAAGTGGTCCTTGTTGCCGCCGCTGGCGCCGCGAAAGAGAAAGGGATCGGCAATGCCGAGATCGAGCACCGTGTGCTGATCCTTGCCGAGGTTGTGAAAAGTAACGGTGATGCGATGCGTGCCCGCCGGCACCGCGAACGGAACCTCGAAGTAAGTCTGATTCTGCGAGGGACGAACCTCACCCTGCAGAACCAGGTTGGGAGCCGGCATGCTTTGTGCGGAGAGAACGGCAGCACAAAACAGAACCAGCAGCGGAAACCAGCGCAATCGTAACGCCATTCGAAGAGAATATCCGGGGCCAGGCATGTCGAGCCTGGCCCCAAAAGAGGGCTAGAAGGAAATCCGCACGGCGAACTGCATCACGCGCGGATCGCCGGCCAGCGAGGTGATGCTGGCCACGCCGCCGCTGGTGATGTTGCCCTGCGGCTGCCCGAACTCCGGCGTGTTCGTCACGTTAAAGACTTCCCAGCGCGCCTCGGCATTCCAGCCTTCGGCGATGGGGAAATCCTTCAGGAGCGCGGCATCCCAGACTCCGATATGCGGACCGCGCAGCGTGTTGCGCCCCACATTGCCGATCGCTCCGACTGCTGTCGTGGTGTACGCGTCCGTGGCTCCGGAAGCCTTGAGGGCGCATGCCGAGTCCTTGCTCGCGAAGAACCAGCAGTCGGGATCGCCGACGGTCCGAGCCTTGCCGATCAGGTTCGGCGTGGCCGTCGTGTAGCCGTAGGGATCGAGGTTAGAGTTATGGTTGCCGTCATTCTCGTTCACCTGGAAGGGGTGACCGCTGTAGTAGGAGTAGAGCCCAGAGGTCGTCCAGTTGCCGAGGATCCAGGAGAGCGGGCCATGGTTCAGCATCTGCTGGCCGCGCCCCACAGGCAGGTGATAGTCGTAGCTGAAGGCCACGCGGTTGGGGATGTCGAAGTCGCTGGGACCGTACCAGGTGGAGTAGCTGCGGCCGTCCGGCGCGTCCCCGGAGTTACTCTCCAGTTCCTGCGGCGTGTTGTCGAGGCTGCGGGAGTGCGTGAAGGCGGCGCGCACCTCGAGACCATTGGTGATGCGGCGGGTAAGGCTGGCCTGGAGCCCGTTGTAATTGCCGTAGCCGACTGGCTCCGTCCACTCGATCTGCCCGAAGTTTGGATAAGGAACCACACCCGTGCTGACGCCCCCGGCAATGATCGGCTGGTTATAGTTGCGGATTACATCGAGGTGCGTCGACTTAGTGCCCACATAGTCGATTTCCGCCACCCACGGCAGACCAATCTGCCGCTGCACGCCGAAGCTCCATTGCTGCACATAGGGCTCAGGATCCTTCACCGGCACCGAGCGGATGTGGAAGGCCTTCAGATTGGTGAAATCCACCGTCGTGGGATCGAGGAAATTCGACGGGAAACCACCCGAAGGCTGCAGCACCGGAGCGGTGTTACTGACCAGCTGCTTATTGATGAGGAAGGGCGGATTCAGGGCGATCTCATCCTCGCTGCCGAAACGCTCGAACAGCGTGTAGTAGATGCCGTAGCCGCCATGGATCACCGTCTTCGTGTCCGGCGAGTATGCGAACCCGATGCGAGGTCCGAAGTTCTTTGTGTCCGGATTGACGATGGCGCGATCTCCAACAGATCCGCTCTTTGCGAACACGAGCGAGCCCGAGGCGGGATCGAAGTCCGCCATGCGGTTCTGACCCTCCATGGAAGGCGTCGCGAAGTCGTAGCGCAGGCCAAGGTTGAGGGTGAGCTTCGGCGTGGCCTTCCAGTCGTCCTCGAAGAATCCGGAAGCCATCCAGAGCCGCTGGTCGACAAAGAAAACGTTGGTGAGCGCCGTGGTCTGCGTGTAACCGAGAAGGCCATCCGCGTAGGAAAGACCGGTACCGGAGACGCATTTGCCGGGCGCGCTGTGCTGGCAGGTGAACACTCCGGTGAACTGCAGATCGCCGCGGGTGCTGGGCTCATCCTGGAAGAGGTTGCGCATGGGCAGATAGAGGCTCACGCCGTACTTGAATGTGTGGCGCCCAAAAACCTGGGAGAGGGTGTCGTTGTACTGGTACTGCATGGGGACCTGCTGCTTGGGGAGGAAGTCCGGCGAGCCCTCGAAGGCGAAGTTGGAGAACGAAGTGAGAGGCACGCCGCCGCCGAGCGCGGGATTGGACGGAATGCCGGGGACGAAGTCGCCCGCGAACTGATTCAGGGAGAAGGGCTGCTGCTGCGCGTAGGAGAAGTCGCGAACCCAGCCGAAGCGAAACTCGTTCACCATGCTCTGGTTGATAATGTGCGTCCACCCGATGACGTCGCTGTACGCCTTGAGGATCTGATTGCCCCACGCGGAAGTCGATGTGCCGTCCGCCAGGCCGCCGAGGTAGCCAGGAATGTCGCGGTTGCGCGTTGAATAGTTGTAGCGCATGAAGACTGAATCCTTCGGGGAAAGCGTCCAGTCCACGCGCGCATCGTAGTTGTGTTCAAAGTCAGTGAGCAGCGCGTTGCGGATGTAGTTGTTGACATTGGGAGGGCTGCCGGCAGTCGTGGTGTTCGGCATCGGGAACAGCGCCATCAACTTCTGCACACTCGGGTCGAGGCTGCCCTGGGGAACGGAGTTGTTGGCGAACGGTTGGCAGTTGGATCCGGAGAACGGGGCCGGCGCTCCGGTGTTCGGATCCTTGCAGGTGGTGGGATCGTAGATGGTTGGATATTTCACACCCACAGCGGCCGCCGTCGCGGGGCTGAAATCGCCGGTGCGCTCATTGGGAAGGGGAACGGTGCTGGTGCGCAGAACACCCTGCTTAATGCGGGTGCCTTCGTAATCGAAGAAGAAGAACAGCTTGTTTTTGATGATCGGTCCGCCGATGTTGCCGCCGAACTGATTCTGGTTGTACTTGGGCTTGGGCAAACCGTGGCGGTCGGAGAAGAAGTCGTTGGCATCGAAATAGTTGTTGCGCACGTATTCGTAGCCGAGGCCGTGGAACCGGTTCGATCCGCTCTTGGTGTTCACCGAAACCACCGCGCCCGGGCTGCGGCCGTATTCAGCCGAGTAGGGATTGGTGATGGCGTTGAACTCGGCAATCGTATCCACCGAGGGGTGCGCTGACTCCGTGCTCAGCTCCTGCACATTTTCAGAGAACGTGTTGTTGTCGATGCCGTCGAGGATGAAGTCGTTCTGCAGGGAGTGGACACCGTTGACGTTGAAGTCGCCGACGCGTCCGGCTGAAGTTGCGCCGCTCTGCTGCGTATAGCGCGCGATCTGGATGCCGGGCACGACGCGCAGCAGATCGTCCCAGTTGCGCAGCGCCAGCGGCGTCTGTTCGATGGTGACCGCGCCAATTTCCTGGCCCACGGAGGCGTCGTCGGGGGAGAGCAGCGGAGCGTTGGACTCCACGTTCACGGTCTGCTGGGTCGAGCCCACATGAAGGTGGAAATCCTGGCGAGCGCGCTGGCCCACGGTGAGCGTGATGTCCGAGTTGAGCGTGGCAAACCCGCCGTCGCTGACCACGATCTGATACTGGCCGATGGGCAGGTCCTGCAGGGAATAGGCGCCGGCGCCGTCGGTCTGCACCGTGCGGCTGTACCCGGTGTCCTTGTTCGTGGCCACGACCGTGACATGCGGCAGCGCCGCTCCGTTGGGATCGGTCGCGAGCCCGGACAAACTGGCGGTGTTTACCTGCGCATGGACAGAACAAGCTCCTGCCAACAGCAGGAGCAGCGTAGCGATGCGGAACAATGACGCTTTCACTTGTACCTCCGAAAGAGTTGCGGGGCTGATTTTTTTGAGGGGAGTGTCTTTCCGGCGCGGACAGTCCGGGTGCCCGACAGCCACATGGTGGGGTTGGGCGAAGCGCGCGCGGAAGTGTTTACCCCGCCGGTCACAGCGTGCATACACCTGTGAGTTATTGGCGTAAACGCTTCTGTAACTGTTACTTATCCATTATGTCAATTGTTTGTGAATCACCTTCGTGGGCGCGCGCCCACAGCCCGTATTAATCGCTTGTTTACCGGCGTGTCCTACCCTGATGGAGGCCCCGGATCATTCAGAGACGACTGCCAGGAGATCACCAGCGATGGCACATGTTTCGGTCGTCGACCGCCAGCTGCGAGATCTGTCTCCCGACCCGTCCGCAACCGACCGGCTGGAGAACGATTTGCGCTGGCAACTGGCCGTGCGCATTGTGGCGAGCCGCCATTTTGTCCGGTCCGCGCTGCTGTCCAGGTTTCTGCTCTATATCGTCGCCGAGAGCCTGCAGGACAGGACCGAGAACATCACCGAGCATGAGATTGGGGTGCGGGTCTTCGACCGGCCGGCGAGCTACCGCACCGTCGAGGACAACATCGTTCGCAACTACGCCCGCCAGCTGCGGCGGCGGCTGGCGGATTTCTTCGCCGAAGAGGGCGTCTCGGAGCCGCTGCAGATCGACATCCCGCTGGGCGGATACGTCCCGGTCTTCGTCGATCCTTCATCGCAGGCCGAACCAGCGCGTGCGGTGCCGATGAGCATTCGCGCGGAATCGCCAGCCGCCCCGGCTGAGGCGATGCCATCGCTCCGACAGCAGGGCGGGCGGAGTGCATGGCGAGCAGTTCTCTTCGCGCTGTACAGCCTGGCGCTGATCGGCCTTGCGTGGCTGGCCGCGGTCCGGCTGAACGCACCGCGACCGGCCGCGGAGGATTCTTCGCCGGCGGCCCCGCTGTGGGCGTCGCTCTTCAGCGGCAGCGTGAACACGTACATCGTTCCTTCGGATGCCGGGCTGAATCTGCTGGAGGATTTGTCGCGCCGGCCGCTCTCGCTGGGGGACTACATCAACGGAGGATCGGAGAGAGTCGCGCTTTCCACGATGGACGCGCACAGCCAGGACGATCTGCGCGGCCAGCACTTCACCAGCTTTGTCGATCTCCAGATCATCACGGCGATGGCGCGTCTGCCGCAGTTCAATCCGGAGCGGGCGGTGTTGCGCTTCCCGCGCGATCTGCGCATGGACGACATTCGCAACGCCAACGCGATCATTCTCGGGTCGGTCGGCAGCAATCCATGGGCGGCGATGACGGAGTGCAAGGCCAACTTTCGCATCGTGCTGGGCGCGGGCATGCAGGACGCCACGATCACGAATGCGCATCCTGAGCCGGGCGAGTCGGCGACGTACGTGAGCCACTGGAACGAGCCCAACCACGAGACGTACGCGCTGATCTCGTGCTTCCCGAATCTTTCAGGCAACGGGCATCTGCTGGTGCTGCAGGGACTCGACGTGGCCGGGACGCAGGCGGCAGCCGAAGCGCTGCTACATCCGACGGCGATCGCGCAGATCCTCGAGCGAGCCACGCGAGCCGATGGGTCGATGCGGCCGTTTGAGATTCTCCTGCGGACCACGAGCATTCAGTCCACCGCAACGCGGACGACAGTGGTGGGCAGCCGGGTAGAGTGAACGATAGGAAATAGGCAATAGGGAATAGCTGGTAACGAATCGCGTTTGACTGAAAAGTCACCCCGGCAAACCCGGCTCGCGCCCCACGACACCAGAAGGCTTTGTGTCAGGGCACGGCTTCAGCCGTGCCAATAAAAGTCGGCGCGCAGCGCCTTCCTTGTTCGATCCTGCGCGATGCGCCCGCCCCGAGAGGCGCACTCGCAGGATCGAACCGAAGGCCGCTTTTGCTTGCTGGGGCGCAAGGATCGAACTTCAACGGCGCGTCCATTACCCCCGTACCGTCCACCCTCCGATTCTCCTTGCATTGCTTTTCCCCACGCGCGACCCTGAAAACGCTGGGAGAAGTGTTCCCAAACGAAAGGCTCGCCGCGGCGAGCCTTTTTCATTGCTGCCTTGAGAAAGGAGAAATGCCGTGGCCACAAAGCCTGACCGTCGACCGCTGACTGCCGGCCGCTTTTCTCGTCGCTGCTCCTCGCCTCGTCGCTGTTGTCAGATCTGTAACGAGCACCACGCATTTGAAATCAAGGCGCTTGCCATCTGTACACCCGAAAAACAACACAACTTCGGTGAGGAGCACGCGACTGATCCGAACGACGGTGGGCATCAGGATTGCCAGGGGCCCTCCGTTGACCGCCGACTGCCCTCTTCAGCCTTCGTACCCGCGAGTGCTGCACTCGTGCTCACGAATGCGGCATTCGTACTCGCGAAGGGCACACTCAACCCCACGAATGCAGCATTCGCAGGCACGAACCAACTGCCCTCGCCTCAATCATCTGTCTCCTTCATGAGCATCAGTGCGGCATTCGTGCATACCAGTGCAGCATTCGCACTCGTCAGCGATCTGCCGTCGCACGAATCACTTGTACTGTTGTCGGGCGCGTTACTTCACCGCAACTCGCTGAAAACAAGTCACCGGCGAATTTCGAGGGGGAAGGGGGTCGAAATTCAGTGCCGCTCCCCCTCCCTCTTCCCCGCTCTTCTCCCATTGGGTGGGACCCCTGATCCGCGCGAAGGCGTGCGGGGGTACACGGATTTCGTCCGGCCGCGGCACTGAATCAGCACGGGGGAATGGTTCGCGACAACCGTGCCCAGGCATCATTAGCTGGGTGTAAGTTATTTTTTTGTAAACAACATGCAACCTTTTCGAGATGTGTTCAATATTGACCAGCATCAGGACTGCGCAAACTCCATAATCGTTGGAACCTGCCCACGGATTCACATCAGCCCACCCAGAGGTGACCGCAATGAGCAAGAACCATCGAATTTTGGTTGTGGACGACGAGTTGAGCGTTCGCGAGGGAATCGCAATGCTGCTGCGCGCGCAGGGCTACAACGTCAGCACGGCAGCGCATGGCTTCGATGCTCTGTTGCAGCTCAGAAGTGCGAATCCGGAACTCATCGTCTCCGATCTGAACATGCCCCAGATGTCGGGATTCGAGCTTCTCTCCGTCCTGCGCCGCCGCTTTCCGGAGATTCTGGTAATCGCCATGAGCGGCGCCTACGAATCCGGGGATCGTGTCCCGGGGGGTGTAATTGCCGATGCCTTCTACGCCAAGGGGCTGAACCATCCCCGGGACCTTGTTCGCACCGTCGCGGAGGTGATCCAAAACAAGACCGAGCGGGCGAAGAACCATCACCGGCAGTCGGCCCCCGTGTGGATACCGCGGAACGGCAAGGATTCGCACGGAGTGCCTTTCATCGTGCTCACCTGCACGGAGTGCCTCCGTTCTTTCCCCCTGAGCATCCTGCAGGAGGACCTGCAGGAGGTCCAGGAAACGCCCTGCCTGTTCTGCCGAACGCCGGTCCGCTACATCATCGACTTTTCGCTCTCCGTTATTTCTCCTGCTGTCCATGCCGACGAGAAGGCGGCTGCTGTTCAAGCCACCGGCGCTCGAATGTGAGAGTGACGGCTGAGAACCCTGGTGAACGTGGAGGCCGTATTCAGGCATATAATCGTTGTGAGTGGCCTGTTCTTCAAGTCAGGTCGGATGCACAGCTAACGGGCACAGGCTGTTTTCCGGGACGGGACCCTTCAAATGGTTGAGCCGAAGAAGATTGCCTTTGACGCCGCCGATTTCCTTGCGAAGGCCGGCCTGGGGCGAAGGATTGTCGATCTCAACCCCGGCGAGTCCTTCTTCTCCCAGGGCCAACCCGCCAGTTCCATCTTCTATCTCCAAAAGGGCCGAGCCAAACTGACCGTGGTTTCAACCGGCGGAAAGGAGGCGACCGTCTCGCTTCTTACGGTTGGCGACTTCGTGGGAGAGGAATCGCTCGCGGCACCGCCGGGATTGCGGTTGTCCACCGCTACGGCCATTACCCCGTGCACGGCCCTGGCGATTGAACGGGAGGAGATGGTCCGCGTGATGCACGAGGAGCATGCGTTCTCGGACCTGTTCCTGAAGTTTCTGCTCGCCCGCAGCATGCGCACGCAGGCCGATCTGGTCGATCAGCTCTTCAACTCCAGCGAGAAGCGTCTGGCGAGAATCCTTCTGCTGATGGCCGAGTTCGGCCAGCCCGGTCACCCGGAACCGCTGATTCCGAAGATTTCGCAGGAAACACTGGCGGAGATGGTCGGCACCACGCGCTCCCGCGTCAGCTTTTTTATGAATCGCTTTCGCGAGATGGGATTTATCGAATACAACGGCAGCGGCATTCACGTTCACAAGTCGCTGCTGAATGTAATCCTGCACGACAGACTTTCCGAGCAGAATGCGGAGAAGCCCCCCATTGAGGAGCCTTCCCGCGGTTCATCCGGGCAAGACTGAGACAGCTGACAGAGGAAGCGGGCTCGGCCCATCAGGCGTTGGCTGAGCCAGGCTCTTGGAGCGGTCTCATTTTCGCGACCACCAGCACCTCCAGCCGCGTAGCGGTGTGACGAACATTCCGGGAAATCGTGATGAGCGCGTCGGAGACGACGCGCTGTTCTTCCGCCAGCGTGTCGAGACGATCACTTACAAGGTGGAGTTTCCGGGCTTCGTGCAGAATTGCAGACGAGGGCATTGCATACCCGATTTCCTGACAGCCTAAGAAGAGGGGGACCTTCAGGTTGGCTGACTTAGTTCAGGAAGCCTGAAAGAAGTTTCGAGGAGCGATATCCGAGTCCAGCTTCGCCCATAACTACCGCTAAAGCGATCCTGCAGCGCGGTGCGGCCTTCGTTCTGTGGGCGGGCAGTCGCGCAGCGCCAGCGACTCATCCGGGCATTAGTTTAGTTAAGTTAGCACTCATTCAGGCTTTGGCTTCGAAGATCCGTCCTCACATGGGGTGGGTAACTTCGTTGGCGTTCGGGACGAGGATTTGGTAGACGTGGTCGGGCACGTGAGTTTGCCAGTGACCGGAGATGCGCGCGAAGAGGATCACTCCGACGAAGATTACGGCAAGAATCGCGACTGCGGTGCGGGGGCGAACGGCCTGCCCACGCCAGCGCTCCACCGGGTCGGCGGCTTTGCGCGGCGGGAGGGCGAACTGCAGGGCGTTTTCTACGGGACAAGCCGCGACGCAGGCCATGCAGGCCGTGCACTCGGCGGAGCGGATCTGGACGAGCTGGTCGACTTTGAGGTGCGAGGGGCAGGTCTTGCTGCACTTGCCGCAATCGATGCAGGCTTCGGCGTCGCGACGGATTTTAACCGGGCTGAGGAGGGAGACCAGTCCCATGAGCGCGCCGTAGGGGCATAGATAGCGGCACCAGAAATTCTGGATCAGGAACGAGAAGAGCACCAGCGCGCTGAGGACGGAGATCCCGACGATGCCGATGTCGCGGAACAGGTTGAGCATTTTCACGTCGGCGATAGTGCCGTAGGGCCCGGCCATGAAGTCGCTCAGGGCTTCGGCGGGCATCCAGGCGATGAAGGAGACGAAGAAGGCGAGCAGGAGATATTTGAGGCTGCGCAGGCCGTAGTCGAGCCAGCGGGGGAGCTGCCAGTTGCGGCCGAAGAATTTGCGGCCGAGCTTCCAGAGCACTTCGGAGGCGGTGCCGACGGGACAGAGCCAGCCGCAGAAGGACTTCTTCATGACCAGGCTCATGGCCAGAAAGGCGATGAGAAGGAACATGGCGGCCGGGTGCATGGCGGGCGCGCGGCCGGTGAGCAGGAAGTATTTGAAGTTCATCAGGCCGGCGATAGGGAGCCAGCCATCGACGCCGGCGGGGCGGCCGACATGCCAGCCCTGGCCGCTGCGCTCGAAGTAGCGGACCCAGAGAAGGAACTGGGCGCCGATCCAGAGGTTGATGGCGATGAAGGCGAACTGGACGATGCGGCGAATGCGCTGCTATTGATCGGGTGCGGAGCGGCGAACGAGTTTCTTCCTACGCTTTTGTGGACCGGCGAGAATGGCCTGTGTGCTCATAGCGTGCGACTCCCAGCTCAGTTCTGAAGCTAGCGGGCTGGGAGGGTTGGGGCAGTGATTTAAGTCACTCCGTTAGCGGCCGGCTGTCAGCAATCGGCGGTCGGCGGTTGACAGCCGAACCGACGGCGGGGTCGTGTAAAATTAAGGGAGCGCGTCCCTGCGCTTTGCCGCGTTCTCCCTGCACATCAGGTGAATTTCCGCGAAGGCCGACGGGGCGACTGCGCGCCTTGTGCCAGCAGAGGCCGGGGCGCCCCGAAATCAGGATCAGGAGCAGCACGATGGCCAAGATTGCCAAGACCGCCGACCGTAAGAAGGTGATGGACACCACGAAGAGCACGGATTGTCCGAAGTGCTCGAAGCCAACCCGCATTGTGAAGCGGGTGAAGGACCGGGAGCGCGGGGTTCCGGGCGGGGTGTATATCTCGTGCTCGGCCTGCGATTTCTACGAGAAGCTTTAGAGGCAGGGAGTAGCGAATAGGCAATAGGGTCGCCCGGCGCTGTTGGGGTCCGATCCCCTTCCGATTGCGATTCGGAAAGCTTTCGCCTGTTGCTGCACCAGGAATGGGCCACGCTGCTCCATCTGCCCCGTTTCTCTTCCGCTTCAAATCATTCCGACTTCAATTTGTAGTGCCCGGGCTTGCTTAAATGCACGGCGAGGCGGGTGCCGTTCTCTACCGGTGTGCCTGTTTGTGAGGCGCCGTTGACTGCGATGTGGTCTGTCCCGGATTTCACCGGGAAGAGCACGGTTGCGTCGACTCCATCGGGGATGTCGAAGGTCGCATCGAGACCGCTTCCTTTTTTCTTCAGATCGAGTTTGATTAAGCCGTTGGGCGTGGGCTCGGCGCCGCGGGCCCAGTCGAGGTCGAGGAGGTCGGGGCGGATGGTCGTCTGGCTGAATCCCGGCCCGGTGGGCACGATGCCGAGCACCTGCTCCATCAGCCACCAGGTGGGGCCGCTGGACCAGCCGTGCGCGAGCGAGATGCGGTAGCCAGCAGTGTCGTCGGCCTGCAGGTCGACGTGGGGATCGCGCTTGGGCCAGGAGGGATCGTAGGCCTCCCAGAAGCTGGTAGCGCCTTCCTGGATCATGCCGCCCCAGTAGGTGCGAATCCACGCGAGTGCATCCGCCCGGTGATCCATGCGAGCCATGGCGTCGAGTACATAGGAGCCGTAATAGGGCGAGACGATGTCCGGCCTGAAGGTAGGTTTGCCGACGTTGTCGAGGACGTTGCTCCAGATGGAGCCGTATTCGCTCGGGATGGCCGCGCCCGCGAGGACGGCCATGGCATTGGTCTGCCAGCGCGGGCCGTACGAGCCGTTGGCGAAGTAAGCGGACTGGCTGTGCCGGGCCAGGGCGTCTGCGCGCTGTTCCCAGTGCTCGGCGTTGGCAGTGTCGCCGATCTGGCGGAGGAGCCAGGCGCCGGCATGGTAGGCGCGGATGTACTCAAACGTGGTGGCGATGCGGGTCTGCGGCGCGTCGCCGTTGAGGTCCAGCGCCCAATCCACATAGAGCCAGCGATGGGTGTGGTTGATGAAGTTGCCCTCGGCGTCGAAGTCCTTGTCCATGAATTGGAGCAGGCCGGTGATCTCGTCATGCATCGACGCGACATATTCTTTGCGGCCGGTGTGCAGGTCGTAGTGCTTCAGTTCGGTGAACCAGTAGGACGAGTAGCCGGGGATACCATTGACCGGCTCCTTGATGGGGAGTGGGCCAATGAGGCGGGTGAGGGTGTCTTCAAGGAGGAAGTGATCGGCAAAGACGTCGTCGATCACGCGGCCGGAGACGTCGGTGTCGCCCATCCAGCGGCCGCGGTCGCGCTTGGGTGCGTCCCAGATATCGTCCTGCATGCATAGGTGGCTGGTGTATGCGCCGGTTTCCCAGATGCGGTTCAGCAGCGCGTCGGACGATTCGAAGGAGCCCTGGTACTGGACAGGGTAGTAGATGTCTTCGAGGCGGATGGTTCGGAATTTCAGGACGGCCGGACCATCGAGGAAACGAATCTGCGCGTAGCGAAAGGCGGATTTAGGTCCGGCCTCCGTGCCACGGGGCGGGATGTGGATGGCGTCGATGCCGAGGTAGGGCTCGTTGTGAGCTTCTTCGATGGATTCGCCGTAGGCGACCGAGACGGTGATGGGCGCGTCGGTATCGGACAGGACCTGGATGCGGCCGGTCACCTCTCGGCCGAAGTCGAGGGTGATGCTGGGGATGAAGTCGGTGCGGGCGCGGTGGGGGTCCATATGGACGGTGAATTCGTGAGCGGGATTCTGGTCCACCGAAGTGAGGGCGTCGGTATTGTCGTACGCGCCTCCGCCGCTGATGTAGATGTCGCGGACCTCGACGGCGGGAAGGAAGGTGTGGGCGAGGAAGGGCGAGGCGCCTTCGTAGCCGGGCCACTGGTAGAGGCCGGCGTCGTTGTTCCACTGGAAGAAGTCAATGTTGCCTTCGATGGAGCCAGAGGCTTCGGCATCTTGCCAGGCGCGCTCGTCAAGGGCGATGGTTTGCCAGTTGTTGGGGGCGTCGCGGGTAGCTTTCCAGTTGGGTCCGCTGATGAGGATGGGCGGCACGACGATGCCGGGCGGCGCGGGAATGATTTTGGCGACCATGGTCTCGCCGTGATCGGCGGCGATGGCGAGGAGGTTGTCGCCGGCGCGCAGATAGCGGGTGAGGTTGGCAACAAAGACGCTCGGCCGAATGCGGGAGAGGGGGTCGGCTTCGAGGCGTGCGGCGGGGGCGCCGTTGACCCAGACCTGGGCGCCGCGCGGTCCAGCAAGGTAGAGGAT
>VFSW01008368.1_pt1 | contig 14870 bp, 20 predicted proteins | sample 5358111 | NCBI WGS metagenome assembly VFSW01 (sample SAMN11554181, study PRJNA540505) | mine drainage metagenome | isolation source: sediment from site ElyBrook_90M | place: USA: Ely Copper Mine, Vershire, VT | collected 2017 | reverse complement strand
GAAGTTTATTAGTACGTTAGACAGATTCATATAATTATCCACACAATAAGTTAACCTTAGGTGTTTCGTTGAAGGAGGAGAGAAGCGAGAAAAGAAGAAGGCTCATGCTGCAGTCCGCAGGGAAGGTCAGCGAAGCGTTCTCCTCGGCAGACCATCCAATAATGCAGGCAATCAATACGTACAAGGAGATAGAGAAGGTAAGGGGGATAGTCTACGAGAGGCTCGAGGAATGGTACGGCATATACTTCCCTGAGGCGAAGCCTGCAAGCCAGGAAGCTTACGCAGAGATAGTCGTTAGCATAATGAGGCAGGAGGATGCCACAGATGAGACGCTTGAGAGGATCATGGGGCCTGATGGAAGGAAGATCGCCCAGGACATAAGGAGCGCGGTAAGCAGGCCTGAGATGGGCGTTTCCGAGTATGAGGCAATGAAGAACATGGCAGGAACCGAGAAGGAGCTTGCCGCGCTGCAAAGGAAGCTGGACGGATTCATAGAGGAGAGCGTAAAGAGGGCGATGCCCAACATTTCATACCTGATAGACTGCAAGATAGCTGCCGAGCTGCTTGCTAAGGCAGGCTCTTTGGAGAGGCTCGCCTCGTTCCCGGCGAGCACAATACAGCTGCTTGGTGCCGAGAAGGCGCTCTTCAAGCATCTCAAGTTCGGCAGCAAGCCGCCGAAGTACGGGGTGCTCTTCAAGCTTCCGCAGCTGAGCAACGCGAGCAAGAGGCAGAAAGGCAGGCTGGCAAGGCTCTATGCCACCAAGATAAGCATTGCGGCAAGGGCCGATGCGTACTCGAAGAGATTCATTGCGGACAAGCTCAAGGAGTCGCTTGACAAAGGCACTGAAAGGATAATGAGCGGGAAGGATTGAGTGCCCTGAGCAATTGCGCGCCGAGAGGAGCAACTAAAGAAATCTTATTAAACCTTTCCTTTTCATATATATCTGATTCACATGGCGACATTGAAACTTCAAAGTGCGATGGAGTACCTGATGACCTACGGCTGGGCCCTGTTGATAATATCCATAGTTATAGTGGCATTGGTTTCGATAGGTGTATTCAACGGGAATCCGCTTGGAACTACCTGCATTGCAGCATCAGGATACACATGCCAGGTAATCTCATACAGCCAGACAACAGGTAATGTCGTAGTGACAATAGGGCAGGATTCAGGCAGCGCGTGGACCTCTGCAAATATCGTGTTCGTGAACCAGACTGCGCAGTCGTCGGTAGTTAGTTCTGGGCTTAACGCAGTTCAGCTCGAGCCGATGCAGAGCGGCGGGGTTGCAAACACATTGAGCACTGGACTCGTATCTGGAGTGACCACCACAGTTACGCTTCCTGCTACTGGAACAGTCAGAGTAGGCACGGGACTCAACGGATATATCTGGGCTTCCTATACTACTTCGGTAAGCGGAGGATCCACCATACAGGCGCAGATAGCAAGCCTGACTGCAAAGGCGACATAGTCGCATCGGCTTTCGGGGTTTTTGGCACAGGGCCGTGAATGTGCATTTTGCGCATGCATGCCCCCTTTTCCTGATCCTTAATCGAGATTAGGAAAACGCATTGGGGCATCCGAGCCTGCGGCGTGGCCGCACATGACCCCCACTCATCCTTTCCTGATGGAGAGGACTTCCATAAGCTCGTTGGCGCTAAGCATGGGCTTTCTAAGCCTGTCCAGGTCGTCGACCGCTATCCTTGGACATGCAGTGTTTATGAATGCGTCAAACTCCAGCATATTGTCCAGCGAGCCGAAGTCGACATTGTTTGAAATGAGTATGGCGGCCTCGAGACCTTCCTTCTCGATTCTTGCCTTGAGCAGGTTGGCGAGATTGAGGTTGTGTTGGCCGTTCTTTGTGCTTACAAGTATGCCGAATTTCCTTGCGCTGACCGACGCGGCTATCTTTCCCCTTGTCCGCTTTTTATGCGCCTCGCGGTATCCATCCATGAATTCTATGGTCTTGGTGAAAGGCTCCACTGCGAGAAACGGCTTTGTTGTATGCAGCACGGCGCCAAGCGGATGGAAGATTCCCCCTCCGAAGTAGATGTGCGCATCGACCTTCGAATCGACGCTTGCGGCGCTCCCTATGTCGCATCCGAGAATCTGCCCGGGCTTCTTTGCAAATCCATATGGCTTGCCTATTATGACGCTTTTCCCTGCCGATTCGTAGAACCGCTTCACCTCACCAAGCTGGTGTATGTGCTGTATGGTTGTGACTATGCTCACGGTATCGAATGGCTCGAGGCTCTTAAGGGAGTCTTTGAGTATGCCAAGAGGCGCATCGATAGAATAGAAGACATACTCGACGTTGAAGTCGACATGCTGAAACTCGGCATGGCCGTAGTGCACCAGCTTCTCCGCCTTTATGGCCTTGGCCTCGTCTATGGCGAGATCGCAGGCGCCGTAGGTAGGGGACGCAGAGACGAAGACCTCGTTGCCTTGAGCCTCTAGCATCTTTGAGTACTCTAAGGCATTCTGCTTGAGGCCTTCGGGAAATTGCAAAAGGATGCGCATCTGATCTCTCTTGGTTGATTGATAATGCATTTATAGATTAAGGTCAACTCATATAAAAGGGTTATTATGGGTCTGAATGGATCGGTCATACTTGTAGACAGGCACGACAGGATAATCGGTATAGAGGAGAAGATGAGGGCGCACAGCAGAGAAAACGGCCGTCTGCACAGGGCAATCTCCATATTTGTCTTCAATGGAAAAGGGGAGACACTGCTCCAGCAACGGTCCATGAGCAAGTACCACTCGAAGGGAAGGTGGTCTAACACGTGCTGCAGTCACCCCATGCCTGGCGAGAAAGTGATCACTGCGGCACATAGGAGGCTCATGGAGGAGATGGGCTTTGACTGCAGGATGATTAAGGCATTCGAGTTTCCATACGAGGCGGATGTTGGAAGCGGGCTGCGGGAGCGCGAGTACGACCACGTAATATTCGGAAGGTACGATGGGAAGCCTTTGCCCAACAGGAGCGAGGTTAAGGACTGGAGGTGGATAGACCTGGCTAGTCTTAGGAAGGAGCTGCGCAGGAATCCGGGAAAGTTTACGCCATGGCTAAGACTCATGATGGACAAAATCATAATAGAGTACAAAAGACGCCAGGCAGCCTTAGCTGAACAGGCTTAGGCCGCAGCTGGCACTTGCGCCTGCGCCGCCTTTCCCTTCAGGCTCTTTACAGTGATCGAGTAGTTTCCGGAAAGCTTAGACGATGCCCTCTTCAGCGCCTCCTTTGCTATTGCAAGGGATGCCTGGCTGCCGTTGACCTTTATCTCGAAGACCGAGGTCCTCGGATGTATCCTTGCGGCTACTGATATCGGCCTGCCAAATGACATAGACATTCCCTGGGAGAGTCTGTCTGCCCCTGCACCTGTGGCCCTCTTCTTCTCGCGTATGACCTGGTGCGGATACGTTACTACCCTGAAAAAGTAGTTGTTCTGGAGCTCCTTCTCAAGATGCTTGTTTGCCGACTGCCTTGCGGCCTCTAAAGAGTTTGACCTGACCTGGACGTACCCCTCGGAGTCGAGTGTCAGGAGCGTGTCGTAATCGGGCTTGTTTATCCCCATTCTGAAGATGAGAAGGCTTGTGTGCGGCAGCGCCTTTATGAAGTTCTTTCTTGGCTTCTTGACCGAGTACCTGCTCCAGGCCTGGCTTGTTATGTATCTCATAGTCCTTGCAGGTCTAAGTTTCATGATAACCAACATTGCTCCGCGATATGCGCCGATGGCACCGCTTTGGTAAATGCCGTACGCGGGCTTTGGCGCATGACGAGGCAGATTTAGTATTTATCGCGTGCAAGACTTATATGCCTTTCGGGGAGAGGGAAGATTTGGGGATTCATTGAGGGAAGCAGTGCAGCTTGGAACGATGCAAAATAAACATATATAAATCCGTAGATGCTTTGTAATATTGGAGATGTTGTGGCAGATACTGTACAACGATATAAGCCGACGCAGGGTCTAAGCGTCGGAGTGCAGATTACTGATGCTCGCGTAAGATTTGAAGATGCAAATAGCTCTGTTCCGAAGGGATTCGAGATAGCCACAATAGAAGAGATAGCCTTCGAGTATAGAAACAACCCGGATTTCAGAAGGAAGTTACATGATACATATCCGGATTCGGTTTGGGCTGCTGGGAGGGTATTGGGTTCAGACGGACCACACTTGATATTAGATAATGGCAAATTTGAGAAGATATCCGGTACGGTATTTGTTGCGCTTAGCCCAGAATACAGGGCATGGCATGCTTCTGGAGATGGACCGCTCTCAGTGTTCGCCGCTTGGCGCAGCGGGGAGCTTCTCATCAATGGCGGGCGATGGCCTGATGGAAGGTATTCTACTGAGCTTGCCCGTGTCGCGATTGTTCCGATACTTTCTTCAACCTCGCGCATCGAGCTTAGCCGTACGAGAAGATTACAGTAATGCTCTCGCTCACTGTCTCTGTACCAGTAAAGAAGGCGGGTGAGGGAGTGGCGGCAGGCTGCGGCGTGGATACTGTAGATATCCCAAGAGGATATAATACAGGCCCGCGGTAGTATCCCACAGTTACGTTCCTTATGGTAAGGTTCTTCGATGGGAAGAGGGCCGTTGCCTGCGCAGTCGCGTTGGCAAGTGCGTCCTTGAGCGCCGCATCCCGGAGGGATGAGAGCTGCAGGCTCGAGAGGTCTGCAAAGACGCCGCTGACAGAGATCCCATTTACCGAGGAGAGCGCGCCAAGGGCCGCGCTGAGGTTGCCTGCGGAGGGAATTGTTGCAGTAAGGCTTTCCTGGGCGACATACCCGTTGTATCCGGTGTAATAATACCCGCTCTGGTTATAGAGGGAGTAGTAGCCAGTTGTTATAAGGCTTGTGTTCTGATTTACATACTTTTGCAAGATGGCATTTGCGGCTGCAAGGCCTGCGGTAAGGTTGGCCGTGGCAAGCAGTGCGCTCTGCCCCCTTCCCTGGACTGCGAGATTTATTGTAGCCTGCGAGGGCGTACTTTTTGCGTATCCGGTCGCGGTTATCGAAACTGTGTGTTGGTATAATGGCGCATTTGAGGTATTTGCCTGCGGGCTTGGAGCCTGGTTGTAACCGGGCCTTAGCAAAGTTGCGAGCTGAAGCAGTATTGCCAGGACTACGAGCCCTACAAGCAGGGGCATGAGAGCGCTGTCCTTCTTGCTTTCTTGGTTTTCTTGGTTATTTTTCATAAGATCATCTAATCATGAGTATATCGAAGGCCCTCTGGTCGTGTTACCGGTGTAGGGCGAGGTGCCTACAGTAAGTAGCACGGCAGGCACCCCTCCGCCGCACGGGCCGTCTATCTCTACCCAGTAAGTCCCTTTCGCTGCGCCGGATGTGTTAAGCTCAAGCGCCGTATGGATCATGGTATTGCTGGTTGCATTGTATCTGGATGGCGAGAATGTGAGATTTATCCCGGAGTATGATGCGCCGGATCGCTGGCCTGCGATGGTCACAATTGCGAAGTGGGTCCTGTTGGAAGCCAAGGAGGCATCGTTTGAAAGCACATTGCCGATCTTCTCGCTGATATTAAGCATCCCTATAGGGTTGCCTTCGGTAAGATAGTCTGCTATTGTTCCGGAGCTTGAGTTGAGGTAGTATCTGGTAAGTCCCGAGTATCCCGATATGCTGCCGTTTAGGCTGTATGTCAACATTGGGCATGTATATGCCCCCTGCAATGCGGAGATTGGAGGGGATGTCAGATTTGCCGAGGAGTTGGATGTGCCTGGAGAACTAGGAGGATACGGGTTGGCTGGAGGGACTGTGGAAGCTGCAGGCACAGGCGCGTGGGCCTTTCCGTACGCAGAATAAAGGTATAGCACGGATATTGCCGCTATCACCACCAATGCTCCTAGCATGTATTTTACAGTTTCCATTTTTATGGCCCCGTTGTTTATCTTGTAGTATTTGAGTTTCTTAAAATGCTCGTTCTCTGTTTTTCCTATGACACCCATTGAGCGCAGCTCATCAAGATGCTGGCTTACTGTGGCGGCAGAAAGCCCAAGCTCCCTGCGTAGCTCTGCGGCAGTCATCTCGCGTTTTCTAAGCATGCTGAGGATTCTCTTCTTGGTCTCTAGCGTCTTTCCCATGCGATCCGCCATATACTACCCATGTAAGAGTATAAAGAGCTTTTTGGAAATGCAGGTTTTTGTACGGTTTTTATCTCACAGAGCCAGTGATCATCCGGCAAGCGAGGAAATGGCGGCGCCGAACTCCTGCCTTGCGTATTTTAGGATGCCCTCCAGATCCTTCGCTGACCTCGCTTCGGCTATTAGCCGTATCTTTGGGGTCGTGTTTGAGGCCCTGAGTATGAACCATCCGTTCTGTGTGATGACTTTGACGCCGTCGATAGTCACCACCTTGTTGCTCCTGGAAAGCCTTTCCTTTAGCGCTTCGATCACGCGGAACTTGAGCTTCTCCGCAACGTCGAGCTCCATGGCAGCGTTCTCGTATGGGGTTATCTCGTCTAGGAGATCGGATAGCCCCTTCCCGCTCTTAGATACAAGATCTGCCATCTTGAGGGCCGCCATAAGCGCATCGTCACCGCAGAACGCCTCGGAGAAATAGGTATGCCCGGAGATCTCGCCGCCCATTGCAGCCTTCTCTTTTGCCATCGACTCGAGCATGTATGTCCTGCCGACCCTTGTCATGACAGGTATCCCGCCTGCGCGCAGCACTTCCTCGCCTACGGCGTCGGTGCAGCTGACCTCGAAGACGGCCTTCTCGCCCCTCTTGAGTAGATTCCTCACAAAGACAGCGAAAGCAAGGTCCCCTCTTAGAACCCTTCCCTTTCCATCGACAAAGATTCCCCTGTCTCCGTCAGCGTCAAATGCCACGCCGAAGTCAAGACTCCTGGAGGTGACTAGCTCCCTGAGCCCGGAGAGGGATTCGGGCTTGGGCTCCGGAGGCCTGAACGGAAACCTTCCATCGGGGATATCGTTTATTGCAAAGACCTCGGCGCCTGCCTTCCTTAAGACCCTTGCGGCCATGCCGGAGTAGGAGCCGCTTCCAGGATCAACCCCGATGCGAAGGCCCTTTCGCAGGTGAACCGTGTTGAGAAGGAAGCGCTCGTACGCAAGGGACGCCGATGCACTCCTGTCCTCGATGTATGGCATCTGCGTCGGCACGGCCAGGGCAGATGCGGATCTTGCGCCGTCCCTGATGGCGGCAAGCCCGCTATCCATGCCTATTGCCGCGCTCATCTTGCCGTAAAGCTTGAAGCCGTTCCACTCGGAAGGATTGTGGCTTGCGGTTATGATCACTCCTCCGTCAAGGCCATAGTGCCTTACAGCAAAGTACATGAGAGGCGTTGGCGTTATCCCAAGGCCGATTAGCTTTACTCCGGATGCGGAAAGGCCTTTCGCCATGCTCTCGTAAAGGCTTGCTCCAGATGTCCTGACATCCCTTGAGATGCCTACGCTCTTTCCATTTCCGAGGTAGGTGCCGAACGATTGCCCCACAAGCTCTGCGGTGCTCTCATCTATCTCTGCAGGGTAGATCCCGCGTATGTCATACGCCTTGAATATCTCGTCCCCAAGTTTTTTTGCCTGCATTCCAACTTACCGTTCTTATTTTGGCAACAAGAATATTAGACTTTTCCAGGAGGATCTTGAAAGCACAATGTTTGCACTCACTGCGCATGCTTTAATATTTTGGTAGTGAATGAGTGTATGGAGATGCATATATGGGAAAAGGAAGGAAGAGTGCCGCGGCGCTGCTCTTTGTTGCGCTGGTAATACTTGCAGCTTACATCATGCTGCGTCTCCCTTCTAACGGAAGCTCTGCCATCTTCGTAAGGCTTACAGACCCCTCACTCTACCCGAAGGGCACGCAGAGCCTTAACGTTACCTACTCCTCGCTGCAGCTCGAGATATCGAACAGCAGTGGATCCAGGTGGGTGCGCGGATACGGAGAGGGAAACGCAGACCTTGTACTGCTCGCCAACTCAAGCCTTACGATAGATAGGATTGTGATACCCTCCGGCTCTAGCGTGAAGATGCTAAGACTCAATCTCTCATCGGCGAGCATTGAGATTAACGGGACTGCGTATCCGCTCTTGATGCAGGGCAGCGAATTCTCATCTGCCGTGAGCGGCTCTCCCCTCTCCAACTCATCGGCGAGCCTCTTCATAGCGCTCTCGCCCTCGATAGTTACCATCTTCACGCTCAACTCGACGCTTATTGAGATGGTGCCCTCTTTTAGCGGCGCCATACTGCAGCAGCGCACGCAAGGCGCTGGCGCCTTGGGCCAGATTGCGAAGATGAATGCAAGCACAACTGAGGCGTTGTCTGCAGGGATTCCGAGGATTTCCATATCAAATGCCTCAGTTTCAGCCTTAGGCAACCAGAGCAGGATCCTGGTCACAGTAAGCGACTACTCGTCCTCGCCGGTGATGCTCAGGAGGCTTACCTTGCTTGGCAACCAGGCAGTCTACCTGAATGCAGGAGGCATTGCGCAGAACCAGGAGCCCTCGGCATACAATATAAGTTCAGGGACATTGCTAAACGAGAGCATGTACTTGATAAGCAATGCGATAGGGCAGCTAGGGAACAATGCGACATCGGGAGAAGCGGCGCAGGCCCTCTCAAAGCTCAATTTAAGCCAGCTTTCAGGCCTGGGAGGCGGCCTTGGAAGCTTGGGGGGCGCTAGCGCAGGCAGAGGCGCTGCGCAGCGCATACTGAACCTCTCCCTTCCGTTGATTGAGAGATACTCGTCCGGACTTAACAGCAGCCAGTCGTCTAGCCTCTTTAGGAACATGATAGGAAACATGACGAACTCCAGCTATGCCCGTACGCTTGCTGGCATGAATTTGAGCAGTCTCAGGGCGAATCTGGAGGAAAGGATAAGCAGCGGAAACTTCAGCCAGGTCAACCTCACAGGAATACTTAACCTGCTTGCCAGCGCCAGCAGGGAGTCGCAGGCCCAGTTCCCAAGCATTGTAGTCCGGAAGCAGGATGAGTTTGGATACCTTAGTTTCATGGTTGAAAACAACGGGACCTTGGCCCTGGCCTCGTCGCCTGGCGAGCTTACTGCAGGAAAATACGGGTATTCAATAAATCCGGGGGAAAGCGCAAGGCTGACTTTCGAGGGGCGGATACTCCTGACTGGAGGAAGGGTCGGGGTTAATATTATAAATGGAGAAGAATACAGTATGCTAGTTGCAGGCGACGGCGGCGCATCGGCGTCGGTCAACGTGACTGCAGGTTGATTTTATGGGACTCTTGGACATGTTTGGTAAGAAAGATGTTTCGGCTGGGCTCGGGGCCAGGTTTCCGTACTCGATAAGAACCGAGTTTGTGCCCTACAGGCTAAGGTCGGTGGAGAAAAGCTCGACGACCATTTTCATAAGGCTTAAGAACCTCACCGGCGAGGCCGTGATGGGATCTGTTGTCGTAAGCGTGCCAAAGCAGCTCAGCGTCGACTCTACCGGGCTGTCCAACGAGAAGGAGGTAAGGCTTGGCATGCTAGCCCCAGGGGAAGAGAGGGAGTCAAGGATCGAGATATACGGGGACGTGAGGACCGAGAAGGGAGAGTATACTGTTACTGTAACCTCTTTCGTGCACTACAGAGACTATGCGCACATACTCAACTCCATGAGGAAGAGGACAGTGCTTGAGGCTGTATGAGTTAAGGATTCTTGGAAGCAGGATTGCCAAGCGGCTCTTCGATCATCGCCATTATCCCGCGGATTCCCTGTGCTATTCTCTTGCCCTTCTCGGTGAGAAACACCCGCTTTGTCTTCCCATGCTTCTCGGATTCCATTATGCCGCTGCTCTCGCACCTGCCCACGAACCTGCTCGTGTGTATGTAGGTTACATCCGCGGTTTTGGCAAGCTCGGTGAGGTACCACTCCCTGCTCTCGTCAACTAGAGCTAGCAGTATTCTGGCCTGCTTGTCCCTGAGCAGGAGCATGCCACGGTTCTCATCCATGAGACGACCAGAGTATAATGAAAGTATCTTTCTTTATTCCTTTCCGATAGGGGCCTGCCATGTTGGGTCCGTTAGGCCGCAGGGAGGGCGCGCCGTTTTTATGCGAAACGATCCGAGAAGGCCTTGTCCGAATTGACGGGATGCCGGAGCTAAGATATATAAATTTAAGCCATTACAATATGTTTGATATCCCTCTGGATTAGCAAGGTGCATGGAATGGTAAAATATATGATAGCGGAACAGCTTGTGGGCAAGGAAGTCGTTACGAATGACGGATACGATCTCGGTAAATTTGTCGATGCAGAAGTCAGCGAGACTTCAGGAAAGCTCAACGCGCTTGTGGTAGAGCCGAATGTCGACAGCGAGTTCGTCAACAAGTTAAGCGTCAAGAGCGGCAGGCTTACTGTACCTTATGCGAGCGTACTCGCTGTCAACGACTTCATAGTAGTAGACAGGAAGAACGTAGTATAGGGGTGCTGGCATAATCATTGCAGGCGGCGACGAGGCTGGTCGCGGCGCTGTAATGGGACCGTTGGTAATCAGCATAGTCAGTGTAAGCAGGGGAAGGGAGGGAAAGCTCTCGAGGATAGGAGTCAGGGACTCCAAGATGCTTACCAGGAGAAAAAGAAGGTTCCTGCTTGAGGAGATAAACGCCATAGCAGAGGAGGTCGGAATCTACAGGATAAGCAACACCGAGATAAACGAGGCTATGCGCAACAAGATATCCATAAACGAGGTTGAGGCGCTGAACTTCGCAAGGCTCATTGATTCTGTAAGGATAGTCCCCGATAGGATATACGTTGACTCCCCGGATGTTGTCTCGGAAAGGTTCGGGATGAGAATCAGGCTCTTCTCCAAAAGGCGCATTGAGTTATACGGCATGAAGACCAAGAGGAGGGAGGAGGGCGGGAAGGCCATAAGGATAATAGCCGAGCATAAAGCCGATGCCAGATATCCGGTGGTCTCGGCAGCAAGCATAATAGCGAAGGTCACAAGGGACGACGAGATTGAGAGGATACGCGATGAGGTTGGAATGAAGATCGGCTCTGGATATCCTTCAGATAAGTATACAATAGACGCAATACGCTCGGACCTCAAGACAAACAGGCTCTCCCCCTACATAAGGAACCGTTGGAAGACGATGAATATTATAAAGCAGCTCAAGATAGAGGACTTCATGGACTGATCAGGATGCGATGCCCCTACTGCAAGAACCAGGACACTGGGGTGATAGACTCCAGGGAGGTGATGGAAAGAGAGGTCACCAGGAGGAGAAGGGAGTGCCAGGCCTGCGGCAGGAGGTTCACTACTTACGAGAGGGCCGAGATAGATGAGATCACGGTGATAAAAAAGGACAACACACGCCAGCAGTTTGACAGGAACAAGGTGCTTGGCGGGATAATAAAGGCCTGCGAGAAGAGGGAGATAAGCAGGGCCATGATGGAGGAGATTGCAGACAGAGTAGAGTCCAAGATAAGGTCTAAGAACAGCATGGAGATAACGAGCAGGGAGATAGGCAGCATGGTGGTAAGGGAGCTATTCAGGCTGGATCCTGTCGCATACATAAGGTTTGCAAGCGTCTACAACAACTTCGGCTCGCCTGAGGAGTTCAAGAAGGCAGTCTCGGCATTCAGGAGCAGGCGCGCAGGCAAGGAAGGGAAGCGGTAGCGGCTACTTGAAATTCGCAGTCTCCACTATGTAGTTGCTAAGGGTTATGGTATTTGTAGGCGAGGTGCCGCTGTAGCACCCCACTCCCGTGCAGCTCCAACCCACGAAGGTGTGGCCCGGCAAGGCGCTCGCAGATATCGTTATGGTAGAACCGAAGTTGAGAGTCTCGTTGCCTGGAAGAACGTTGCCGAATGAGGAAGGGCTTGCGAGCTCTACGAAGTTCCTGAAATTCTGCACATACGGGGAGACTGTCAGTTGCGAGGTGCCGCTAGTGTTGTAGACGGGCAGGGAGCTTGGGCATGATGAGGCGCATATCCTGTAGCTTACCTCGAAATTCGGATTGATCTCGGCGCCAAGCGCTGGCATATAGCTGCCTAGCTCTGCGTAGCATGAGACTACGTCCCCCTGCAGTGCGTTTGATGGCAGGCACTGGCCGTAGTAGATGGTATTAGCGTACGTAGGGCTTATGCTGAAGGCGTTTGAAGGGAAGCCGATCTGGACGCCCAGGTTGTTTGTGAAAATTACCAGAGCCACAGAGCCTATGCTGTTTGACATCACAAACATGGAATAGCACGGCAGCGTGGTGGTTATGTAGCAGTGTGATGGAGGGTATATCTGCTTGCTTTGCGCTGATGCGAGAGCTAGTGCGAAGACAGCGAATAGTATTACGGCAAGGATGGTCCAGGAGTAAACCGTAAGGAATTCTACGGCGGGCTGAGCCTTTATCTGCTCTGCGCCGTCCATTGCATTCTCTACGAGACTAAGGTTTATATCCCTTCCCTGAGACCTCAAGATCCATCACAATCTCTGATGTCCTTGCAGAATAGGGCCTGACAACCCTGCTGCCCAGCAGCCTCATGGAGAACCCCATTTTTGACGAGAGCAGGCTTGCCCTGCGGACCTCCTCCTCACCGTTGTCGTCGACAAAGGAATAGTAGTGTATGATGCACCTGGGCCCGCAGAGGCGCAGTGCCGACCCGAGAAACCTTGACGAGTCCGCAGGCAGCGGCATTATTATTCTGTCGGCCTTGCCAAGATATTCCCTCGGTGGGGCCATCGCGTTGCCAAGAACAGGGATTACGTTTGGGGTCTTGTTGAGCCGCACGTTTTCTAGCATGTATCCATATGCTGCCTTGTTAAGCTCTATTGCAACAACGCGGGATCTCCTGTTCTTCTTGGCTATCTCTATGGCAAACGGACCTATTCCTGCGAACATGACCACTACCAGCTCCCCGTCATTTGAGAGATCGGTTATCCTCTTCCGTTCGTAGGCAAGCCTGGGCGAGAAGAATGTCTTTCTTACGTCAAAGACGAATGAGGCGCCGTTCTCGTTGTACCTTGCAGTATATCCCCTCTTTCCCATTACGAAAGAATATTTCCTTGTGCGGTACCTACCCCTTACTGCGCCCTCTTTCCTTAGCACCGTCTCGGCATTCTTATGAGTTTCCAGTATTATGCGCGCAACCTTCCTTGCAAGCCGCTTCTCGACGTCTATGATGACTATGTTGCCAAGCTGGTCGTAGCTTTTTGTAATCCGCAAATAGCGCTCCTGCCCCAGAGCCTCGAGAAGGAGCTCCCTGTAGCTTTTTGGCCTCTCCTTTGGGCGTATGGGCGTTCGGGCTGCCATGAAATACGTTATCTATTAGAAAACGCAGCTTGAAATGGCTTTCCAGGCATGTTCCTGCGCGGCTGGCGCTGTCGCACTTGTAGGATATGGTATTTTATTCTTTGACTTTTAATATAGGATATATCCTAAGCCGTTATGTGACATCTCTTGGGATATTTGAGTGATTGGTTGTATCTTATAGTTAGAGTGACATCAAGCCAGGAGAAGATAACGGTAGACATACTTGAGAACAAGGTTCTCAAGGGAGGCCTTCCCGTTTACTCCCTCATACTGCCCACGGGAATGCGCGGATACCTGGTAGTCGAGGCAGAAAGCGAGAATGCGTGCAGGGAACTCATAATGAATGAGCCGCACGTCAAGGGAATGCTCCCAAGCCCGCTGAGCGACGAGGAGGTGGCGAGGATGCTGGCCATAAAGCAGGCTGTTCAGGAGATAGGCATCAACGACATTGTGGAGTTTCTCGCAGGCCCGTTCAAGGGGTACAAGGCCAAGGTCAGGAAGGTCGACGCCACCAAGGATGAGATAACCGTAGAGCTAATGGATGTCGCTGTGCCGATACCGGTTACTACTAAATCGAATACGGCTAGGATAATTGAGAAAGCAGAGGTTGTTTGATGGCTGAAATGACAATAAACGGATTGATAGAGGGAGGAAAGGCAACGAGCGGCCCGCCTTTCGGGCCGGCGCTTGGGCCGTTGGGAGTGAATATCAACGGGATCGTAGCCGAGATAAACGAGAAGACGAAGGATTTCTCAGGGATGAAGATACCTGTCAAGGTTATCGTAGACACCTCGACCAAGAAGTTCAGAGTCGAGGTGGGCTCTCCGTCGACCAGCGCGCTGATACTCAAGGAGCTTGGGATACCAAGCGGCGCAAAGGGCAAGGAGGATGTAGTTGGAAACATAACCATGGAGCAGGTAAAGAAGGTAGCAAAGGCGAAGGAGAATGGCATGTATGGCAACGACCTGGCTGCGAAGGTTAAGCAGGTCCTTGGAACGTGCAAGTCAATGAACATAACCTGCGAAGGGATAAGCGCGAAGGAGGCCATCGCGAAGATAAACAGCAAGGAGATAAAGATCTGAGCCTTGCTGCGTGCGCGCAGAGCAGGAGCGGCAAGATGCCCCATAAAGTACCAGGACATCAAGCGGCCGCGCCCTCGCTTTTTACTCTATCGCCCTTGGGATTTCCTTGAAGACGTCAGTTATCACATTTACAATCTTTTCGTAGAGAACCGAATACAGGAACGTCTCGATTATAGTAAATGACTTAAATCTTGTCATCCGATAGTCGCATAAGGCGACTATATGAGAACCCCAGGATTATTATCACTCCGACCAAGTGACAAGAGGACCTTACAGGAACATCTCCGAATGGAGAAAGACGCAAAGATGTGGCAGAGATACAACTGTATCCTCCTCTGTGCCAAGAAACCTAGAACTGAGGTTGGGAAAGACATAGGCATGAGCTATCGCAACCTGCAACGTCTACTTTCCGCATACAAGAAACGTGGTATAGACGGTTTGCAATATAAAATCCCACCAGGAAGACCTTCACGGTTGTCTGAAAGAAAACAACAGAAAATCAATGAATAACCCCACTGCAAGCAGTGGGGTATCAAGCATGCACTAAGGAAAGTC
>VFSW01008367.1_pt1 | contig 14872 bp, 39 predicted proteins | sample 5358111 | NCBI WGS metagenome assembly VFSW01 (sample SAMN11554181, study PRJNA540505) | mine drainage metagenome | isolation source: sediment from site ElyBrook_90M | place: USA: Ely Copper Mine, Vershire, VT | collected 2017 | reverse complement strand
GTTTATGGATTGGGCAGACTATAGGCGACACCTACGTAGGCACAGAAGAAAACGAACAGAACTAAAGTACTAGTGGGAGAGCTGGCACCTATAGGACAGGAACTAAGGGGCCTGTGGACTTCTGTAGCAACTGCATAGGCGGTTTACCAGGGCGGCAAGACTGGAGATCAACCATAAGTCAAAAACAAGGCCATTTGGAGTACTTGATATTTACCTTGTTTACCATTTATAATTAACTTAGAGCAAAAATTCTAGCTCCTTTTCCGTGCGAAAGAGCAGTTTAGTGTTGAATATTCTTATATGGACGCTTGCGTGTGTCCAGAAGAGCTGGATTATCTTCATAGCCGTAACGACAATACTGATCACTGCCGGGCTAGCATACGATAAAAGCGTAAACGGAGGTAAGAAGCGGTAATGTACGCACCAAAGAAGTACAGCGTCGAGTTTATCTCAGTCGAGACAGGAGACGAGATGTATCAGTCGTACCTCAGCTTCGGAGAAGTAGAGACTTTGCTCGTAGGAATGCAAGAGGGCGACTGCATGACAGTAACAGCTCTAGGACGACAAAACTAGCAGCCAGAGCTACACTCGTAAGGGAGGCCAGAACTGATATGGCAAGATACGTAATTTACGGCTCAGTCCAGAACGTCGAAGACTTTCAAAAGTGCACGCAGAGAATCGCAGATCACTTCGATTCTGACGTGCTGGCTGAGAGATACCTTGACGGTCTTATCGACTGGAACGGCAACGAGCTTGACGACCCTAGCGGCTACGTCGGCGAATACTAGGAAAGAACGTCTCATCAAAGGAATGAAGCTACACTCGTAAAGAGAAAAATGCGAACGAAAATCATCGAGGCAGTTCAGAAGAAGGATGCGCCTGGAAACTGGGGCAAGTTTCTCGTTGCCGCCTATGATAGAGAGTGGGCACATCAGAGTCACGTCGATATTGGACGTCCACTCATGAAGTCTATGGGCTACTGGCCTAGTAGCCCCTTCGTATGGGTTCTAGACATGCAGACGGGCGAAGGCGCATTCCTTCAACTTGGAGGCTCAGCACATTCGGATCTGAAGAAGCACGCGATCTGGGTATGTCCCCTGTTCGAGCCATTTCTCGAGTGGCTATACGAACGCTACCGAGAACTAGGACGTATCGATATTGACAACCTGCCTACTCTTGTAGAGTTGCCCGACGCGCCGTTCGACACGTGCGGGTATCGCAGGTCGGGACCTCTGGAGGAATAGTGGCAAATGAGTACGACTATATTGTTAAACGTGTCAGAGGTCTCCTAGAAGGAGACGGCTGGCACGAAGTCGATGCGAACATAATCCACGATATAGTCCGATGGCTGAAGACTACCAGGCGCCAACACAGTTTTACATCAGTTGAGATCACAACTGCATACGACATCCTCAAATGGAAGGCAGAAGAAAATGCACGAGCCTAGCTGGTACGGTCCAGAAGATCCCGGTTGCGACTACGAGATGCGTAGGACAGAGGCCGAGTTCAACGAGCTCAGACCAATAACCGAAGAGGAAGAGACAAGAATGCACAGCGATCTGGATCTCTGGAAGAAGATTCGCGAGTGCTACGGAGACGACGTCATTATCGTGCACCGTACGCACCCAACCGAGTACTTCATTACCTCATCCTCCAACATACCTGCTCGAACAAAAGAGATCCTACACGAGCTAGTAGAAAGGATGTCTTAACATGAACAACGATGACGAGCGCGACTACGAAGAGGAGAAGTACAACCGGCGCGTGCACGATACCGGAGATGGAGAACACGAGTCAGTTCCTATTCCATTTACGGACGAAGACCGTCGCCGCGTCAGCGATGTGCTCGAGCGAGTCTGGGACGAGATGCTCGACTCGCATACGCTATCAAGCATGTTCGCGCCGTACGGCAGGATAGTGCACATTATTCTGACTGACGCGCAGATTACACTGCAGCTCGAAGAGCACGCAGCCGACGCTTAACCAATCACGGTAACGGACAATCATAAGACTATGGTTGTTCATTGCCGCGGACGACTAAGCGTCCGCGTAAAAAGAAGAGGAGCAGACAATGCCTGCAACGGTCAAGGAAGTTCGCGAGTTCTTCAACACGCCGGAGCGCAAGATGGACCTGCCTGCGATGCGGGAAGAGTGGCTGGGCAAGGACGCCGAGGGCAACGTGATCACGGACCCGACGAAGGTCCTGACCAAGGAGGACAAGGAGCAGATCCTGGCTGGCCTCGGCGACGGTAGTCTCACCTACTAGTGCGCAACCTGCTTTACCGACTCTTTCGCTGCCGCCACGTTAGCATTGAGAATCTAACGTGGCAGTGCGAAAGATGGGTACACCTAGACAACGAGCACAGGTAGGGACGATAGTGATTATCAAGATGACAGTTCCGCTCGCAGAAGCTACAGACAGTGACCACGTGATGCACCATGTGGCTCTGACGGAAGCTGGCTACGACTTCCTAGTAAGCGCTGTGTGCCAAGCAGGACTAGGCGACCCAACCGAGCACGACAATGCCGAAGACATTCTCCGAAACTTCCTCTGCAAGAATGAGGAGTTCATTTCACGCTGGAACGGAGAGTTATCTGGTAACTCCTAATTAAGTCAGGAGCAGCAAGCGTGTCGATATCTTGGTCGACACGCTTGCTGATATCTAGTTCACAATACTCTCGGCTAAGGAGAGAAACACCCACAAGGAGGAGAAAGGCACATGGAAGTAATCACTATCGAGGTGGCTAGAATTCATGCTAACCCCGATAACCCTCGATTCGAAGCTGGAGACGTCACCGATCTCGCAGTCTCTATTCGGGAAGAGGGACTGAAGCAGCCACTACTAGTCAGACCATACGATATTCGCGACGGAGAAGAGCACTACCTGCTCGAGGACGGGTTCCGTCGACTGACTGCTGCACGTCAAGTCCTGACATTCGTACCCGTGATAGTACAACACGTACATCCAGACGAGAACCTACTAGTCCGAACGCTCGTTACGGGCCTGATAACTAGTGTACACAACAAGCCGCTGACACCAATGGAAAAGGCTAGAGCTTACGGTCGCCTGCGTGACGAGGTACGTCTGACACATACGGAAATCGCGAAGAAGGTTGGCGTCAGCTCAACTACGGTGACAAACCACCTGGCGCTGCTCGACCTGGCGCCTGCAGCGCAGGAGCGTCTCGACAAGAGAACGCTCAAGGTCGAAGACGCACTCAGAGCGGTACGAGACCATCGTGCCAAGGTACGCAAGGGGCAGGGTAAGCAGCCAATCGAAGTGGGCTGGGAACCCGACCACTTCACGGCTAAGCATCCTCTCGCGCGAAAGGCGAGGATCATCTGCAATGCCCGCGAACACAACAACAGACGTCGCTTCGAAGGCGTGGCCTGCGGTCAGTGCTTTGAGGAAGCTATTCGTCAGGATCAGACTGCAATCCTTCAAGCAGCGTGGCTAGACGCTCAAAGAGACGGATACAATCCAGTATTTATGCCACCATTCCAAACAGCAGATGGCGCTATGCGAAATGGGACTATAGGAAACGTTTTCTAGGAGAGCTAAATGCTTGAATGGATCAAGAGCTCGCTCAGCTACGCAAACGGAAACTGCGTTGAGGTATCGGACCAGTCAGGAGGCACGATCGGCGTCCGGAACAGCCGGGACCGCGAGGGTCCTGTCCTCCTGTTCACACCGGATGAGTGGCAGGCCTTCCTCGGTGGTGTGAGGAACGGCGAGTTCGACGACTTCGGCCGGAGCGTGCGATGAGCACCTGGCGGAAGAGCACCTTCTCGTCGCTCTCCGAGTGCGTTGAGGTGACGGACTTGTCCGACGAAGACTGGCGTAAGTCAAGCTATAGCGTCAACAACGGGCAGTGCGCTGAGGTCGGCACTGTCTCCGGAGGCGTCATGGTTCGTGATACTGCCGATCGGGACGGTCCTGTCCTAGAGTTCTCTTTGCGTGCTTGGGCACGCTTCGTACAGAGTCTGTGACAATTAAGTATGGCACAAACACTGCCGTGGGTACTAGTGGACTGCGAAGCGCGTGGAACAAGTCCCGTTAACGGAACGCTAACCGAGTTCGGCGCAGTCCACTATGCCACTCGAAATACCTTTCATGGTCGGCTGTTCGAAGGAACTCCCGACCCAACTAACCCGGCTATACCACTCGTAGGTAATCGGATAGCTAGCGATGTAGAAGTCGCAGCAGACTTCGCTGGCTGGCTATCTGCTATGTGCCCCGGACGCGCAGTGCTAGTTAGCGACAATCCAGCCTACGACTTCATGTGGATCGCTGCAATGTTCGACCGAGCAGGGATGGATAATCCGTTCGGGCACTCTGGTCGCCGCATCTCAGATTTCTGGGCAGGTCTACAACGTAAGTGGTCCGATACTCAGTCGTGGAAGAAACTGCGAAAAACACCACACGACCACAACCCTGTCAACGACGCAATGGGTAATGCCGAAGCTCTAGAAAGAATCCTAGAAATAGCCTCGAAACTGCAGTTATGAACAAGCAAGAAGTCATTATCCGACGCACTGAATGCCCTAAATGTGGTGTGACTAAGGGACAAAAGTGTGTATATGTACAGGTATCTGTGCCACCTCACCCGCGAGAATGGTATGAGGATCGCAGATATCCCTATACAGTTAGGCCACAACCAAATCCGTGGGACAGGTATGCACTGTCAGGGTCTCCTACGAAGACGATCCATAACGAGCGTAGAAATCTCGATCAGCAACGCAAGAAAAAAGGGTTTCCGCGAAAACCTCAGCGCACAGGAGGATTGTCCTCTGAGGGCTACCAAGCGCTACATGCCGCGCGTAGGTGGGACATTGAGGAATACATTCGCCTACGCGAATGGTGGGCAGGGTACGGCTGGCTAATCGAGAATGCCAATGCTCTACGGCCCGACGGTACAGTGAGAGGCGATACATATTGTCTTCCTCCAAGGTAAAGGAATGGCTCAAGCTTACTTTTGGTCCCCTTTGGCCGTGGGTAAAATGCTCATGTGTCAGACCACCAATATACGCACACGAAACTACCTGTCCGAGACGGAATCGACGCGCTGACTTCTCGTAGATGAAAAGATAGTAGTTACGATGATATAACTAGTAAGGAGCGTAACCGATGTTTCCTGTGCCTGGGGACGAAATATACTACAATGAAGCGGGCGAAGTTCTAGGCTGGGGTCGCCCACTAAGTGAAGAAGACCTCTACTGTCATGACTGCGGTTTTAGTCATCTTGGCCCGTGTGACGAAGACGATGACGAAGACGATGACGAAGACGATGAACTGTAGAAAGTCGAATTCTTGCCCAAGAACTGGTCCTTGATATTTGCCATAGAGACCCTTTAAAATAAAAGAAAGCAAAAAATTCTACTCGACTAGTTCCGAAAAAGCGGAGATATGAGCCTCGAAGATTACGAGAAGGAATTTACTTCAGAGGAGCAGTTCAACAGTCACCTCGCCGGCCTAGCAATGAAATGGCAAGAGCTCGGTATCCATCCCGACGACATGATTACCTGTGCAATCTGTCGCGAGTTCATCTTTGATCCAGACAATAACTTCGAGCCAACTGTACACTGCGTCAACACGACATACATTATTCGAACGGCTTCAGGCCTCGACTACGCAATGGTACGTCCTGGTCATGGAGGTCTAGCTGCCGCAAGTAAGGTCGCCAAGGAGATCCGAGGGCGTCTGTTTGGCATCTCTGTCGATGGTGAAGAGATTCGAATCGCCTTCTATGATCTCGTACCCCCAAGGGAGTAGACATGCCAACAAGCAAGATAGATCGAATTCAAGCCCTCGTCGATCAAGGCATCCTCGACCGCGAAAACTGTCCAGAGCTAGCATACTGGCGCTGGACTATTCTGAAGTCAGACGAGCTCCCAGAAGAGTTTGCGCACTTCAAGAAACTGGGAGAAGTCCGCTGGTACGGAGAAGAGTAGATATGCAATCAGAATTTACGTTCAATGACCTCCTAGGGGAAGCACTCGACATCGAGTCGGGCGATATGACCTTCTTCGATGCAGGGACTATGTCCCTCGATGCAGGGACTATGTCCCTCGATATGGCACGAGTGCGACTGCTAGGTGTACACCTGCTAGCGTGTTCTATGGTTCGACGAGAGGACGTCGAGCCACTTCTATATGCAATCGACGAGCCGACGATTTACGCAGCAAACGATCTAGCATTCAAGATCTTCGGATCAGCAACCGGGATCATATCACATCGTATATGTGCAGTACTAGACCTCCCCGAACCAAATATTTGTGGCCATAGTCTGGCCGAAGGCTGCTGGCGCTGCTGTAATCTGTGCAACTACGACAGACATCTGTGTCGGGGGTGCGGCAAGCACCTACCGCATGGACAGACAGCATGTCAGGAGTGCCTTGATGACTCGCCATCCGAATGATGGACATGTCAACGCCGCTCAGCTTGTAGGGCGCGACCTGCAGCAGCTGTGTAGGGATTGCGGCATCAGAGCAGCGACGATAGCTGCCGCGCTTGGCGTGGCTCGAACAACCGTCGTCCACTGGGAGACCAGACGCACTCAGCCGTCAGGCAAGCCCGGAGCAGCCTACGTTCGGTTCATCCTCGGCCTCGTACGGCACCAGGCGTACCAAGAGTGCCTTGATGAGTTGCCGCAAGGGCAACCGAGTCTGAGTAGCCACAAAGAATCCACAGGCTGCTTAGGTGTCATATCGAAGGAGGAAGTCGGATGGAGATCGCAAAGGCGAACGAATTCGAGGAAGCCAGGCACCTCCTGAACAAGCTCTGGACCATGTACGTCGAGGAACACGAACTGAATGTTCCGAAGATGGAACCTACGGTACGTATCCAGGACTTCTTCTTGTACATCATGAAAAAACGTTCGACCTACTGCTACATTCACTATAGGGACGAGATAGTCACACGTGAAGGCATGGTGTGCTTCGAGTGCAAGCACAGCTACCCGAACGGCGAGGCTATCAAGAAGGCATACAGGTCCCTGATGCAGGAACTCCCTCAAGAGCAGCTCCTGCCGCCGATAATTGTTATCCTAAAAGGTGACACGGTCGACGACATCGGGTTCTGCCCACTCTGCCTTCACGACTGGTGATGGACGAGGAACAGGTTAGGGGTTACTATGGAATTGCTGCCGAAGGAGGTGATCTTATGCGTGCGCCGGGGACTAACGCGGCTAATGCAGGACGTCCGACAAGTAATAGCGCCTACAACGTTAGTACATAGGGGAGTCGAAAAAAGGGAGAAGGGGCCATGCGAGTGCTGATCAAGGGCAAGACGGACGGCCCGTCAACTCGTATGGCCCCACCTCTTGCCAACAACCAAGGAGCTTAGCTATGATTCCGGCCTGGGCAGCAGCTGCAGCATGGACCATCATAGGGGTAGATGTACTAATCCTACTAGAGATTTGGCAACGTAGCAAGCAAAAGACAATTATTCTCGGAAGGAGGAATAACGATGGCGGAAAAGATTCGTCGACCTCGCGCTGAGGTACAGAAGTTCGTCGACTTGCTAAACCAGGAAATGCCAGATGTTGTGTGGGCAATTGGTGGCTCTTGGCGGCGCGGTGCGCCCACAATAGGTGACCTAGATGTTATGATCACCACGTCCAGCGGTCAGTTCGAAGACTTTCGATTCCCACAGAGCTTTACGATCATACGTCGGGGTCCTCAGATAGCGAATGGCATTATCGTTATTGACGGAGACCCAGTCGATGCAATGGGTGCAGACTTTTGGACCTGTAAGCCTGAGCAGGTAGGTGCATTCCTTTGCTTCATCACGGGCCCAAAGGCGCTTAACATCGCGCAGCGTGCTCAAGCACAAAAGCGCGGAATGAAGCTGAGCCAGTACGGACTATTCACGAGCAACGGCTCCCTTGTAGAGACCTACACCGAGCAGGATGTCTACAGGTGTCTCGGAATTCCCTGGCTGGAACCAGAAGAGCGACAGCGGTGGGCAGAAGCGCAACCTGTAGCAGATAATTCATCCGTACCTCAGATAACAACGTGGGCTGTTCGCTCGTCAAGAACAGAGGAGGTTTACACAGTAACACGCAAGAGATGGCGAAACGGTGAGACTTGGACTTGTACGTGTAAGTCATACATATACTCACGACAAGCACTCAGCACGTGCAAACACATCGACGACAAGAAAGCCAACCTGACAGGAAGCAAGTAACATGAACGATTACCTAGTAACGATCAAGCTTGCAAGGAATCCGGACCATAACCCTAGGCAAAAGGTAACGGCTAAGTGTCCATTCCATGGATCCGTGTGCACGGATGCTACAGGTGAGCACCACACCGTTATGGCTAAGGGCTACAGCGCTTCGGAAGTGTATGCACGGTTCGCTAAGGATTACCACGTAACGCGCGTAGAAGGCGCTGTCTACCTCTAAGTTCTGGAGGTGCACTATGAAGTGGCCAGTTCATCGTGACCGCTGGGTCGGTCGTTGGTTCTGGTACGTACAGACAGCGGAACATCGTTGGAGTATTCGTGTACACTTCTGGCTGCATCGTTCGAACGTATGCAGGCTTAATCGACAGCCTAAGTTTTCCGAACTGCGGCTGGCGCGATGTGCAGTAATCTGCCGAGCGGACCGTAAACGTGAGATACCGAAAGTGCGCTAACTGTCGAAAGCGATTTCGACCAAAGAAAAGCTACGGGCGCCGATACATGTGCAGCGTCTGTTGTCAGCGTAGGAATGGAGGAAAAGACAACGTGGTCATCTTCGAGCTTCAGGTAGAAGGCATAGAAGAAGGCAGCTGGCTCTTTGTTACAGAGAGTCTCGCTAAGGAAGCAGCAGAAACCAAGGTGCGGAATGACTTCCGTGATGAACTCGGAGAAGCAGCAGAGATCTTCCAGTTCTACTGGATAGACAATAGACTGTATATCAAGGACATGATTCCGGATGCAACGGCGTACACAGTACGCGAACGAGTCCTATACGGCTCAGTCGAGTGGTAACTGGTTCGGAGGTAGTGTCAAGAGTGCAAACATGTTATATTGACTACGAGCACAGAGGTATCGCGGACCTAGTAAAGCCAGGTGAGCTGACACCAAACTGGACAATCACGCGTATCAACATTCCAGAGCAGTTTCGCGGCAACGGATATGGCACAGCGTTGCTTCAACGAATACTAGATGATGCAGACGACGATGGCGTAATTCTGCAGCTTGAAGTCTCCCCTAGCGGACCACTAAACTATCTTCAGCTCGTGCGTTGGTATTCGCGACATGGATTCCGTCATCGTCCAAATGGCTACATGCGGAGGTTGCCAAATAAACTAGGCCAAGATTGACACCATAATGAGCCTTGCTTTATACCATGGTTACCATTTAAAATATAATTGAACAAGCAAACTGGCTTGCAATCGAGTCGGAAGGACGGAAGATTATGCCAAGCGACGAAGTCAAGAAGCAGTGGTTCGGGAGCCTTGGCGTCCCTGAGAGCCTTCTTAGGAAAGCCAAGCTTATCGCGGCGGTTGATGGTACCACGCGGAACAAGGTCCTCATGGAGGCTATACGTGTCGGGATCGACCACATGTCTATAGGCCTCGAAGAGCGCATTCAGAGGTACCTTCTCGGCGAAGGCGACGACCTCGAGGAGGAAGACGAGCCCGAGGAAACAAACGCAAGTGCCTGACGAAGGCCAAGCATAAAGGGACAAGCAAGAAATGAAAACACTTCACCGCCTAGTTACTTGCGTCCTTTTGGGGCACAGGTCTACTGGAACATTTCTCTGGTGGATGTGTGACCGTTGCCATTCAGCGTTTACACCAAAGTACTCCGAGTACGTCGAAGGCATGAAGGTGAGCACATCACGTCTTACAAGGCGGACACACAAAAGGACAATTCAATGAGTAAAATGCTTGACGAAGTTCGCAAGGACACTCCCGAGGATGCCGAGGTTATCGATCGCCTCGCAGAGGCAAAGGTGTTCTTCTACGACGGCCCCGGTGTGATCCTGCCTTCAGGCCGTAGGGTTACTGGCGAGGGTATGCGTGCTCTCGTCGCTGAGGCTGGACTCGCATTACAGTGGGCGGATCATCATCGAGTGGCCCCCTACACACGGCACCTCACTCTTCTCAGCCGTACAGGCTGGGGAGTGACAATTACCGACGCTGATACCGGAAAGCCGATCCTGACGTGTCTGAGTGCGGTCATCAAGGCTGACGTGAAATCCCCGATAACCGCGGATCTCACGATGTTCGTAGATGCAGACGGGCAGCCGCTTCTCGCGGGCGAGCCTGTGCCTGACGGCGACGAGTTTCGCGTGGGAACCTTCACGTTCCTAGTGGCAGAGATGCGAGTGAAGGCTGACGAGCACTTGTGAGGCAGTCCTAATGACAGCTCTACATTCCCAGCGCAACTGTTGGTGTGGTGGTGATCACGACCCATCGAGGCAGCGACGCTGAACATCTACGCACAATAGAAGAAGCAGCAATACTCGGACCGTACGAAGAAGAGTTCCTCTCGGAGAGTGAGAAATAGAAGTGACCAACGAGGAGTGGGCTGTGATCCTCGAGCTTGCACAGATAGGCGAGCGGGAGTCTCCCTGGGGCTGGTCCTCAACGTGGCCTGAGAGTGTTACTAGTGAGGAAGCAGAAGCAATTCTCAACAAGTTCCAGAATTTCCTTACAGAGCAGAAGGAGCATAACAGGTGAAGCTCGACATGATTACGTCAACAGCGCAGTCTATGCGTGCAGCTTTCAACGGAGCACCGTGCGACAACGATAGCAAGGGCGGAGCACACCATCCAGGACATGCTCGCTGCGTCAGGTACAGGAAGCGAATAGAGGCTGCAGCGCGTCAGGCAGCCTACGAGGAGAAAGTCCGAGCCGGACTTGTCAAGCCTAAGGTAGGCCGGAAGCGTAAGAGGAAGCAAGCTCAGAATGGCTGACGATACAGATTTCGATCCGGAAGATCTCGAGCCTGTACAGAAAATCCGTTACGCTGCAGACCTAGTCCGCGAGGAGCATCGCGTCCTCGCGGACGACTATCTGTTCTGGGGTCACCTCGCGGGCTATTTTAGCCGTGCCGCCTGCATCCCAGAGAAGACAGAGAATACGTCTGCAGACTGGCGAGAATTCAACCGAGCACAGGACATGGCTACTGGGTACATCCAGATGGTTAAACGTCTGCGACAACTTAAGGAGAATAGCAGTGAGAACGCCAAAGGCAGAAGTTCACGAGTGTAGCTGCTTCTGTCCCTTCTGTCTCTCCTTCGAGGGAAACACGGTTCCCTTGAACCTAGCTGACTGGGAGACCATGCGAGCCGTAGTCAACGGTCTCGCGCGGAACCTTAGCGGCGACGAACTAGATGTCACCCGCGAGGCTGGGTGGGTGACTGTTACCCTAGCATCCGAGCGTGGCGGAACAGCTAGACAGATCTGGCGCTGGCGCGCGGACAGAGAGGAATAAACAATGTCATTCATGTACATCCATCTTGGTAAAGACGATCGTAGTGGCGAGATTATAGCGGTCGTCAAGACGCATGGAGACCTGTCTCAGGCGTCACCAAGCGTGGGCGCCGAGAACACAAGACTGTCGCGGAGTCCGTTTGCGGTCTTTCAGGTCGACAAGTTTGTAGGCCTAGAGAACATCGACACAGACGAGCTAGTTGCGGAGCTGCAGAGACGTATGACAGCTGCACAGCTAATGCAGCGTATAGAATTTCAGTTCACCTCCAAGGAGCTACTAGATATGGTGGCGGAGAGGATGCCGTAACATGCACAACGACGAAGAGCCAATCGTCTTTATGGCACGTATAATTTATACGCGTGTCACTGCCGATCACGAATCAACGCCATGGGACCAGCTCGACGACAAGCAGAAGACGACATGGCTTCACGCTACAGCTATCGGCTGGGACTCCTACTGGAGCCAGCGAGAGTACCTGGAGAGTAGGCCACATCGTTCCTGGCATGTACAGGATTCAGTATAAAAAGCCAGGCGGGCGCATAACCCTCGAGGCACAGCTTAGGCTGTTCGAGGTGTCTCGAAACACAGGCAATCCTGAGGGCAAGTACGTGTTGTACTTCAGTGCCCGTCCACGCTTTGGAACTCAAGACTTTAAGGCAGAAGAAATCCTGTCTATCGAGCGTGTACCAGACGATGCGCTTGTGTACATCAACCACGACCCACGTAAGGGCAAGCCAAAAGAGGCCTGGCCATACAAGAGATAACAGGAAGGAGTAGAAATGATAACAGCGTATGATCCGGAACCTCTACTTGCTGCGGTCCGCGCAGCTGGAGGTCCGGAGATGCAGGAGCTATTCAGCGGCTACCGGGACTGGGATGAAGGCCAGGAGCCCTTCGTCTGGATCGTAGCAGGTACTGGAGAGATCCAGTACTACACGGACGGAGAGCTCGGAGGACAGGCCTGGTTCCTTACTTGGGATCGGACACACGCAATTAGCTACGAAGAAGAGCTAACAATTCCGGACAGTCTTTCCACCGAGGACTTCGCTCGGTGGCTAGTCTCCGAGGCCAAGGCACGAAACGAAGTAGATATCTGCCTATCGAGCGACCGAGACGGCGTCATGGTGGCCGAGATCGGTCCACGTGCCTTCTACACATCAGACAAGCTAGAGGACATTATTCCGCGTATACGGCAGGCTCGAATTTTTGCCATAAGGGAAGCGCGGCGGCAGACCCTGCTGCGCAGGAATCCACAGGACTGATTAAGCCATATCCTCGATAACCTGGGCCCTATTCAAGTGGGTAGACGAACACTGGGTCTACTCAGGCACGTCCGAACATGACGAGCTCGCTTCTGAGTTTGAAGAGAGCAACAGTAGCGAAGGCATCCCCACAGTAGTTGTGGTTCTTGAACCTCCGTCTCCCGAACTTCTGGCAGAACTAGCAGAGGACGCAGAATGACGTCAATCAGGCCACTGTTGGCCGCCAAACTAGACTGGAACAAGCTTCTGCTCCCTGCGTACGTATCTCCGAAGATAGATGGAGTGCGCGCAGTCATAGTGGAAGGACGGCCTCTTTCACGTACGGCAAAGGTTCTTCCAAACAGGCACTTCCAGAGGATGGTCTACTCACGGCAGCGTATCCTCGAGGGGCTTGACGGAGAGGTCGTTGTGGGACCATCTACAGACAGAGAAGTCTATAACAGGACAATGTCTGGCATTATGTCAGCGGATGGGCAGCCACACCTCAAGTACATGGTGTTTGACACCGTTACTAATCCGCGTGCAGCCTATAGCTATAGGCTGGAAGAGATATTGGCCCTGGCGGACAAGCTGCCGCCGTGGGCAACAGTTCTTCCACAGGTGCTTTGTCGTACCCGCGAGGAGATAGAGGATCAGGAGTTCATGTGCCTCCAGGCTGGGTACGAAGGTATTATCGTACGTAGTCCCAGAGCTCCTTACAAGTTCGGACGCTCAACGGTGAACGAAGGCTACCTACTCAAGCTGAAGCGCTACGAAGACGATGAGGCAATTATCATAGGCTTCGACGAACTCATGCATAATGAAAACGAAGCCCAGATCGACGTACAAGGCCTAACGCGACGCACTAGCCACAAAGAGAACCAGCGTGCGGGAGGCGTTCTCGGCGCCTTGCAGTGTCGTCTCGTCTCCAACCCAGACGTAGTCTTTGGCGTGGGAACAGGTTTCGACTTCCAGCAGCGTGCAGACTTCTGGGAGCGTCGTGAAGAACTCCTAGGCAGAGTCATCAAATTCAAGCATATGCCTCATGGTGCCCTTGCCAGCACTGGCGTACCACGCCACCCCGTCTTCTTGGGGTTCCGGGATCCAATAGATATGTAGGAGGAACAAATGTCACAAACAGTAACTATCTACGAAGATCCTGACGGAGTCCGATGGGTAGACATAGGCGATGATCGGCTTATAGCACTTGAGCACGGAAAAGGGCTACTACTGGCGGCCAGCGAGAAGTGGGTCCATATCACCAAGTTCGAAGCAGAAGAACAGTTCGGACCTCTAGTAGAAGTAATGCGTCCGACTGACACATGCACGCACTCGATAAAGGAAAACGGCCACTGTGACTGGTGGGCCTGTCCTAACTACGTGGCTGCGTGCAGTATGCACGCTCCTAAAAAGACAGGCAACGTCTGCACGGGAAGGACAGTTCCGTGAATATCGACAGCGACACGTTCGAACAGGTATGGCTTTTCGAAAGCCAATCTAGGCCTGGCCACAAACATATCGTTATCCGAAGCGGCAACCACTGGCTGTGCAGCTGTGAAGACTTCCAATTCACCCCTGAGCTACAGCCACTATGTAAGCACATCAGCCGCATTATCTCTGACAAGCTCGACTGGCCACTAGACAGCAGAGGAAGGCTCGTTTCAGCAGGAACATGACAACAAGCAGCCTGTGGAGCTCTTCGACAAGTCAGACTTCATGTGTAACAAGGTGTTCCATAAAGTCCATAAGATGGTCCTTGTTTTTTGCCTCATAGCCCAGTTATAATTAATCAAGAGCAAAAAACTAGCTCCATTTCAAGACGAAAGGACGCGGGACATCATGACTTACCCGAGGGCACGTTCAACAGGCAGGCAGCCGCGCAGCATGGCTAGTGGCGAACTGAAGCCAATGAAAGGTGCCTTTCTTATCCTGAACGAAGCTACTCACGAGTTCATTACTAAGGCGCTTCACGATGTAGGCGAGACCTACAGCGACGAGCGTGCAGAGCAGGACCCCGAAGAGATTCTGTTCGACCTGATCAAGGGGTCGTTTGACGACCCGTCGGGGCTTGAGTGGCGTCCAGCCGAGGACGACTTCGGCAGTAAGGCCTACGTGGCAATGCCATACGCACTAGCAAACCAGCCAGGACAGGCAGCCGAACTCCGCGTGACGGTCGTCATTCTTAAGAAGGATGGC
>VFSW01008366.1_pt1 | contig 14873 bp, 16 predicted proteins | sample 5358111 | NCBI WGS metagenome assembly VFSW01 (sample SAMN11554181, study PRJNA540505) | mine drainage metagenome | isolation source: sediment from site ElyBrook_90M | place: USA: Ely Copper Mine, Vershire, VT | collected 2017 | reverse complement strand
CGGCTTCAGCCCGGTGAGGATGTCAAGCAATGCCCGCCTCGCGCATGGCGCGGCGGACTGTTTCATGATGCTGGGGCGACAACGGCGTGAGCGGCAGTCGCAATGCGCCACCCACCCTGCCCATTTCTGCAAGGGCCCATTTCACCGGAATGGGATTGGCCTCGACGAAGAGGTCGCGATGCAATCCCAGCAGCGTGTCATTGACGGCGCGCGTGGCAGCCACGTCACCGGCCAGCGCCGTGCGGCAGAGCTGCGCCATGGCCACGGGGGCCACGTTGGCCGTCACCGAGATGACGCCCTGCCCCCCCATCAGCATGAAGGCAGCGGCCGTACCGTCGTCACCGGTGTAACATGCAAAACCCGCCGGAGCCCGGCGAAACAGGTCCGTGGCGCGATACAGGTCGGCCGTGGCATCCTTGATGCCGACGATATTGGGAATAGCGGCAAGACGCAAGGCGGTATCGTTGGACAGGTCCGCCACCGTGCGCCCGGGCACGTTGTAGAGGATCATGGGCAGATCCACCGCTTCGGCGATGGTCTTGAAATGCTGGTACAGCCCTTCCTGGGTGGGCTTGTTGTAGTAGGGCACCACCGACAGGCTGTAATCGGCGCCCACGCTCTGGGCAAACCGGGCCAGTTCGATGGCTTCGGCGGTGGAGTTGGCCCCGGTCCCGGCAATCACCGGAATGCGGCCGGCGCAGTATTCCACGGCGGCCTTGATCAGGGCCTCATGTTCCTGCACGTCGACCGTGGGGGACTCGCCCGTGGTGCCCACAATGGCGATGGCGGCCGTGCCCGAGGCCACATGCCAGTCCACCAGCGCCTTCAGGCGTGGAAAATCCAGGCTGCCATCCTCCAGCATGGGGGTGACGATCGCGACCAGACTGCCTTGCAACATGACCGATTCCCTGCACATAAAGGGCCAATTCTACTACAAATTTTCCTTATCCCAGCGCAACAGCGCGGGCGCTTCAGGGATAATGCGGGGATGAACATTTTACTCACCGGCCCCCAGGGGCAAGTGGGGACCGCGCTGCGGCCCCTGCTGGAACCACTGGGCACGCTCACCGCCCTGGGGCGCGACGCCCTCGACCTTGCCGACGCCGACGCCATCCGCGCCGCCGTGCAAGGGCTTCGTCCCCAGCTCATTATCAATGCAGCGGCCTATACCGCCGTGGATCGTGCCGAAACCGAACCCGACCTGGCACAGGCCATCAACGGCGTGGCGCCGGGCGTACTGGCCGAAGAGGCCGGACGCCTGGGGGCGGCCCTGATCCACTATTCCACCGATTATGTGTTTGACGGCAGCCATACCGGGCCCTATGTGGAAACCGACCCGCCACACCCCCTGGGCGTTTATGGCCGCAGCAAATGGATGGGAGAGCAAACCGTCCTGGCCAGCGGCACGCCCGCCTGGATCTTCAGGACCAGCTGGGTGTACGGTCTAGCTGGCGCCAACTTCCTCAAGACCATGCTGCGCCTGGGACAGGAGCGCGAGTCCCTCAACGTGGTCAACGACCAGTGGGGGGCGCCCACCTGGGCCCGTTCCATTGCCGAGGCCACCGCCACGTTGGTGCAGGAAGCCCGCAACAGCGGCGATGTTGCCGATTTCATCCGCAGACACCAAGGCGTCTACCACATGACTAATGGCGGGGCCACCACTTGGTTTGCGTTTGCCCAGGCCATATTTGCCCTGCGCCCCGAGTGCCGGGCCCGGCTCAACCCCATTCCGGCCAGCGCCTATCCCAGCCCGGTGCGCCGTCCGGCCAACAGTCGCCTCAGCAACGACAAACTAGCACGGTGCCTGCACGTCACCCTGCCCGACTGGCAGGATGCCCTCGAGCGCTGTCTCGCTGAACTCCCTCCCATCCCAAGGTAAGGCATTGTCATGAAGGTCATTCCCACCGCCATTCCCGAAGTCCTGATCATCGAACCGCGCGTATTTGGCGACGAGCGCGGTTTCTTTTTCGAGAGTTACAACGAGCGCCAGTTCTGGGAAGCCACCGGCGTACCGGCGCGCTTCGTGCAGGACAACCACTCGCGCTCCGTGCGCGGCGTGCTGCGTGGACTGCACTACCAGATCGGCCAGCCGCAGGGCAAACTGGTGCGCGTGGTGGCCGGCGAAGTGTTTGACGTGGCGGTGGATCTGCGCCGCGGCGCCATCACTTTCGGCCAGTCCGTGGGCCTGACGCTCTCGGCAGAAAACAAACGCATGCTGTGGATTCCCCCCGGCTTTGCACACGGTTTTCTCACCCTCTCCGAACACGCCGAATTTTTGTACAAGACCACCGACTACTGGGCGGCAAGCGAAGAGCGCAGCATCCTCTGGAGCGACCCCACCCTCGCCATCGACTGGCCGCTTGCGGCCCTGCAAGGCGAGCCCCCGGTGCTCTCACCCAAAGACGCGGCAGGCGTACCCTTCCTGTCCGCCGAGGTCTATCCCTGAACGCGCGCTGGATGGCGGGGCGCTACGCCCTGCTCATGGGCCCCGAGGACGTCGCTTTGCTGAAGCTTGACGACGCACGGGCCTAACGCAAGAACAGCCAGAGGGACAAACCGCTGCCCAGGGCCACCACATAGATCTTGATCCAGTGGTTGGGGATGCGCTGCAACAGCCAGCGCCCCAGAAACGATCCCGCTAGGGCCCCCACGGCCAAGGCCAGTGCCACCGGCCACACCACGCGCGCAGCGATGGCAAAGATCACGAAGGACGCCGAGGTGATTACTACCACCAGCACGTTCTTGGTGGCAATGGCCGCGCGGGGTGGCTGGCCGCTGACGGTGAGCGCCGCCAGCATGAGAAAACCGATGCCCGCCGCAAAATAGCCCCCGTACACGGCAATCAGAAACTGCACCGCCACGAGGCGTCGCTGCGCGGCGCGACTGGGCCCTGCATCGTCAGCCCCCGTTGCCATCACCGGTGAGGGGCGTGCCAGGCTGCCCCAGGCAAAGATGGCTGTGGCAAACAGCACCAGCCAGGGTACCAGCCTGGAAAAAAACGAGGACGGAGTGAGCACCAGCAGCAATGAGCCCAGACAACCGCCCACGAGGCTGACGGCCAGCAGCACCTTGAGGGAGAGCTGGCCCAGCCCCATGGCCAGCGGCCGGCTGACATGGGCCGAACTGATCTGGTTGGGGAACAGTCCCATGGCCGAAGTCATGCTGGCCGTGACGGGGTCAATACCCAACAACAGCAACACCGGAAAAATGATGAAGGTGCCTCCCCCCGCCATGAAATTCTGCGCGCCGGTGTACACCCCCATCACCAGCACCAGGGTCAGCATCTGCCAGGTGACGGTCATGGGCGCAGCCCCGCAAGCCAGTCCAGCACCGCCTGCGTGGAACGAAATTCATCCACGGCGCGCACTGGACAGGTCAGGCCATGACCGAGCGCCATTTTGGCCAGCGCTGCTCCCGGGCCCAGTTCCAGCAGCACATCGGGCTGGTACTCGGCAATCATGTTGAGACAGTCCTCCCACGCAATGGGCGTAGAGACCTGTTCGGCCAGTGCTGCCAGCGCCGCATCGCGCGTGCGCACCACGCAGGCCCGGCTGCCACTCAACAGCGGCATGTGGGGATCAGCACCCGGCTCGGCCAGCAGCAGTGCATGCCAGGGTTGCTGCACCGATTGCAGCAACGGCGTATGGGCCGGCACATGTACCGCCAGCGGCGTGAGGTGCGCACCACTGCAGGCCGCAAGGCGTGTTGCCAGCGTGTCGAGGTCGGCGCGCAAGCCGCCAACCAGCACCTGCTGTGCAGCCACGCGGATGGCCACATGCACGGCCAGCCCCGAGGACTGCTGCGCCAGCAATGCCGCATCACAGCCGCTCACCGCCATCATGCCGGCGGGCGCGCCCAGGCGCATGCTGGCCTCGCTCATCAGGCGGGCCCGGGCCCCTGCAAGAAAGGCGCCATGCGCCTCGGGCCACATCCCGGCGGCGGCATACGCCGCAGTCTCGCCAGCCGAATAGCCTGCCAGCAGGACGGGCCGGGGCAAATGGCGAATAAGGGCCTTCCAGCGCAGCCACTGCAACCCAAAAATCAGCACCTGGGCCACGGCGTTATCGTGCAGCTGGCGCTCGTCCAGGGTTGCCAGACTGGTGCCAGCCTGCAGGAATTGCGCGTCCAGGGCGTGGTGTAATTCAGGCGTGCCTTCGCGCAGGATTTCGTCGCGGTGCGCCAGGGTTTGCAGGCCCTGCCCGCTGAACAGGACGATCAGCCTCACGACGGCTCCAGCGCCACCAGCAACAGCAGCGCTGCCAGGAGGTCGGCGCTGCCGCCGGGGCTCAGGCGACGCGCCACCATGCGCTGGTGAATGCCCTGCGCCTGGGCTTGCCAATCCTCCTGAAGTACCCCGCCGCGCCCGAGAAAGGCGGCGGCCTCGGCTTGCGCAAAATGCAGCCCCGCAAGGCCGCCCCGCCATACCAGATTGGAATCGTCGAGGTGGGCCATGAGGGCAAAGAAAGCCGCAAGCGCCGCACGATGCGGTTCGCCCGTATCCCGCAGGGCTGCACGATAGGCGGGCAGCCCCTGCTGCCGCAACGCTGGAAACCCCTGTGCGGCCTGCCAGCGCGCACCACGAATGCCGTGCCGCTGTGCTGCCCAGGCGCCATGGCTTGCGTACGCGGGGAGGTCTGTCGCCTGGCGCAGGATGGCTTCGCCCCAACGCGCACCCACGGTGTGGCACAGCGTGTCGGCGTCCGCCGTGAGGCAAGCCCCTGCGGCTGCGGCCAGCAGCCCCAGGTTGAAGATGGCCCCGCGATGCGTGTTCACGCCGCCGGTGGCCCGCAACATGCGCGCCTCAGCGGCCAGCCCCAGCGCCTGCAGCGCCTCGAAACCTGCCCCTGCCCGACCGGCTGCAGCAATCGCCGCAAAGTAGCGGCGCAGGGAAAACAGGCTGCGAAAAAAGAGCGCGGGCGTCATATCGGCATGGGCGCCATTGTCCTGCAGGCTCACCAACCCCGGCTTGGGATGGAGCCGCAGTTCCTGGTGCAGGGCGCGCACGGCAGCTATGGCAATTGAGGACATTGGGGACAGACCCCAATTTTGGGGTTTGTCCCCAATGTCCTCAATTGTTTTTCCAATGACGCCGCTTTTTTTAAGGACCACGGCCTGATCCGACTTGGCAATGAGCCATCCGGGACGCTGCCCTGGCGCCCCCAGTTCGCGCCAGGCCACGGCCCACTCGCCCATGCGCACTTCGCCGTCGATGCGCGGCACGGGATGCCGGGCCTGCAGCGCTTCGAGTTCACGCAGCAGGGGATCGATGGTGGCTTCGTCCTCGACGTCCAGCAGCAGGTCGAGATCACTGTCCGGATTAAGGCAGGGCTGGGGCGAAAAATATTGCAGGGCGAGTGACCCATACACCCGGATGTCGACGCCGTGGCGTTGGCTCAAGTCCTGCAGGTCCTGCAGAGTGGGCTGCCAGGAGGGCGGCGCGTAGGCCTGCACAGCCGCGAGGGAGAGGGGCGGCATGGCACGCAACACGGCATCCGGGGCTACCGTCACGCCCACCCGCTGGCGCGGCCCCGGCACGGGGCGGGTGACCCCCAGGCGCAGCTCGCCGGCTACGGGGCTGCGCGCCACCACCAGCGGGCGGCCGCTGGCCACCCAGTCCTGCAAAAAAGAACGGTCTGGGGCACTGACCCCGGCATCTGTCCGCACCGCATCTGGTTTGAGCCAGGCCCAATGGTGACGCCGCAATGTTGCGCTAGCCGTGCCCATGCAGCACCTCTTGGGCCACGGAAGCCGCAAGCTTGCGCCCGCCGCGTTCAGCCCCAAGGCGTGCCCGCTCATCCTCGTGGCTGCCCTGCAGCAGCGCCTGCAATTGCGCCGCCCAGTCCTCCGTCCCGGTCCAGAGCGCGTGGATGCCGCCCATGCGCCAGTAATTGTCCGCACCGGGTGCAAACACGGGGGAGAAGCCCGCCAGCTCCGTGAGGCGCTCGTAGGGAATGCGGGTGATGCGCGCCATGGCGCGCAGGTCCATCACGCGCACCTCGGCGCCGGGCAAGGCCACGATGACGTCCGCCAGCAGCCCGAAGGCCAGGAAGCCGCCAGAGACGGCCTCGCCATCGATGAGCGTCACCAGCCGGTGCCCCGCGCTGCGCGCCAGATTGACGCAGCGGGCGAGGTGGGCAAAATAGCCGTTGAGCCCCAAGAGCTCTTCGCGCCGCGACAGCGCCTGCCCCTGGGTGTCGGCAATGAACACGATGGGACGGGGCTGGTTGCCGTCATCGGCGACGCCCCGCAGCACGGCGGCGGACAGGGCAAGCGCAATGCGCGTGTCGATCGCCGCATGCTCCGTGGTGCCGATCACATGCACGCGTCCCGCAGCGGTCTGCCCCCAGCCGCACAGCACCTGCCCTGCCTCAATGACCTCATGGCCTGCGGGGAACAGGCGGTCCAGCAGTGCCTTCTTGCTCATGCTCATCGCTCCCGCGCCTCCAGGCAACGGTTGAATTCTGCCGGATCCATCAGGGCAACTTCCTCGCCCAACCCCATGTGCTGCCACACCTGTTGCCCGTCGCGAATGCCGGGGTCGAGGGCCGCACGCGCCTCGAGGTGCCGCTGCGCGGCTTCGAGGGTTTGCAGCGCATCTGGGGACAGACCCCGCTGGCGGGGGCTGTCCTCCATGGTTTTGCTCCCCATCATTTCCTTTGCGGCGGCGGCACGAAACGCGGCGATGTCGTCGTCCAGCAGCAGGGTGGCCTCTCCCAGCGTGCGCCGAATCTTGCCGCCGGTGATGCGCCACACCAGTGCGCGATCACGCGAATCAAACTCTTCCACACCCTTCACCGTCTCGATCACTTCCGGACCCGACAGGCCGAGCCGCCCTTCCTCGGAAATGAGCAGGGCATCGCACAGGCGCGCCACGATACCCATGCCGCCAAAGGCGCCGCAGGTACCGCCCACCAGCGCAATCACCGGAATTCCGGCAGCCTGCGCGGCAAACAGGGCGCGCATGATTTCCGAGATGGCAATGAGCCCCGCATTGGCCTCGTGCAGACGCACACCGCCCGAATCCACGCACAGCAGCACGGCACGCGCGCGCACCTCGATGGCGCGCAACAGGGCGCCGCGTATTTTTGCGCCATGCACTTCACCCACGGCGCCGCCGTTGAACAGGCCTTCCTGTGCAATCACAACCACCGGCTGTGCCTCGAGCAACCCCTGCCCCACCACCACGCCGTCATCAAAACTGACGGGGGCATCCAGCGCCGCGAGGTGCGGGCTGGTAATGCGCCGGGCAGGCCCCAGCCATTCGGTAAAGGAGCCGGCATCGAGCAGCCCCTGCACGCGCAGACGCGCCGAGGCCTCGCGAAAACTTTGTGGTGCGCTCGTCATCATGAAGTGCGCAAGCTTTGGTACGCCTGGTCCAGGCGCAGGCTGACCACGGCTGGGGTGGCCCCCGCGTCGTGGATGGAAAAGGTGAGGCCGCCCACGGGATGGCGTGAGGCAAAGTCGCACAACACCGCCTGCCACACTTCAGAAAACCCGTGAGCCGCCGTCTGCACTTCAAAGACGCAGCGGGCCGCATCGGGCCCCGGTTCCACCAGTACTTCCAGGTTTCCGGAAGAGACGACGCCGTGCAAAAGCGTCTGGGGGGAGAGCGTGTCGTCCTGGAGTGAGGGCAATTCGAGGTGCAGGGTTTCCATGGCAGTGACCTGAAGGCGAGTGATTACCAGTTGCGGAATTGTTTGGGCGGCTGATACAGGCCGCCTGAGGCGCGCACCAGATCCTTGATGGAGCGTGCTGCCAGAAGATCACGCGTGGCATCGCGCACATCGATGCCCATATCCTCCGGCCGGCGAATGACGCCGCGATCGCGCAGGTTTTCCACCAAGGTCCGATCGCGCGCGCGACCCACTGGCGTATAGCCCGCCACGCCGCGAATGGCCTGCTCCCGCTCTTCGGGTGAACGGCACAGCAACAGGTTGGCAATGCCTTCCTCGGTCACCACGTGACTGACGTCGTCGCCGTAGATCATGATGGGGGGCAGCGCCATACCCATGTCTTCCATGAGCTGCCAGGCATCCAGACGTTCCACGAACGTGGGGTGATGGGGCTCGTGCCAGGTCTCTACGGTCTGCACCACGAGCTTCTGTCCGCGCACCTGCGTGCCCCCACCGCTGCGTTCGCGCCCGGCCTTGAGCCAGGCGGGGCTGGCATGGCGTCGTCCGCGGGCGTCCGAGCCCATGTTGGGCGCGCCGCCAAACCCCGTGATGCGGCCCAGCGTTGCGGTGGAGCTGTTGCCGGCAAGGTCCATCTGCAGGGTGGAGCCGATGAACATGTCGCAGGCATACAGCCCCGCGGTCTGGCAAAAGGCCCGGTTGGAGCGCAGGCTGCCGTCGGCTCCGGTAAAAAACACGTCGGGGCGGGCGGCCACATAGGCCTCCATGCCCACTTCCGAACCGAAAGAATGCACCCGTTCCACGAAGCCCGCCTCGATGGCAGGAATCAGCGTGGGATGCGGATTGAGCGCCCAGTGGCGCGCCACCTTGCCCTTCAATCCCAGGCTTGCGCCATAAGTAGGCAGCAAGAGCTCGATGGCGGCGGTGTCAAAGCCGATGCCGTGGTTGAGGCGCTCCACGCCGTATTCGGCATAGATACCCTTGATGGCCATCATGGCCATCAGCACCTGGATTTCCGTGATGTGGCGCGGATCGCGGGTGAACAGGGGCTCGATGTGGTTGGGGGTGGGCGCCACCACGAAAAAATCCACCCAGCCCGCCGGAATGTCTACGCGCGGCAGGCGATCCACGCGTTCATTGACCTGAGCGATGACGATGCCGCTCTTGAATGCGGTGGCCTCCACGATGACCGGCGTGTCTTCGGTATTGGAGCCCAGATAGAGATTGCCCTCGGCATCGGCCGCCTGCGCCGCGATCAGGCAGACCTGCGGGGTCAGGTCGATGAAATAGCGGCCGAACAGTTCGAGGTAGGTGTGGATGGCGCCGATCTCGATGCTGTGCGATTGCACCAGTCTCGCCAGGCGGTGCGCCTGGGGGCCCGCAAAGGAAAAGTCGAGGCGCCGCGCAATACCTTTTTCAAAAAGCTCCATGTGTGAGGGCAGGGCCAGCACCGACTGCACCAGGTGCAGATCATGCACGCGCTGGGGAGAACAGGCCGCCAGCGACTCTGACAGGAAGTCGGCCTGCTTCTGGTTGTTGCCCTCAAGACACACACGATCACCGGGTTCGAGCAGCGCTTCGAGCAGGGACACCATGTCGGCGGGCGCCACCTCCTTGCCGTGCGCAAAGGGCACACTGCGCTGCAAGCGAGCCTGGCGGCGCTGTGCTTCCTGGTTCCAGACACGATGGGGTTGGGGTGCGTTCATGGCGTCTTATAGTGTCGGGCCCAGCACCCAGGTGGGAAAGGCCGTGACGATGCCCGGAAAGAGCGAGAGCAGCACCACGGCCAGGATCATCAGCAGCACGAAAGGCAGCACGCCCCACACCACCGCCTTGAGCGGAATGTCCGGAGCCACGTTGCGAATCACGAAAATGTTGAGCCCCACCGGCGGATGGATGAGCCCCATTTCCATGACGATGGTCATCAACACGCCAAACCAGATGAGGTCAAATCCGGCTGCCTTGAGCGGGGGCAGGATGATGGGGGCGGTCATGAGGATGATGGATACCGGTGGCAGAAAAAATCCCAGCACCACCACGAACAGCAGGATGGCGCACAGCAGCAGCCATTTGGACAGCGTCAGCGAGACGATCCATTCGGCCGCATGCTGGCTGATCTGCAGGTAACTCATCACATAGGAATACAGCAGCGACATGCCGATGATGAACATCAGCATGGTGGATTCCTTGAGGGTGGAGGCGATGATGGGTGAGAGCTGGCGCGGACGCCACACCCCGTAGATGACAGCAATCAGGAGCAGCGCCAGCAGCCCGCCCAGACCCGCCGTTTCGGAAGGCGTGGCAAAGCCGCCGTAGAGCGCCACCATGACCCCGGTGAGCAGCGTCACGAAGGGCAACACGCGCGAGATCAGGGCGAGCTTCTCGCGCCAGCTCAGCGCATTCTCGTCGAGGTAGGCCGAACGGACGCCGCCGGACTCGTACACCTGCACGGCAGCGCGATATTCGCGCTTGAAGTTCCAGGCGGCATAAAGGGAGAACAGGGTCACCAGCAACAACCCGGGGCCCAGCGCCGCGAGGAACAGGCGCCCCAGCGAAACCTCGGCGGCCACGGAAAACAGGATCATGGTGATGGAGGGCGGCAGGAGAATGCCCAGCGTGCCCCCAGCGGCAATGATACCGGCCGCAAAGCCCGGCGAGTAACCGCGCGCGCGCATCTCGGGAATACCAGCACTGCCGATGGCCGAGCAGGTGGCCGGGCTGGAACCCGCCATGGCGGCAAACAATGCGCAGGCCAGCACGTTGGCAATGCCCAGTCCGCCCGGGACGCGCCCCATCCAGGCGTGGATGGCGGCATAGAGATCGGAACCCGCACGGGATTTGCCGATGGCCGCCCCCTTGAGGATGAACAGGGGAATGGAGAGCAGCGTGATGCTGGACATTTCCTCGTAGACATTCTGGGTGACGGTATCCAGCGCCGAGTGCGGCATGAAACCATACATGAAGACCACGGCGATGGTGCCCAGCGCAAAGGCGATGGGCATGCCGGTAAACATGAGCAGCAACGTGCCCACGCCATAGAGCACGCCCACCCACTCGCTGCTCATGCCTCCCCCTGCGCGCGCCCCGGTCCTGCCAGCACCTGGATCAACAGCTGCAGGGACAGCAGCGTCATGCCCACCGACATCAGGCCGTAGGGAATCCACAGGGGCGGGGCCCAGGTGGAGGAAGTGGTCATGCCCTCGGCCCAGGCCTCGTGCAAAAGTGTCCAGGATTTCCAGCAAAAGAAGGTACAGAACAGCAGTGAGGTGAGGTCGCACAGCCACCGGCGTACGCGGTTGACGCTGGCGGGCAGCAAGCCCGCCACCGCCTCGATGCCGATGTGCCCCCGCTGTGCCTGCACTGCGGCACCACAGGTAAAGATAGCGCCCACCAATAGGAACATGGAAACTTCGTCCTGCCAGTCCGTGGGCGTGTTGAAGAGATAACGCATGACGACGCCAGCCGTCAGCACGAGACAGGCCGCGATCACTGCCACCATGGACAGCGCCACCACAAGGCGGTTGATGCGGCCCAGGATCAGGGCTGCGATGCGCAGCGGTCCGCTGCGCGGCGGATCACTCATCAACCCGAGGGCGACGGCAGGCGTGCCGGGCAGATCCCCGCCGTGACTCACAGGGTTTTTTCCACGGCTTTCATGAGTGCGGCACAGGATTCACTGCGCGCCGCGAAGTCCTTCCAGGCCGTGCGCCGGGCAATGTCCTGCCAGCGCTGGACGGTGGCCTGCGACAGGTCGTAGGCCTTGCCACCGGCCTTGACGTAAACCTTGGCCACCTGGTTGTCGTCCACCTTGCATGCATCCAGCGCAAACTTTTCCATCTCGGCGCCCAGCGTCATGATGAGATTCTGTTCGTCACGACCCAGGCGCTCGTAAACGGCGCGTGAAATCATGAGCGGCTCAAACATGAACCAGTAGGCCTGGCCGCGCCCGGTGGTGAGCTGCTTGGCCACCTCCTCCAGGCGGAACGAGATCAGGCTCGTGCTGGAAGTCATGGCCGCATCCAGCGCACCCGTTTGCATGGCGGCATAGATTTCGTTGGAAGGCAGGTTGAGCACGGCAGCCCCCGCCTCTTTCAGCACCATGTCCATTTCGCGTCCGCCGCCGCGCACTTTCATGCCCCGGGCATCTTCCGGCTCGATGAGGGCCTTGCTGCGACTGGCCACGCCGCCCGACTGCCAGATCCAGCTCACCAAAAGCACGCCCTTGTCGGCGAGGACGTTGTAGAGCATCTTGCCCGCCTCGGAATGGCGAAAGGCGGTGCCCTTGTCGTAGTTGGTGATGATGCCGGGCATGAGGCCGATGTTGGTCTCGGGCACTTCGCCCCCGGCATAATTGAGAGGCACCAACGACATGTCCAGCGCACCCTTGCGCAGCGCGCTGAACTGGGCGTTGGTCTTCATCAACGAGGAATTGGGATAAACCACGGCGGTGAGGCTGCCGTTGCTGCGCTTCGCCAGTTCCTGGGCAAAACGCCTGCACAGCCGGTCACGAAAATCACCTTCGGTGAGGGTGCCTCCGGGAAACTGGTGGGAAATGCGCAGTTCGGTGGCGGCGGCGGCCCAGGGAGAGAGCCCCAGCGCGCCTGCCACGGGGATGACGGACAGTCCCTGCAGGATACGACGACGATGATTATTCATGGTTATTCCTCCTCTTGCACGCAAGATAGCTTCGGCTGTATTCTTTGTCAAACTTCTTGTATACAGGAATTGACGATCATCAAGCCCGCTCCTGCTCACATCCCAACGCACGGCAACGCACTGCGTGCACCTGCGCCGCAGGCGCCGGCACGCCTGTCCGAAGCCCTGATGGAGACCATCGAGGACGAGATCGTTACCCGGCAATTGCCTCCGGGCACGCGTCTGGACGAAGTGGAGCTGGCGCAGCGCTTTGCCGTGTCGCGCACCCCCATTCGCGAAGCCCTGATCCAGCTGGCCTCGGCGGGCCTCGTGGAACTGCGCCCGCGGCGGGGTGCCATCGTGGCCCAGATCAGCCCGCAGCGCCTGATGGAAATGTTTGACGTGATGGCCGAACTCGAAGCCCTGTGCGGGCGTCTCGCCGCACGGCGCATCACGCCCGAAGAACGCCAGCGGCTGCTGGCGGCGCATGAGGCCTGCGCAGCCGCACGCGATGGCCAGGATCCCGACCGCTACTTCTATCTCAATGAATCCTTTCACCTCGCGCTCTACGGGGCAAGCCACAATGCCTTCCTGGAAGAACAGGCGCGCAACCTGCAGCGACGCCTGCGTCCCTACCGGCGCCTGCAGCTGCGCATCCACAACCGGGTCCTGAATTCCTTTTCCGAGCATCAGGGCATCGTGGACGCCATCCTCTCGGGCGATGAAGCGCTGACCGTCACGCGCATCCGCGATCACATCCGCATCCAGGGCGAACGCTTCAGCGACCTCATCGCTTCCCTGTAAAACGCCTTGCAGGCATTGCGTCATTTTGAAATTGACGGGGCCGCAACCACCGCGTAAAATGATTCTTTAATAACTCCTTAAATAGGTTTAGGACTTCTTTAAGACACATGCGTATCGATCAAGCGGCTGCATTGCCCCCCTCTTTGTCAGGACAGCTCGACGCGCTTGCCCAGGCCCTGGTGCGGCTGCGCCACGCCCGTCAGGTCAAACAATCCGAAGCCGCCCTGCGCGCAGGAATTTCCCGTGCAACGGCACAGCGGCTGGAACGCGGTGACCCTGGTGTCGCGCTGGGGGTGGTTTTGCGCTACCTGGATGCCATCGCCCCGGGCATCACCCTGATCAAGCTGCTCTCGGCCGACGATCCCGCGCTCGTCACGCTGGAAATGCGCCAACGCACGCAGCGCGTGCGCGGACTGAGCGCACGCGAACTAAAGGAATTGGATTTCTGATGGCCGTTTCAGTCCGCAGCCTTTACGTCTTTGCACATCTGGACGGTGCCTTTGCGCCTGCAGGAAAACTGGATCTCACCGAGGAGGGCAGCCGTCTCATTGCGTCGTCGTTTGCGTACGGCCAGCGCTATATCGAGCGCCCCAATGCCATCGAAGTCGATCCTGTGAGCTTGGGTCTGCAACAAAAGGAGCATGTGCGCGGCAGGCTGCTGGTGCCCCCCAATGGCCTGTCTTTTTTTGGTGGCATCCGCGATGCTGCACCGGACGCCTGGGGGCGTCGCGTGATCGAGGCACGGCACCAGGTCCCGGCCAACAGCCTGCCTGAATCCACCTACCTCCTGGAGTCGGGTAGCGAACGCGTGGGCGCACTGGACGTGCGAGCATCACGCGATGCACCCGCCCATCCGGTGCGCGGAGCCATTCAATCGCTGGAATATTTGCTGGAAGCGGCCGAACGCATCGAGGCTGGACAGCCCGTTCCTGTTCATCTGGCCGACATTTTCATGGCAGGCAGCGGTTTGGGAGGCATGCGTCCCAAAGCCAGCGTGCGCGATGATGACGATCAACTGTGGCTGGCCAAGTTCCCCAGCCACCACGACCAGCTTCTGGATGTGCCCATGATCGAGCAGGCCACCTTGCGTCTGGCTGCGCTGGCGGGTCTGGCGGTCCCTGAAACCCGATTGATTCGGGTGCAAAACCGGAACGTGCTGTTGACCCGACGTTTTGACCGCACATGGTCCACAGGAGACCGGCCCATCGAACATCGCCACCACATGATCAGCGCCCTCACCCTGCTGGCCTGCGATGAGATGGACTCGCCCAACATGAGTTACATGGACATCGTCGGCGCCATGCGCCGTTACTGCGAAGCCACGTTTCTCAAGGCCGACATTGAAGAACTGTATGCCCGCATGGTCTTCAACATTCTGGTCAGCAACGACGACGATCATCTGCGCAACCATGCCTTCCTCTGGCACAGCGCCTTGAAGGGCTGGCGACTGAGCCCGCTCTACGACGTCCTGCCGCGCGCCACCCTGGCGAGCGAACGTTACCTTCATCTGGGCGTCGGCCCTGGCGGGCGACTTGCCCACCTCGATAATGCCTATTCAGCTAGGGCGCGATTCGGTCTGCCTGACGTCGCGGCCTGCGCTCTCATGAATCGCGTCTGGCAGGTGGTGCGAGAATGGAAAACCCACTTCGAATCTTTCGGTGTCACGCAGCAACAGATCGATCGCATTGCACCTGCCTTCCGTCATCTGGACGACGTATCCAGCAGCGCCTTGCGCCAGCGTCTGTAATAGCAAAAAGCCCCGCTGAATCATCAGCGGGGCTAATTGTGAGCCGGTTAAGGCGC
>VFSW01008365.1_pt1 | contig 14874 bp, 20 predicted proteins | sample 5358111 | NCBI WGS metagenome assembly VFSW01 (sample SAMN11554181, study PRJNA540505) | mine drainage metagenome | isolation source: sediment from site ElyBrook_90M | place: USA: Ely Copper Mine, Vershire, VT | collected 2017 | reverse complement strand
AACAAAGAATTCAGAATTCAGAATTCAGAACAAGGAACACATGGCAACGACAGCGAAGATCGCGAAAGAAGACCATACCAGGGCCAGGATCGCAGCCGACAAGGCCGCCAACAAGACCACGCCGCCTCGGGTGAAGATCCGGCTGCGCAACCGCTGTTTTCGTTGCGGCCGGCCGCGCGGCTACATTCGCAAATTCAACTTGTGCCGGATCTGTTTCCGCCAACTCGCTCTGGCGGGCGAGGTTCCCGGCGTGATCAAAGCGAGCTGGTAAGGAAAGGAGTCCCAGACTAGAAACATGGCCATCACCGATCCCATCGCCGACATGCTGACGCGCATTCGCAACGCGCAGTCGGCGCGCCATCCCAAAGTGGACGTGCCTGCCTCCAAGCTCAAAATGGAGATCGCGCGCATCTTGAAGGAAGAAGGCTTTATCGTCAACTTCAAGGTGGCCGAAGAGGGCGCCAAACGCAGCATCCGTATTTATCTGAAGTACACCCCGGGCAACGTGCCGGTGATCTCGCGGATCGAGCGGGTATCGCGTCCCGGGTGCCGGGTCTATGTCGGCAGTCAGGAAGTTCCCAAGGTGCTGGGCGGTCTCGGCATCAATATTTTGACCACGGCGCGTGGCGTGATGACTGGCAGCTCGGCGCGCAAGGAACGCGTTGGCGGCGAAGTGCTCTGCCAGTTGTGGTGACCTTGGTTAAGGAAGTCAGGTAAACTATGTCGCGAGTAGGTAAAAAAATAATTCCGCTGCCCAAGGGTGTCAAGATCACCATGGGCAAAGAGATGCTGGTGGAAGGTCCCAAGGGCAAGCTCAACGTGCCGATGCCAGACGGTATTGAAGCGGTTCAGACGGATGGCACTCTCGAGTTTCGGCGCGATTCCGATCAGCGCGCCGCTTTGCACGGGCTGACCCGCGCTCTGGCCGCCGCCGCCGTGCAGGGCGTTTCCACCGGTTTCACGCGCGAGCTCGACATCACCGGCACCGGCTATCGCGCCGACGTGAAGGGTAAGATCGCGACGTTCACGCTGGGCTACTCGCATCCTATCGAACTGTTGTTGCCCGATGGCGTGGAGCTGAAGATCGACAAGCAGACCCATCTGGTTCTCAGCGGCTACGACAAACAAATGGTGGGACAGGTGGCGGCCAACATCCGCGCGCTGCGCCCGCCCGATCCGTACAAGAACAAAGGCGTCCGCTACACCGGTGAAGCGCTCCGCAAGAAGGCCGGCAAGACCGCGGGAGCAGGAGCGAAGTAAATGGCGAAATCTTCCAAGAACGACGTTCGCGTTCGCATTCATACGCGCACGCGCCTGAAACTGAAGGGCAGCCAGGAGCGGCCGCGTCTGGCCGTGTTCCGCAGCCTGAAACATATTTACGCGCAGGTGATCGACGACAAGCAGGGCCGCACGCTGGCCGCCGCGTCTTCAGGCGAAAAGAACTCGAGCGTGGTGGGCGGCAATCTGGCGGGCGCCAAAGAAGTCGGCAAACTGATCGCCGAACGCGCCAAGACCAAGGGCATCGGCAAAGTTGTGTTCGATCGCGGAGGCTATCTTTATCACGGGCGCGTAAAGGCCCTGGCAGATGCCGCGCGAGCAGCAGGATTGGAGTTTTAACATGGCGGCAACACCCACGGCGAAACGGATCGATGCCAACACCTTGAACCTCAAGGAGAATGTGGTCTCGATCAATCGCGTCACGAAAGTGGTCAAAGGCGGCAAGAACCTGAGCTTTTCGGCTCTGGTTGTCATTGGCGATCCCGGCGCAAAAATCGTCGGCTTCGGCACCGGCAAGGCCAAGGAAGTTCCGGCCGCGATCAAGAAGGGCATCGAGGCGGCGAAAAAGAATCTGCGCAAGGTGAATGTGCTCGAAACCACCATTCTGCACATGGTGCTGGGACGATTCGGCAGCGGCCTGGTGCTGTTGAAGCCTGCCCCGGAAGGAACGGGCGTCATCGCCGGCGGTCCCGTGCGCGCGGTGATTCAAGCGGTCGGCATTACCAACGTGCTCACGAAATCCCTCGGCTCGCGCAATCCGCATAACGTCGTCAAAGCCACCATCAACGCGCTGGAGCAACTGCGCGACCGGGCGCAGACATCCGAAATGCGCGGCCTGGCGCAGGAGAAGGTGAGCTAGAACATGGCAGTCGGCACCATTAAGATTAAGTTGATCGGCAGCGTGATCTGCTGTCCGGAGAAGCACAAAGCGATCGTGCGGTCGCTTGGTTTGAAGAAAATGAACCGCATCGTGGTGCGGCCCGACGATGCCGTATTCCGCGGCATGGTGGCCAAGATTCCACATCTGCTGGCCATTGTAAAGGACTGAACCACGACCGACCGAGCCGCGACCGTCAGGGAGTCGGACTAAGGAATAACCATGAATCTCAGCGATCTTCGCCCGCCAAAAGGGCAAAAGCAAAAGCGGCAGCGCATTGGACAGGGCATGGGCACTGGACGCGGCAAGTATTCCGGCCGCGGCGCGAAAGGCGCGCGATCCATTTCCGGCTACAGCATCATGCGAGGATTCGAGGGCGGCCAGATGCCGCTGCATCGCCGCTTGCCCAAGCGCGGGTTCACCAACATTTTCAAGAAAGAATATGCCATCGTAAATGTGGGGCGGCTGGAGCAGTTGGAAGGCAACACCTTCGATGCGGCGCGGTTGCTGGAACTCGGCGTAATCAAGAAACTCGGCGCTGGTCTTAAGGTGCTTGGTTCGGGCGACATCACCCGCCAAATTGAAGTGCGGGCGCACGTGTTTTCGAAATCGGCTCTGGATAAGATCCAGAAGGCCGGCGGCAGTGGTAACGTCATCGGGAGCGAGTAGCCCAGAGGGAAAACGATGAAGTTCTTCGACACCATCGCCAATATGTTCCGGATTCCGGACCTGCGGAAGCGCATCTTCTTCACGCTGGGTTTATTGGCCGTGTACCGGTTTGGCGGGCACATTCCGACTCCGGGAGTCGACTTTAACCGGCTGCAGGAATATTTCCAACAGAACGCCGGCGGAATCTTCGGATTCATGGATATGTTCAGCGGCGGCAATTTACGCCGGCTGACCATCTTCGCGCTGGGCATCATGCCCTACATCACCGCGTCTATCATTCTGCAATTGCTGCAGGTGGTGGTTCCCACGCTGGAAAAGCTCCAGAAGGAAGGCGAACTGGGGCGGCGCAAGATCACGCAGTGGACCCGTTATCTGACCATCATCCTGGCCCTGGTGCAATCGTTCGGCATAGCTGAGGCGCTCCAAAGATCTGGTGGCGGATTTGTGATGAATCCGGGCTTTAGCTTCATCTCGATGACCATCATCACGCTCACCGCGGGAACCACGTTTATCATGTGGCTGGGCGAGCAGATTACCGAGCGCGGCATCGGCAACGGAATGTCGCTGCTAATTTTTACGGGCATTGTGGTGGGTCTGCCGCGCGCTATCCAAAATATCTACGATCACGTGTTCAAGGTCCGCGACTGGACGCCGATCCATCTGATCATCATTCTGGCCGTCATGATCGCCGTGGTCGCGTTCATTGTATTAGTGGAACGTGGCGAACGCCGCATCCCGGTACAGTACGCCAAACGCATCCAAGGGCGCAAAATGATGGGCGGCCAGTCCACGCATCTTCCGCTGAAAGTGAATGCGGGTGGTGTCATCCCGGTCATCTTCGCCTCTTCGCTGCTGGCCTTCCCGCAGACCATCGCCAGTACTCAGTTCGTGAAGAACAGCCCAATTCTGAGTGGAATGCTCGACTCCATCGGTGGCAACCAGCCGCTGTACTATCTGCTGTTCTGCGCGCTGATCATTTTCTTCTGCTTCTTCTATGTGTCCATCATCTTCAATCCCAATGAAGCGGCGGACAACATGCGCAAATACGGCGGATTCATTCCCGGCATTCGTCCCGGCAAGAACACCGCCGACTACATGAACACGATTCTCACCAAGATCACGGTGGTGGGCGGCCTGTACCTTTCGGTGCTGTCGCTGATTCCCCAGATCATGATCGCCGGTATCAAGTTGCAACGCTTGCCGCTGATCGGCAATTTTATCGATAACTACTTCCCGCGCTGGCTGCTGGACGGCCTGAATGTGAACTTCTTCTTCGGCGGCACGTCGCTGCTGATCGTGGTGGGTGTTGCGATGGATACGGTGAACCAGGTGGAAGCTCAGTTGATCATGCGGCATTATGAGGGCTTTACCCCACGCGCCGGCCGGATTCGGGGGCGCCGCAGCAGTGTGTCCTAAACGCATGATTTTGCACTATAATGGATTTATCAGTGATTTCCGTGGAGAGGCTAGGTGTGCGCCTACCCGCGGAAATTCCAGTCGCTGGAGATGATTATCCGTAAGAACCGCAACGAGTTAGATCAGATGCGCAAAAGCGGCATGCTGGTCTGGCAGATCCTGCAGGATCTTTCGAAGATGGTCGAAGAGGGCGTCACCACCCAGGATCTGGAAGTTGCAGCGGAGAAGATGATGAAGGACGCGGGCGCGAAGCCGGCCTTCAAGGGTTATTACACGCCGTCGGCGGGTAGCAAGTATCCGTACGTGCTGTGCACGTCGGTGAACGATCAGATCGTGCATGGCATGCCGTCGGCGAAGACGAAATTGAAGAAGGGCGACATCGTTTCGATTGACACGGGCGTGCAGTTGAATGGCTATTTCGGCGATTCGGCGATCACGGTTCCGGTGGGCGAGATTAACGACTCGGTGAAGAAGCTGCTGGAAGTGACCAGGGAATCCCTGGAATTGGCCATCGACAAGGTGCGGCCGGGCAACCGGCTGTTCGACATTTGCGGAACGGTGGAGCAGCACGTGGTGGGAAACGGATTCTCGGTGGTTCGCGAGATGGTGGGGCACGGCATCGGCACCAAGCTGCATGAAGAGCCGCAAGTCCCCAATTACGTGGATCGGCGCAATGAAAATCCGAGGTTGAAAGAGGGCATGGTGCTGGCCATTGAGCCGATGGTCAATGCCGGGGCCCCCGACATGCGCGTTTTGTCCGACAAGTGGACGGCGGTCACGAAGGATCATTCGCTGTCGGCGCATTTTGAGCATTGCGTGGCTGTGACGTCTAACGGTCCGTGGGTGTTGACGCGGCCGTGACGGCGGTAAATGCGGTGGTGGTCGAGTTGCTGCCGAGCGCGGTAGTGAAGGTGAAGCTGGAAAACGAAGCCGTGGTTCTGGCGCATGCGGCTGGGGCGGCGAAGACGAATTTTGTCAGAGTTCGGCCAGGCGATCGGGTGCAGGTGGAGTTGTCGCCTCACGATCCCGGCCGTGGAAGAATTGTTCGATTGCTGGAGAAAACATGAAAGTTCGAGCGTCCGTCAAAAAGATGTGCGACAAATGCAAAGTGATCCACCGCGAGGGCGTGGTGCGGGTCATCTGCACCAATCCGAAGCATAAGCAGCGGCAGGGATAAGAGGAATCATATGGCGCGTATTGCAGGTGTCGATTTACCAGCCAAGAAGCGGGCCGAGATCGGTCTGACGTATATCTACGGGATCGGGCGCACCCGTGCCCTCTCGCTGCTCCATCGGGCGAACGTGGACGCCACCAAGAAGGTTTCCGATCTGACCGAAGACGAAATCAACCGGGTCCGAACCCTGATCGAAAACGAAGGATCGGTGGAAGGCGATCTGCGCAAAGAACTTTCGATGAACATTAAGCGCCTCATCGAAATGGGTTCCTATCGCGGGTTGCGGCATCGCCGTGGCCTGCCGGTGCGGGGACAGCGCACCCACACCAACGCTCGCACGCGGAAAGGACCTCGCCGCGGAACCGTCGCCAACAAGAAGAAGGCGACCGGCAAGACCTAAGGACAACCCATGGCAAAAGCACCTGTAAAATCGACCAAGAAGAAGACCTTCAAGAAGAAAGAGAAGAAGGTCGTTTCCAATGGCTTGGTGCACGTCCAAGCTTCGTTCAATAACACCATCGTGACTTTTACCGATCTAGTGGGCAATGTTCTAGCCTGGTCGAGTTCCGGGTCGCTCGGATTTCGAGGCTCGCGCAAGGGGACGCCGTTCGCCGCGCAGCAGGCGTCGTTGACCGCCGCTAACAAAGCCAAGGAATATGGGGTCCGTTCGGTGGAGGTTCGAGTTAGTGGGCCAGGCGCCGGCCGTGAATCGGCTGTGCGCGCGCTGGCCACCGTGGGAATTGAAGTGAAGTCGATTAAGGATCGCACCCCGATCCCGCACAACGGTTGCCGGCCGCCGAAACGCCGCCGAGTATAACCGAGCCGCGACCAGAGGGAGCGGTAGTTTTAGTAAAGTAAGCAGGACGAAGGCATCTTGGCTCAGGGCCGAGCCGTAAACTGCACCTTTAGAGTAGGAAAGGTAAAGAAGGAATGGCAAGATACAATGGTCCCGTTTGCCGGCTGTGCCGGCGCGAGGGCATGAAGTTATTTCTAAAAGGGGAGCGCTGCCACACCGAAAAGTGCGCCATCGAAAAGCGCAATTTCGCTCCCGGGCAGCACGGCAAGGATCGTAAGCCGAAAATTGTCGGCTATGGCCTCCAGTTGCGTGAGAAACAGAAGGCCCGCCGCTACTACGGTCTGATGGAAGGCCAATTCCGCAATCTGTTCGAGCGCGCCTTCCGCACCAAGGGCGTCACCGGCGACAATATGCTGAATTCGCTCGAGCGGCGGCTCGACAACGTGGTCTATCGCATGGGCCTTGGAACCAGCCGCAGCCAGGCGCGCCAGTTGGTCCGCCACGGTCACTTGCTGGTGAATGGCCACAAAGTCAACATCCCATCGTTTGAAGTCCGGGTGAACGACGTCATCGAAATTCGCGACAAGAGCAAGGAAAATCCCACCATTCTGGCTGCCCGCGACGCCACCGCGCACGCTCCGTCGCCCAATTGGCTCGAAGTAGACCGCGATAATCTCAAGGGCCGGATGATCGCACAGCCCAAAAGAGAAGAACTCGTCCAGATCCAGCTCAATGAGCAGTTGATCGTGGAATTGTATTCGAAGTAGCCGATCCTCGTTTGGCGCGCCAGCGCGCCGCCACCGGGATCGAGAAGAAAGAATTGAGGAAACTGAATTATGTTTAAAGGTTTTCAAAAGCCCAAAAGGCTGATCGCCAACACGGAAACTCTCACCGAACGCTACGGCATGTTCACTGCCCAGCCGTTCGAGCGCGGCTTTGGAGCCACCATCGGCACGGGCCTGCGCCGCGTCCTGCTCAGTTCCATTGAAGGCGCCGCCATCACCTCGATCCGGATCGAAGGCGTGGCTCACGAATTCAGCCCCATCCCGGGTGTGGTGGAAGACGCCACCGACATCATCCTGAACCTGAAGCAAGTGCCGTTCAAGATGAGCGGCGAAGGACTTCGTATTGCGCGGCTCCGCATCGATCGTCCGGGACAAGTGCTCAGCGGACAGATCGAGACGGACGCCGACGTCGAAGTGCTGGATCGCAACCTGCCCATCGCCACGGTCGGCGAAGGCGGCAAGCTCAACATCGAGATGCGGCTCAAAACCGGCCGCGGCTACGTGGCGGCGGATCGCAATTACGATGAAGACTTGGCCCTGGGCTACATCCCGATCGACTCGGTTCATTCGCCCGTGCGCAAAGTCAACTTCGCCGTTGAAGCGGCCCGCTTGGGCCAGATGACGGATTACGATAAGCTCACGCTCGAAGTTTGGACCAATGGCGCCATCTCACCGCAGGACGCCATCGGCCAGGCCGCCAAGCTGCTGAAGGACCACATGGCGATCTTCATCAACTTCGAAGAATTGCCCGAGACGGCCGAAGAGCCGGCCGAGCGCGGCGCCAGCCAGATGAACGAAGTGCTCAACCGTTCCGTCGAGGAACTGGAGCTGAGCGTTCGCTCCTACAACTGCCTGAAGAACGCCAACATCCAAACCATCGGCGACCTGGTGCAGAAGACCGAAGCCGAAATGCTGCGGACCAAGAACTTCGGGCGCAAATCGCTCAACGAAATCAAGGAAATCCTCTCCAACCTGGGCCTGACCTTCGGCATGAAGTTCGATGCGCAGGGCCGTCTGGTAGCGCCGCCGCCTTCGTTGCCGCACTTCGGTGGGGTGGACGACCTGGCGGAAATGGACGAGGTGGTTGAGTAGTCATGAAACACGGGGTATCCGGATTTAAACTCAAACGCAACGTCGCCGCGCGGAATTCGCTGCTGCGCGGCCTCGTTACCAGCGTCATTGAAAGCGATTTCGTCATCACCACCGTTCCCAAGGCGAAGGCCGTGCGGCCTTTAGTGGACAAGATGATCACGCTGGCGAAGGAAGACACGCTGCATTCACGCCGCCAGGCCGCCGCTTTCCTCCGGACGCCCGCCTCGGTCCAAAAGCTATTCGACAAGCTGGGGACCAAGTTCGGACAGCGCAACGGAGGCTATACCCGCATCGTGCGCCTGGGTTGGCGCAAGGGCGATGGCGCCGAGCTCGCTAAGCTCGAACTGGTGGGCACCGAACTAGTGAAGCGCGCCGCCGAGCGCGCCAAGCGCCGCGAAGATCGCCTCAAGGCAGTTCAAGAAGGCCGCGAACACGAAGGCGGCGAGCCAGAAGAATCATAAAGGCGGGAACCAGGCTGATCGCGATTCCCGCCCCAGCGTCCGCTGCATAGTGGTAGCGTCCATATACGGTAGCTACCGCGACGGTCGCCGCATAGAGCAGCATTCCCCAGCCGTATCGCTTGCGCTCGGGTAGAAAAGCAAACAGCGCCCAGGCGGCCGAAAAAGCCGACGATACGTGCGCGCTCGGAAACACGCTGGAGTGAATGCCGTAGTTTCCCACCAGCCACAGATTCAGTTGGCGCAGCGCCGTTACGACGTTCGGCATGTCGCTTCCTCCGAACGCCACGCGCGGCGGATCGGAAGGAAAGTACGGGAACAGGGCATAGGCGAGCAGCGTTCCCAACAAATATAAAAAGAGCGCGCCGTTTACGCGCTCGCGGCGGTGCTGGAAGTACAAAACAGCGACCAGGAACGGAGCTATGGCGTAGACCAGGGCGTAGCAAAGCTCCAGCATCGCCGGCACCAGAGATCCCAAGGCCTCTATCGCCCGCTGCAACGCCCATCGATGGAGGATGGTCCGGTCCCACTCCACCCAGCGCAATTCCAGATCGAAAGTGTGCGGCGTCGAGGAGAACCAGTCCATCTCGCGATACGCCAACAGCAGGAGGGCCACGGGAACCCAGTCCCGCAGTATGCTGAACAACTCGGCGTGCTCCCACGTTTCGCCGTATGCCAGCGCCAGGAATAAGGCGCAGACCAGCAATTCCACCAGGAAAGGCCGCCAGACGGTTTGTGGCTGGAGCGGAAAGCGCGGCGCGATCGCGGCCACATAGCCGAAATAGATCACCAGCAGCCATTCGGCCGACCGCAACCGCAAGTTCACCGGCTTGCCGCGCCCAGACGAATCAACTGCTCGGCATGCTTCAGCGCTTCGGGCGTCACCTTCTGGCCCGACAGCATGCGCCCGATCTCCCGGGTCCGCGCGTCGCCGGTCAACTCTTCGATCTCCGCCACTGTGCGGCCCTTCACTTCGCGTTTTTCGACCGAATAGTGATGGTCTGCGAATCCGGCCACTTGCGCCAGGTGCGTCACGCACAACACTTGATTCGACCCTGAGAGCTTCTTCAGTCTGCGCCCTACCGCCTCCGCGACGCCGCCGCCGATGCCGGTATCGATCTCGTCGAAGACCAGAGTCCTCTGCACGCCGTCGCCACGCGTTTGGCTTCCCGAATAACCCAGCGAGGTCTTCAGCGCCAGCGCGATGCGCGAAAGCTCGCCGCCCGACGCCACTTTATCGAGCGGTTTGGGTTCTTCGCCCGCGTTCGCAGAAATCAAAAACTCCACGCGATCCGCGCCGTTCCCGGTCCAGTTCGCTTCCCTTACGTCGATCCGGAACACGGCGCTTTCAAGCGCTAGCGAATCGAGCTCGGTCTCCACTTTCTTCGCCAGTTTCTCCGCCGCTGCCTTGCGCGCGCCGGTCAATACCGCGGCCCGCTCCTGGTAGGCCGAACTGGCCTGCGCGAGATCCCGATCCAGCTTGGCTTTGCGCTCGCCCGCCGTTTCGATGGCCTCCATCTTGGTTCGAACGTCCTCCAAGAATGCCAGTACGTCGTGGAGGGTCGGCCCGTACTTGCGCTTGAGACGCTCCATCAACGCCATACGCGACTCGATTTCATCCAGCCGCTTCGGGTCGGCCTCCAGCGTGTCCAGATAGTCGCGAATCGAATCGGAGGCGTCGTCCACGCCGATGGCCGCGCTTTTTAGCGTCTCCACCACACGCTGCATGCTGGCGTCGATTTTGGCCAGTTCCTCCACTTTCTTCAGCGCGGTGCGAAGCTGCGTCGAGACGCTCTCCTGCTCTTCGTATAACGCCGCGTAGGCCGCATTGGCGTTCTCCTGGAGCTTTGCGACGTTGCGCAGCACCACTCGCTCTTGTTCCAGTTGGGCGTCCTCGCCCGGCTTGAGCGCTGCCGCGTCGATTTCCTTAAGCTGGAAGCCCCACAGATCCGCCATGCGGAGCTTTTCCTGTTCCGAGCGATTCAGCTCCTCCAGTTCGCCCTCGATGCTTTTCCAGCGCCGGAACAAGCCATCCACCTCGTCACGCTGCCGGTCCAATCCGGCGAAGCCGTCCAGAGACAGCAACTGCGCTTCGCTCGAAAAGAGCTGTTGCTGTTCGTGCTGCCCATGGATGTCGGCCAGAAACGGCCCGATCTCGCGCAATAGCGCCATTGTTACAGGCCGATTTCCAAGGAATGCCCGCGACTTGCCCTCGGCCAGAACCTCGCGCTCGATGAGCAACTCGCCATCCTCCGCCGGCAGCCCAGCCTGTTCCAACAGGTTCCGCAGCCCGGTGTCGGTGGGAGCCTCAAAAATGGCCGCCACGCGCGTGCGCTCAGTCTCGGAACGCACCATGCCGGTCGATGCCCGTCCGCCTAAAACCAGTCCAAGTGCATCCACCACAATGGATTTGCCGCTCCCGGTCTCGCCCGTCAGCAGGTTCAAGCCGGCGTGAAACCCCACCCGGACGCGTTCCACCACGGCGTAATTTTCGACAACCAGTTCCAGCAACACTCGATGAAATTATACGAGGTTTCGGTTCGTCTAACGAAGGGGAGATCTGTCTATTCGCGGCGGTTTGCGTCATACTGTTAAGCAGAGCGATCTGTAAAACAGAATGGGGTGGTTCTGTTTTTTTCTGCATCCAGAAATAGTGGCGGCGCGATATCATGGTTTCAGTGGTGTTGCGTTGAGCCGGAAGGAGCTTGGTTGATACTTTCGTGCGTAAGCGGCCTATTCCTGCAAATGGAAGTTTGGGACCTGGTGCAAAGCTCCGGTCCGTTGCCAAAAGCGGTTATGGTGATCCTACTCGCCTTCTCGCTCACCTCTTGGGCTGTAATTCTTTCAAAGTGGGCCGCGTTCCGGCGCGCGCGATCCGCCAACCGCTCGTTTCTGCGGGCCTTCCGCAAAGCTCCGGCGCTCGACACCATCGCCGCCGCGAGCGAACAATTCCGCCGCTCACCGCTGGTGGCCGTCTTCGATTTCGGATACAGCGAGGTGGCCCGCCAGATGAAATCGCGCGGAAGCGTCACCAATCCGTTGTCGCTGGAGCGCACGCTGCAGTTGGGGATGAGCGAAGAACTGACGCGCCTGGAACGCAACATGAGCATTCTTGCAACCACCGCGGGCGTCTCGCCGTTCATCGGACTGTTCGGTACGGTGTGGGGCATCATCGATGCGTTTCAGCAATTGGGCACGGCGGGCGCGGCCAGCCTGCGGGCCGTTGCTCCCGGCATCTCCGAAGCGCTCATTACCACGGCCATGGGGCTTTTTGCCGCCATCCCCGCGTACATTTTCTACAACATTTTCGGCAGCGCCATCAAGGAATTTGCCGCGCGCATGGAAGACTTCATGCTCGAGTTCCTGAACCTCACCGAACGCAGCTTAGAGAGGTAAATCAGGAGCGATGACTTTTAACAGGACGCTGAAAAGGGCCATAAGCTATTCCGCTCCCTTTGGTCACGGCTCTGTAAATGACTGTGAGTACGGAGAGCAGATACTGAGCCGCGCCCAGAGGAAGCGGTGTTACGGAGCAACATGGCATTTTCAATGAACAGTTCCAGCGGACTCGGGCGGGGACGCTTTCGCGGCAATCCCGCGCTGGCCGAGATCAACATCGTACCTTTGGTGGATGTCGTTCTGGTTTTGCTGATTATCTTCATGCTGACGGCGCATGTGATGGACTTCGGTTTGCAAGTGGAAGTTCCCAAGGTGAAGCCGGTGAAGGAGAACGTTCAGGACCTTCCGGTAGTTTCCATCAGCAAGGATGGCGCGTCGTATTTGAATGACAAGCCGGTGAACATCAACTTGCTGGCCGACGAAATTCACAAACGCTTTCATAATGCTTCTTCGGTCTACTTGCGTGCCGACCGGCGTACGCCCTTCGATCCGATCGCGCAAGTGATCGCCACGCTCGGCCAAGCCAAGTTGGCGGTGAGCGTCGTGACGCAGCCCGAAGATCTATCCGACAAGCGCCGATAGGGTTACTATGCAGCCACACGCCGACATCCTGGATCAGCAAGAATCGCTCGGCGGCCCGTTCGTCCAATCCGTGCTGCTCCACGCAGCCATTGCCGGGGCGCTGATTGTTTCCACCCTCACGTTTAAGCACTCGCATGAAGTCTGGGGATCCGCCAACACCGGCGCCGGCACGGCGGTAGCGATCAACTCGGTGAAAACCATTCCGCTCCCTTCGCGCGCGGGCAAAATAAATCCGGTGGCGAACGAAACCGAGTCTCAAGTTCCGCAAGCGCCGAAGCCGGAGCCGAAGAAGCAGGTCAAAGTCCCCGATGAAGACGCCATTCCTCTAAAGAGCCGGCTGGCCAAGAAGCAGCCCCGGCCGGAAGCGCCGCCGCGCTATCGTTCAGAGCCTCCCGCGCCCAACCAGGTGTTTAGTCGCGAGGCGCCCGCCGCGGTTTCGCCGATGTTTGAAAAGCCTGGCTCGGGCGGCGCTGGGGTGGGAGTCAACAGCGCGTTTGGGAACCAGTTCGGCGCTTATGCCGACTTGGTGGTGCAGCGCGTCACTCAAAAATGGCAGACCACCGGCCTCGCGGGCATGCAGCTCCCGATGGCCGTGATCACCTTCGATATTATGCGAGACGGATCCGTTCGGAATCCGCAAATCGCGCAACGCAGCGGCAACAGCACGCTGGACTACTCGGCCCTTCGCGCCGTCATGGATGCGGGACCGTTTCCTCCACTTCCTTCCAATTACAGCGGAAACTCAACGAACGTGGAACTGAGATTCCAACTACAGCGATGAAACGAAATATTCTCTTCACCATACTGATTGCGATTGTGAGCGCCGCTGTCTATGCGCAAGGTCAGGGCGGTATCAAGAGCGATGTCGTAAAGACCGGCGAAAAGCCGTCCATCGCAGTGCCCGACTTTCGTGGTGCTAGCGACGCTCAGAAGTTCATGGGCGTTTTCAACAGCACGCTCTTCAACGACATTAGTAGCTCCGGCCAGTTGAAGATGATCCCCAAGACGCTTTACCCGGTGCAGGTTCCGCAACAGCCGTCCGACTTCCGGCAGGGGGGCCCTTCTCTCGCCGACTGGTCCGGACCACCGCCCAACGCCAACTACCTCGCTTTCGGCTATACGGCAGTTCAAAGCAACCAGATCGTTCTTTACGGATTTCTCTTCGATGTCCGCCAAGCCAATCCAAGCTCGGCGCAACTGATCGGCAAAGTTTATCTGGGATCGCTCGACGAAGCCGGAACGCGCAAAGTGGCTCAGGAATTTGCCGCCGACATCCTGAAGCAGTTTGGCGCCACCAGTCTGATCGGAACCAAAATCTATTTTGTTTCCGACCGCAGCGGCCACAAAGAGATCTGGTCCATGAATTACGACGGCTCCGACCAGAAGCAATTCACTAGTTACCGGTCCATTACAACCTTTCCCGCGATTTCTCCGGACGGCACTAAGATCGCCTTCACCACTTACCCCGTGCTGCCCTCTTCAAAAAATGCGAACGCGGCGCAATTCGGTAAGGAGACGCAGAATCTCGGACAGCCCCAGATTTACATCCATTCCGCGGAAACCGGACGCAAGCAGGTCTACTATAATCAGCAGGCATCCATGAACGCGGCGTCCGACTTTCTGCCGGATAGCCGCCACTTATTGATTTACTCCACCGCGAATGGAGGCTTCTCGCAAATCTATGAGACCGACCTCGACGGCGGCGACCTGCGTCGCATCACACACTCAGGCTCTTTGGAAGTGGAGCCTAAGGTAAATCCCCGCACCGGAATGGATCTGGTCTTTGTTTCAGGGCGCGGCGGCACGCCGCAAATATATAGAATGAATATAGACGGAACAGATGTGAGCCGCTTGACGACCGGGGAGGGTGACGCAGTGAACCCGGCGTGGAGCCCCGACGGCCAGCACATTGCATTTGCGTGGACTCGTGGATTCGAGCCGGGAAATTTCAATATCTTCGTTATGGACGTGGCCAGCCGCGACGTGGTGCAACTGACTCATAGCGCGGGACGAAACGAAAATCCGAGCTGGGCTCCCGATGGCGTTCATATCGTGTTTTCCTCTACGCGTGGGGGAAAAACGCAGATTTATACCACGCTGGCCAACGGCGGCCCGGTTCAGCAGCTCACCACGCAAGGGAACAACGAGAAACCGGTTTGGAGCAAAGCAGCACAATAGAATGCAAGACCAAAGAGACTAAGAAGAGGAGATTTTCAGGATGAGCGATAGTTCGAGATTGCACGCGTCATTGCGGTCGTCACGAGCAGGGCGGTCGTCACGGACCGGCATGCTCCTGCTGCTGTCGGCGCTAGTGTTGTTCGCGGTGGGTTGCAAGAAGAAAGTCCCGC
>VFSW01008364.1_pt1 | contig 14876 bp, 14 predicted proteins | sample 5358111 | NCBI WGS metagenome assembly VFSW01 (sample SAMN11554181, study PRJNA540505) | mine drainage metagenome | isolation source: sediment from site ElyBrook_90M | place: USA: Ely Copper Mine, Vershire, VT | collected 2017 | reverse complement strand
AGCCGGGGTCCACGTAGCCGGCCGTGGAGTGGATGAGCAGGCCGAGCCGGCCAAGGCTGGACTTCCCTTCCAGGCGAGCGACCAGGTCGTCGGGAAGCTCCACCCACTCCAGCGTCTGGCCCAGCACGAACTCGCCCGGGTGCAGGATAAACGGCGTCTCGTCCTCGATGCTGACGAGCTCGGTGAGGTCCGGTTGCGGCACCCTCACGTCGATGTACGCGTAGCGGCTGCTGCGGAAGACGCGGAACTCGCGATCCAGGTGGAGATCCACCGACGACGGCTGGAGGCACTCGGGATCGTACGGGTCGATGCGGATCCGGCGCGCCTCGAGCGCCGCGCGGATGTCGCGGTCCGACAGGACGGCCATGCTCAGGAGCCCTTGCCCGACTGGCTGGCCACGGCCCGCGCCGAGAGCAGGCCGTCCACCTCGCGCTTGAGCTGCTCGATGTCCTCGAACGACTGGTAGACGCTGGCGAAGCGGATGTAGGCGATCTGGTCGAGCGCGCGCAGCCGGTCCATTGCGAGCGCGCCGATCCGCTGGGAGGGCACCTCGCCGATGCCGGCGGCCCGCAGCTCGGCCTCGATCGATTCCGCGGCCATCTCCGCGGCCCGCTCGGGGACCGGTCGGCGGGTCAGCGCCTTCTGGAGCCCGGATACGAGCTTCTCGCGGTCGAACTCCTCGCGGCTCCCGTCCCGCTTGACCACCACCAGCCGCGCCGCCTCGACCCGCTCGTAGGTGGTGAACCGGGTGCCGCAGCGCACGCACTCGCGACGGCGGCGGATGGTGCCGCCCTCATCGAGGTCGCGCGAGTCGATCACGCGGGTGTCGCGTTCGCCACAGGCCGGGCAGCGCATGGGGACCTCGATTCGCGCGTCCGACACGACCACCGGTGTCGGGTCAACGAGCGTACCACCGGAGATCGGCGGGGGGCCACCGATCTCCGGTCGCTAGACGCGGAAGGTGCGCCAGGCGGACTGCGCGGGATCCCTCGCGGCCGCCAGGTCCGCGACGTGCGTCGCCAGGGCTTCCCGGGCGTGCAGGAGGTTGAGGTAGCCGCGCTTGACGGCGATCTGCGCCTCCGTGCTGCGCATCCTCGCGCGGGGCCCGGCGGCGAGCTCGCAGCCATGCCGCACCATGTCCAGCGCGCGCTGGGCGTGGCCGATCTCGGACACGATCCCCGCGCGGCTCGCCTCGTACAGCGCCGGGGCGTCGAGGCCCTGCGCGGCCGAGAGGCCTTCGTCCAGCGCGGCAGTGGTCGCGGCCAGGTCGTCGAGGATCCCGCTCGCATCCGCCTCGTGCCGGCGTACCGCGTCGACCTGGGTGATCACGAGGGCGAGCCTCTCGTCGAGGCGGACGCCGAGAGCGGCCGCCTCGTGCTGGAAGCGCTCCACCTTCCGCGTGGCCCGCAGCGCTCCCGAGGCGCGCTGGAGGAACAGCGCCAGCGCGGCGGCCACGAGCGCCGCGAGCAGGATGGGCAGGACGACGGCGAGGTCCACCTGGTGCCCCGGGTCAGCCGCGCCGCGCGCGCACTGCCGCCGACAGGCGCGGCAGGATCTCGAAGAGATCGCCCACCACCATCAGGTCGGCGAACTCGGCGATCGGCGCGTCGGGGTCACGGTTGATCGCCACGATGGTGCCCGACGTCTGCATCCCGACCTTGTGCTGGATCGCCCCGCTGATCCCGGCGGCGAGGTAGAGCTGCGGCTTCACGCTCTTGCCGGTCTGCCCGATCTGGTGCGCGTAGCCGATCCATCCGGCATCCACCACCGCTCGCGTCGCTCCCACGGCTCCGCCCAGGACCTCCGCGAGCTCCTCCACGATGCCGAACCCCTCCGGTCCGCCGACCCCGCGGCCGCCGGCGACGATCGTGGTGGCCTCTTCGATCGAGACGACCTCGGAGGCCTCCGTGATCCGGTCCACGATCCTCACCGCCGGCAGGTCGGCGGCGGGCGCGACCTCCACCTGCTCGACCCTGCCGGGAGCCGGCGCGGTCTCGGCGGCGACGGCGCTGGGCCGCACGATCACCAGCCCGTGGTCTTCCGAGAACTGGCTCCTGGTCAGAAGCCGGCCACCGAACACGCTCATCTCGGCCAGCGGGCCGGTGCCGGCCCATCCGGCCCCGGACGAGTTCGCCAGCACGCCCCACTCGAGCAGGGCCTGCAGGATGCCCGCCACGTCGCGGCCGTCGTCGGTGAAACCGAGCAGCAGGTACGCCGGTTCGCGCTCCCGCACGAGCGTGGCGACGCGCTCGGCGATGACCAAGGCGATCGGCCGGTCGCGGGCGTCAACCTGCACGGCGATCACGTCGGGTCCGTGCTCGGCCAGGGCCGGCGCGGCCGCAAGCGCCTCCGGCCCGACCAGGACCGACGCCGCGGAGCGCCCAGCCGCGTCCCCCAGGGCCCGGGCGAGTGTCGCAAGCTCGCGCGTGAGTCGGGTCGGGGCGCCGCCCGCGACCTCGCCGATCGCCCAGATCGCGCCGGACATCAGATCAGCCTCCGGGAAGCCAGGAACTCCACGATCCGCTCGACCGCCGCGTCGGGCGCGTCCCTCACGATGGTCGCGCCGGCTCGCTGGGGCGGCGGCGTCGCCTCGTGCACGGCGGTGCGCGAAGCGGCCGATCCCACGCTCGCGGGGTCGATCCCGAGGTCTGCCAGCGACCACGTCGCGATCGGCTTGGACCGCGCCTGCATGATGCCGCGCAACGACGGGTAGCGCGGCTCGCCGAGGAGCTGGGTGCCCGCGATGAACGCCGGCATGCGAGCCTCGATGACGTCGTACCCGGTGGGGCTGATGCGCCGGACGCGGACCACGCCCGCGGCGGGGTCGGGCTCGATGGAGGCCGCGTAGGACAGGTACGGCAGGCCGAGCCGGGTCGCCACGGCCGCGCCCACCACGCCGCCCTGCCCGTCGGATGTGTCCGCCCCGGCCACCGCCAGGTCGTACTCCAGGCGGCCAAGGGCCGCCGCAAGCACGCGCCCCGTGGCGAGGGCGTCCGAGCCGGCCAGCGCGTCGTCCACCACCTGCACGGCACGGGCCGCGCCCATGGCGAGCGCCTTGCGGATCGCCTCGACCGAGGACGCGGGACCCATGGTCAGCGTCACGACCTCGCCGCCGTGCGCCTCCACCAGCTTGAGCGCCGCCTCCAGCACGTACTCGTCGTTGCCGTTCGCCTCGAGGCCCGAGGAGCGATCGACGCTCCAGCCGTCGACCAGCCGCTCGTTGCCGACGACCGGCACCGCCTTGAGCAGCACGACGATCTGCACAACTACCTCCCCTCGGCCGGCCGTGCGAGCGGGTGCCGGTTCCCGGCGGAGGGCTCGTCGATTGCGCCGCTCATTGCGTCGACAGGAGCGCGCGGGCGATGACGAGCCGCTGGATCTGCTGGGTTCCCTCGTAGAGCTGGGTGATCTTGGCGTCCCGCATCATCCGCTCGACCGGGTACTCCGTGATGTAACCGTACCCCCCCAGCACCTGCACCGCGTCGGTCGTCACCGCCATCGCGGTGTCGCCCGCGAAGAGTTTACACATGGCGGCCCAGCGGGCGGCGTCGGCTGCGCCCCCCTCGATCCGCTCGCAGGCCTCGTAAAGGAGTTGGCGGGCCGCCTCGGTCCGCGTCGCCATGTCGGCCAGCATGGCCTGCACCATCTGGTGTTCGCCGATGGGCTTGCCGAACTGCACGCGCTGGCGCGCGTAGTCGACCGCGACGTCCAGCGCGCCCTGCGCGATCCCGACCGCCTGGGCGGCCACGCCCGGCCGGCTGCGGTTCAGCGTCTGCATGGCGATCCGGAACCCCTCGCCCACCTCCCCCACGCGGTTGGCATCGGGGACGCGCACGCCGTCGAACACCAGCTCGGCGGTGGGTGAGCCGCGGATCCCCATCTTGTGTTCCAGGCGCGCGACCTGGAACCCGGCCATCCCCCGCTCGACGTAGAAGAAGCTGAGGTCCCGGTGGCGTCCCGCCTCCGGGTCCGTCACGGCAAGCACGGCCACCAGGTCGGCCTCGCTGCCGTGGCTGATGAACCGCTTGGTGCCGTCGATCCGCCAGCCGTCGCCGTCGCGCACGGCTCGCGTGCGGATGCCGGCGGAATCGGACCCTGCGCCCGCCTCGGTGAGAGCGAAGGCGTTGAGCAGCTGGCCGTTCGCCAGCCCCGGGATCCAGCGCCGCTTCTGCTCGTCGTTGCCGGCCAGCTGCAGCGGCAGCGATCCGAGGGCCTGCACCGCGAGGATCAGCCCGCTGGTGGCACAGACCCGGCTGACCTCCTCGATCATCAGGCAGTTGGTGAGGAGCGTGCCCCCCAGCCCGCCGTGTTCCGGCGGATAGATCAGCGCGAACACGTCGTGCTTGGCGAACAGCTCGACGATGTCCCGCGGGAACACGCCGGCCTGGTCGATCTCCGCGGCCCGCGGGGCGATCCGCTCCCGGGCCAGCTCGCGCACGGCGTCCCGCAGCTCGATCTGCTCCTGGGTCAGGCGGCTGTTCATGGCCCGATGCCCTCCTGTCCGTGCATGCCCACCGGGAACTGAGCCGGGATCGCGCCGGATGGCGGGGGAGCGGCCGGGGCGGTCGGCAGGCTGGCCGCCAGCAGCTCGGCGATGTCGATCGTCTGCACGTCCTCGCGGCCCGTGCCCGCGCCTGCCGCGTCGGCGATCCCGTCGCGCATCATCACCAGGCAGAACGGGCAGGCGGTGGCAACCGCGTCCGCGCCCGTCTCGAGCGCCTGCCGCGTCCGTTCCGCGTTGATCCGGATCCCGCGGCGCTCCTCCATCCACATCCGGCCGCCACCCGCGCCACAGCAGAAGCTCTGGCGCCCGTGACGCTCCATCTCGCGCAGTTCGAGGCCGGGCACCGCCGCGAGGACCGCCCGCGGTTCCTCCACCACCCCGTTGTACCGCGTGAGATAGCAGGAGTCGTGGTAGGTGACGGCGCGAAGCCCGCCGGGCACCAGGTCGCCCGCGTGGCCGCCTGTCACGCCCTCATCGCCCGGTTCGGCCGGCGGCGGGGACGCCGCCCTGCCGGCCCCGGACCCGCCTGCGCCGCCGCCGGTCGGCGCCGCGCCGGCCGCGGTCCCGGTTGTACCGGTCCCGGTCCGGAGCCGCCCCTCGGCCACCAGGCGCGCCAGGTAGGCGCTGTGATGCACCACCTCGTACCGGCCGCCGAACTGCGGGTACTCGTTGGCCAGCGTGTTGAAGCAATGGGGGCAGGTGGTGAGGACCAGGGGCGGGTGGTAGCGATCGAGCGTCTCGACGTTCGCCTGTGCGAGCGTCTGGTAGAGATACTCGTTGCCCATGCGGCGGGCCGGATCGCCGGAGCAGCTCTCCTCCTGGCCGAGCACCGCGAACCGGACGCCCGCGGCATGCAGACAGGTGACCAGCGCGCGGGCCACCCGGCGATTCCGGTCGTCGAACGCGGCCGCGCATCCGACCCAGTACAGCACGTCGAACCCCGGGGAGGTGCCGTCGTGCACGCCGCCGGCGCTCTGCCGGGCGGCAAGGTCGGCCGCCACGGGGACCTCGAACGGCAATCCCTTCGCCCAGTCGAGCCTGGCGCTGCGAGGCTGGCCCCACGGGTTGCCGTGACGCTCCATGTTGGTGAACGCGACCGTGATCTCCTGCGGGAACCGGCTCTCCTCGAGGACCAGGTTCCGTCGCAGCCCCACGATCTTGTCGACGTGCTCGATGGTGACCGGGCACGCCTCGACGCAGGCGCCGCAGGTCACGCAGTCCCACACCGCGTCGTACGGGATGGCCGCGTCCACCACCGGGCGGGCCAGGGCGGCGGCACGCGCGGCGCCATCGCCCCCGGGACCCGCGGCGGGCATGCCGGGAGCGTCGGAGGGGCGGATCCACGGGACCCGGCGCAGGCCCGGCACCAGGGGCACCCCGGCCTCGGCGTCGATGGCCATCTGGCGGAGCCCCATCACGAACGTCTTGGGGTTGAGCGGCTTGCCCGTGGCCCAGGCCGGGCACTGCGACTGGCATCGTCCGCACTCGGTGCAGGTGAAGGCGTCGAGCAGATCCTTCCAGCCGAGGTCCACCACTGCCCGCACGCCGAACGTCCCGGTCTCCGCCTCCAGGTCCATGGACGGGAGCTCACCGCGGGGACGGAGCTTCCGGAAGGCGGTGTTGAAGAAGGCGGTGGCCATGTGGAGGTGCTTGGAGCCGGGCAGGTACGCCAGGAAGGCCGAGACGAGGAGGATGTTGGCCCACCACGCCACCGCGAAAACTGCCTCCTGCGCGGCCGGCGCCAGCGGGCTCGCGATCAGCTGCCCGAGGGGCCGGGAGACGATCTCCGCGGGCGCGTACGGGTCGCCGTAGCGCGCGAGCCTGAACGCCTCGGCGATCAGCTCCGTGGCGACGATCCCGCCGATCATCACCAGGACGAGGAGGGCGTCCCGCGACAGCGTGATCCGGGCCGGCCGCGTCACCACCCGGCGGAACGCCGCGTACAGCACCGCCACGAGCACGGCAACGGCAAGGACGTTGCCCACCGCCAGGACGGCGCGCCACACCCAGCCGTCCACGGGCCAGGCCAGGACCGCCTGCACGATGCCGCCGGACACGCGGTTGGCCGTGCCCACGGTCAGGAGCACGAACCCCCAGAAGATCGCGGCGTGCATGGTCCCCGCCCGGATCTCCCGGAACATGCGGACCTGCGCGATCGCGTATACGCCCAGCGACCGCAGGCGCTGCCCGGGCCGATCGACGACCGACGAGGGCCGCGCGGCGGCGAACACGCGCAGGTGCCGCGCCATCCGCAGCGCGAACACCAGCACGGCGACCAGGAAGACGAGGGGGGCGAGCGGGTAGAGGGGAACCTCCGAGGTCATGGCGTGCCCTCCTCGCCGATGGGATGGTCGCCGCCGGCCAGCACCTCGAGCGCGTGCGGGATGAGCGGCGCGACCGCGTCGAGCGACTCCAGCGCCCCCCTGGGACTGCCGGGCACCACGAGGACGAGGGCGCGCCCCACGACCCCACCGAGCGAGCGCGAGAGCGCCGCCAGCGGCGTCGAGCGCGACCCGGTGGACCGCATGAGCTCGCCCAGTCCGGGCACCTCGTAGTCGAGGATCGGCCGGACCGCCTGGGGGGTCACGTCGCGCGGCCCGAGCCCCGTTCCGCCGGCCACCACGACCAGCGCATGGCCGGCCGCGGCGGTCCGCACCGCATCCGAGATCCGGGTGGCATCGTCCGGGACCAGCCCGAGATCCGGCTCGTGGCCGAGCTCGCGCAGTCGCGCCACGAGGCGCGGGCCCGTCTCGTCGGCGCGTTCCCCGCGCGCCGATCGGTCGCTCACCGTCAGGACGTGGGCACGAACCACGTCAGGCGCCCCGTGGCGCGCCGGCAGACGGAGCGCTCATCGCGCGTCCCGGCGGGCGGTCCGGCGCGGGCCGCGCGTGCCGGGAGGCAGACGGCCACCGCCGGTGGGTTCCGGGCCCGCCGGGCCGACGGGCCGGTGCCACTCGCCGGACGCCCCGCCGGACTTCTCGAGCAGCCGGATGTGCCGGATCTCGGCGCCGCGATCCACGCCCTTCAGCATGTCATAGACCGTGAGCGCCGCGACCGACGCCGCCGTCAGCGCCTCCATCTCGACGCCGGTCTGGGCGATGGTGGCGGCGGTGGCTCGCACGCGCAGGGTGGCCGCGCCGCGGTCCGGGGTGACCTCGACCACCAGGTCGGTCAGCGGGATCGGGTGGCAGAGCGGGATCAGGTCGGACGTGCGCTTCCCCCCCATCACGCCGGCCAGCTCGGCGACGGTGAACACGTCGCCCTTGGGCACGTCTCCGTCGATCACCAGGCTCAGCGTGTCCTGCGACACGCTCACCTCGGCCTCCGCGATCGCCCGGCGGACGGTGGGGGGCTTCGCGCTGACGTCGACCATGCGCGGGCGGCCCGACCGGTCGACATGGGTGAGCCGGCGACGGACGTTGCGCGGCGCACCGGGATCGTTCATCGCACCACCCCGCGGCGACTCATCGTGGCCCCTCGGCTTCGCATCATCACCCACCCTCATCCTCCAGCTCCCAGACCTCGACCTCGCTTCCTGCCGGGAGCCCCGGCACCTCCTCGGGGACCACCGCGAGGCCGTCCGCAGCCGCGAGCCCGGAAAGCATGTGGGACCCCTGCCCTCCCGCGGGGCGCGCCAGCAGGTGCCCGGGCAGGGCCGGATCGGGCTCCAGCCGGACTCGCAGGAACGCACGCCGCCCCGGCGCCTTGGTCACCGGTTCCGCGAGCGCGGCCCGCACGCGGGGCCGCCCCGCATCCGCACCCCGGCCGCCCAGGGTCAGCAGGAACGGACGGACGAACAGCTCGAACGTGACGAACGCGCTGACCGGGTTGCCCGGGAGACCGAAGAGCGCGACGGGACGCCCGGGATCGGAGACGTCGCCGGCACGTCCTGCCGTGGTCCACCCGAACGCCAGCGGCTTGCCCGGCTGGACCGCCACGCGCCAGAACGCGACCTCGCCGAGTGTCTCGAAGGCGTCCTTGACGTAGTCGTGCGCGCCCACCGACACGCCGCCGCTGAGCACCACCACGTCGGACCGCGAGACGGCTTCCGCGAGCATGCCGGCCAGGGTGGACGGATCGTCGGGTGCGATGCCGAACGAGGTGGCGATCGCCCCCGCGGCGCGCGACTGGACGAGCAGCAGGGGCGTGTTGCTGTCGTGGATGCGGCCGCCGCCCAGCGGCTGCCCGGCGGGCGTGAGCTCGTCGCCGGTCGCGAGCACGCCGACCCGCGGCCGCCGGATCACGGCGACGCGTGCCGCGCCACTTGCCACCGCGAGCGCCACTCCTGCAGGCCCGAGGACCCGGCCGGCGGGCAGGACGGTCTCTCCCAGCCGGACGTCCTCCCCGGCTCGCCGCAGGTTGGCGCCCGGCCGCGCCGGGACGCGGACCCGTACCGACTCCGGCAGCGCCGCGACACCGGGCGGCGCATCGGTGTCCTCCACCGGGACCACGGCGTCCGCCCCGGCCGGGATCATCGCGCCCGTCGTGATTCGCAGCGCGGTCCCCGGCTCCACGTCGCGAGCCGGCACGTGACCGGCGGCAACCTCTGCCAGCACGCGGAGCTCCACCGGTGCGGCCCCGGATGCGCGGGCCACGTCGCTCGAGCGAACCGCGAACCCGTCCATCGCCGTGTTGTCCCAGGGCGGAAGCGAGGTGGCTGCGACCACCGGTGCGGCCAGCACCCGGCCCGCGGCATCCTCGGGGGCGCAGTCCTCCGCCGGCAGCGCCAGTGCCCGGGACAGGATGCGCTCGAGGGCCTCCTCGACGCGCAGCAGGCGAGGGCTCTCCGGCGTCGTCATGGGCCGGGTGCCCGCGTCACGGCCGTCCCGGCCGGCGACGCCACTTCCGCGCGCCCGAGCGAGCGCAGGCGCACGGTCGCCACGAACCAGGCGGCCGCACAGAGCAGCAGGACGACCGCGGCGAGGGTCATGGTGATCAGCTCCCAGAACGGCGTGGGGTACAGCTGGACCATGCGCTCCGTCGCGACGTTGAACTCCCAGTTGCCCTGCGGGAAGAAGATCTCGTGGAAGAGGGTGAAGGCTGCGTCGAAGGCGACGGCGAAGAAGAGACCGATCGCGCAGAACGCTGCCGCGAGTGCCACCGCCCCGCCCCGCACGGCGTGCCACGCTCCAGGATCGCTCCGCCGCGGCACCAGCGTCACGACGAGCGCGACGGCCCCCACCCCGACCACGGCCAGGAACCAGTGCAGCAGGTTCGAGGCATCGCGGAGGTGCGCGGCCTCGGCCGCGTCGTAGAAGCGCGGCCCGCCGGGCGTGAGCGGGAACGCAAACGTGGCCGGCCCGAAGACCAGCTCCGCCATGGTCCGGTCCGACATGGCGTGCGTGGCCGAGGTGGTCATGCCCAGGATCCCGGCACTGCCGGCGCCGTCCAGCGCCGCGTGGATGTAGACCGGATCGAGCAGGGCCACGACCGCGAGGCCGAGGATGGAGAGCGCGACCCCCACGCCGATGACCACCCGGGCCCCCATGCCGGTGCGCGGGCCCGGCACGTCTACTCCTCCTCGAGCGTCTGCGCCTGTTCCCACCAGCCCTCGACCGTCAGCTCATCCGGTGGATCCACGCCCAGGACGCGTGCCGCACGCGTCAGGCGCGCCCGCAGCTCATCGAGCGGGAGCGCCAGCACCTGCGCGATCCCCGTGATCCCGGCCTGCGTGAAGACCGCCTGCTCGAGCGGCCCGAACCGGGCGAGGTTGAGGAGCATGGCCTCGTCTCGCCAGTCGTTGACGTCGTTTGTCGTGGCGCCCAGCTGGTCGGCCAGGTACTGGCGACGCGTGGAGGTCTCGGAGACCTCGAGCAGCAGGCCCGTGGTGAAGATGCCCTGGCGATCGAGTCGCTCCTGGTAGACCAGGGGCACGCGCTGGAGCTGCGAGAGCGGCGGCACGATTCGCGGGTCCTCCTGCTGGGAGCGCGCCGGGAGCTGGCGCGTTCTGCCGGCGGCTCACCGCTGCCGGCGCGGACGCGCTGGTGCTGATTATGCCGCGTCGTCCGGCCCGCTACTTCGGGTCGCCCCAGATGGTCCAGTGCCAGCTCTTCTCGGCCTCGCCGGTGAGCTCGATCATCACGTGCTTGACGTTGGTGTACTCCTCGAACGAGTACGCCGACATGTCCTTGCCGAAGCCGGACTGCTTGAAGCCGCCGTGCGGCATCTCGCTCGTGAGCGGCAGGTGGTCGTTGACCCAGACGCCGCCGAACTCCAGCGCCTTCACTGCGCGCATGGCGCGGAAGACGTCGCGGGTCCAGACCGAACTCGCCAGCCCGTACCGCACGTCGTTCGCCTTGGCCAGGACCTCCTCCTCCGTGTCGAACGGGAGCACCGTGAGGACCGGGCCGAAGATCTCCTGCTGGACGATCTCGGAGTCCTGCTCGACGTGGTCGACCACGGTCGGCTCGAAGAACGCACCCGCCAGCCCGGGGACGACGGCACGCCCACCGCCGACGAGCACGCGGGCGCCACCAGCCCGCGCGCGGTCCACGAACCCCTGGACCCGCTGGAGCTGCTGCTCGCTGATGAGGCTCCCCATGTCGGTGTGCTCGTCCAGCGGATCGCCGACACGCACCGTGCGAAGGTGGCCGACCAGCAGCTCGAGGAAGCGGTCGTACACGGCGCGCTGCACGTAGATCCTCGTGGCCGCGGTGCAGTCCTGCCCCGCGTTCTGCAGCCCGCCGACGACGGCCCCGCGGGCGGCGGCCTCCAGGTCGGCGTCGTCGTACACGATGAACGGCGCCTTGCCACCCAGCTCCAGGTGCAGGCGCTTCAGGCTGCCGGCGGCGGCCGCCTGGATCTTCCTGCCGGTCTCGGTGTCCCCCGTGAGCGAGACCATGTCGACGTCCGGGTGCGCCGCGATCGCCGCACCCACCAGATCGCCCCGGCCGGTGACGATGTTGAGGACGCCGGCGGGGAGGCCGGCTTCCCCGGCCAGCTCGCCGAGCATCAGCGTGGTGAGCGGCGTGGCGCTGGCGGGCTTCAGCACCACGCTGTTGCCGGCGGCGAGAGCGGGGCCGATCTTCCAGATGGCCATCATCAGCGGGTAGTTCCACGGCGCGACCTGGCCCACCACCCCGATCGGCTCGCGGCGGATCATGCTCGTGTGGCTGCCGCTGTATTCCGCGGCCGCCCGCCCCTCCAGGTGCCGGATCGCGCCCGCGAAGAAGCGCAGGTTGTCGGCCGCGAACGGGATGTCCGAGTCGCGGCGCAGCTTGATGGCGGTACCCGTCTGGGCAGTCTCGACCGCGCCCAGCTCCGCGGCGTGCGCGTCGATCAGGTCCGCGAGGCGATTGAGGACCGCGACGCGCTCGGGACCGTACATGGCGCGCCAGCGGCCGTCGCGGAACGAGCGGCGTGCCGCGGCGACGGCACGATCCACGTCCGCGGTGGTGCCCGCGGGGACGCGACCCGCAAGCCCGCCCGTCGCAGGGTTGCGGACCTCGATCCACTCTCCGCCCGACGACTCGACCCACTCGCCGTCGATCAGCATCCTGCGGTCGGTGACGGTGACGATGGCCATGGCTCGCTTCGCTCCTCGCGCTCGGGGCCGCGGGTCCAGCCCGGCGGCCACCCTGTTCCGGGAAGCGCAGTGTAGCTCAGGCGGCGGAGGTCTTACCCGCCGAAGCCCGCGCCATCCGTTGCGGCGAGACTGTCACACGACGAGATTCGTCGGTCCGAGGGCCCATGCCTTTCCCATTCGAACCCGGGAGCGGGCGGCGGCGGCGATCAGCCGACGCGGCTCCCGGGGGCCGGGAGTCCGGCCGCGAACGCCTGCAGGCGGGCCGCCAGCCGCGCCGGATGCTGGAGCGGCACGTCGTGGATCGAGTCCTCGAACCACTCCACGACGACGTCCGTGCCGGCGTGCCGCAGGATCGCCTGCGCGCGCTCCACGGTGCGCTCCTTCCGCTCGATGAAGCGCTGCTCGCGGCCCTCGACGTTCGCCCGGCGGGCCGGCAGCAGCAGGACGGGGCAACGGACCCGCTCGTACAGCTCGCTCGGCCGCTGCTCCCACATGGCCCGAAGGATCCGCATGTGCCGTTCCCTGGAGAGACGCGAGCGGATGGTCCCGTCGGCCAGCTCCTCGAAGTTGTGGCGAACGGCCGCCTCGATCGAGGCGTCCCAGCCCGTCGCGCTCCACCAGCCCGCGGCTCGCTCCGAGAACTCGCGCCAGGTCATGGGGGTGAGCCTGGGCGGTGCCAGCTCCTGTTCCGTCTCCTCCCACGACATGTGCGCCTGCAGCTCGATGAACCCGCCGTCGACCAGCACGATGCCGGCCGGGACGTCCGGATGGAGGGCGGCGTACTCGAGGACGACGTTGCCACCCCAGGAGTGCCCCACCAGCAGCGGCCGCGGCCCGGCGATCCCGTCCCACCCGAGGGCGACGAGCGCGCCGTGCAGGTCCGCCGCGATCGTCGCGAAGTCGAAGCCGTCATCCGGCCGATCGCTTTCGCCGTGGCCGCGCGCGTCCAGCGCCACCACGTCGCGGGACGGCCCCGAGGGGACGCCGGCCGCCAGCCGGGAGGCCACCGGCCCCCAGAACCCCGCCGACGACGCCAGGCCATGGTGCAACAGGATGGGCGGCGGCTCGGCGCCCGCGTCAGGCGCCCATTGCAGGGCCGACAGCCGGATGCCGGAGCCGGGAAGGTCGCGCCGTAATGCAGTCGGGGCCTGGTCCACGCGCCGAGTCTATTGCGGGACCGCGAACGGCGCCGCTTCCTCCCGGTCGAGCCGCGCGGCGTGCTCCCGGATCCGCTCCCAGGCAAGCGCGACGTGGCGCCCCTCGGTGCGGACGCTGCCGATTGCCAGCCGCAGCGTCATCCGGTCGAGCAGGCGGGTGTGGGAGAGGAACACCAGCCCCTCGCGGTTCACCGCCTCGAGCAGCGCCGTGTTCAGCCGGTCGAGCGCGGCGCGCACGCCGGGCTCGTCCTCGTGGCCCACGAACCGCCGCGGCCGCCAGCGGAAGCACACGGTGGAGAACGGGACCGGCGCCAGGCGCTCGGCATCCGGCTCGCCGTCGACCCAGCGGGAGAACTCCTGCGCCAGCTCGAGGTGCTCGCGCAGCCGGGTTCGCATCCCCTCCAGCCCGAAGTAGCGGAGCAGCATCCACATCTTCAGGGCCCGGAAGCGGCGGCCGAGCTGCGGGGTGTACTCGTTGAAGTCGTGCACCGGGCGTTCGTGGTCGAGCGTCCGCAGGTACTCCGGCACCAGGCTGAACGCGGCCCGCACGACCTCCGGGCGGCGGGTCAGGAAGAGCGACGCGTCCAGCGGGGTGAAGAGCCACTTGTGCGGGTTCACCACGATCGAGTCCGCGCGATCCCAGCCGGCGAACGGCGCGCGCCGTTCGGGGAGCAGCGCGGTCGCGCCGGCGTAGGCGGCGTCGACGTGCAGCCACAGCCCTTCGCGCTCGGCGATCTCCGCGATGGCCGGTGTCGGGTCGATCGACGTGGGGCCCGTGGTGCCGATGGTCGCCACGACCGCGCAGGGGACGTGCCCCGCGGCGCGGTCCTCACGGATGGCCGCCTCCAGTTCCGCGGGGTCCATGCGATACGCGGCGTCGACCGCGATTCGGCGCGTGCCGGCCCGCCCGATGCCGAGCGTCATGGCCGCCTTCTCGATCGAGCTGTGCGCCTCCGTCGAGGCGTAGATGCGCAGGGCAGGGTGGCCCGCCAGCCCGTCGGCCGAGGCGTCGGTGCCGGCCACAGCCTGGCGCGCACCGGCCAGCCCGATGAGGCTGCTGGTCGAGGCCGTATCGGTGAAGAAGCCGTCGAAGGTGTCCGGCAGCCCGAGTCCCCGGCGGAGCCACCCGATGGTGACTTCCTCGAGCTCGGTCGCGACCGGCGAGGTCCGCCAGAGCATGGCGTTGCCCACGAGCGTTGCCATCAGCATCTCGCCGAGGATGCCGGGCGCCGACCCGCTGCTGGCGAAGTAGGCGAAGAAGGCGGGGTGCTGCCAGTGCGTGACGTTCGGCTCGATCAGCGCCCGGTAATCGGCCAGCACGTCACCCAGCGGTTCCGGCCGCTCGGGAGGATCGGCGGGGAAGCGTCCGCGCAGCTCGCCGGGCTCGACGTCCGGCAGGACCGGGAAGCGCTCGACGTGCGCCAGGTAATCCGCCATCAGGTCCGCCACCGCGTGGGCCGACCGGCGGAACGTCTCCGGATCCATGTCGCCGTGCCCCGACGCCTGGGCCGCGTCCAGCGTGGCGAAGGCCGCGCGCAGCGCCTCGTCATCGAGGGATGCCGGGGGGAGATCGGGCGGTGTCGAACTCATGGCCGGAGTCTACCGAGGCGGCGATCCGCGGGGGGTAGGCTTCGCCACGGGCGACACGGGGCGCCGGGGCGAGGGGCGGAACATGGGCGGATTGCTGGAC
>VFSW01008363.1_pt1 | contig 14877 bp, 17 predicted proteins | sample 5358111 | NCBI WGS metagenome assembly VFSW01 (sample SAMN11554181, study PRJNA540505) | mine drainage metagenome | isolation source: sediment from site ElyBrook_90M | place: USA: Ely Copper Mine, Vershire, VT | collected 2017 | reverse complement strand
AAATGGGGGCGAAAAAGGCAGGCAGTCTAGTCGTGGAATTTGCGGGGGCCGCCGCCGGCGTTGGCCGCGCCACGGCGCGGGCGTTTGCGCGCGGGGGCGCACGTATCGGGCTTCTCGCCCGTGGCGAAGATGGTCTGGAAGGAGCCAGGGCCGACGTTGAAAAAGAGGGGGGCGAGGCACTGGTGATCCCTGCCGACGTCGCTCACAGCGAGGACGTCGAGGCTGCAGCAGAAGCTGTCGAGAAAAAGTTCGGGCCCATTGACATTTGGGTGAACAACGCCATGACAACGGTGTTCTCACCCCTGAAGGAAATTACGCCCGAGGAATTCAAGCGCGCCACTGAGGTCACCTGCCTGGGAACGGTATATGGAACGATGGCTGCGCTGAAGCGTATGGGTGCCCGAAACCGCGGATGCATCGTGCAGGTGGGCTCCGCTCTCGCCTGTCGATCCATTCCTTTGCAGTCGCCTTACTGTGGAGCTAAACACGCTATCCTGGGTTTCACCGATTCCCTGCGTTCGGAACTCATACACGAGCACAGCAATATTCATTTGACGATGGTGCAGATGCCGGCACTGAACACGCCGCAATTCAGTTGGTGCAAAACCAAGCTCCCGCGTCACCCCCAGCCGGTGCCCCCGATTTTCCAGCCGGAGGTCGCGGCTGAAGCAATCGTTTGGGCATCGCATCACAAACGCCGCGAGGTGTACGTAGGCGGACCTACCATCCAGGCGATCGAAGGCAACAAGATTGCGCCGGGATGGCTGGACCATTATCTGGCGCTCACTTGCTTCGACGGGCAACAAACCAGCGAGACTGTCGGCCCCGACCGGCCGAACAATCTTTTTAATCCTGTTCCGGGCGACCATGGCGCTCACGGCATCTTTGACGATCGATCCCATGCCGCGAGCGCACAGCTTTGGCAAACAACTTATCGTGGCTGGCTGGCCGCTGCCGGAATTGGCGCGGCAACCGTCGCCTGCATGGCGCTGCTGGGGAGGAAACGATGGAGTGAAAGAAAGCCGGTAGAATCCTTTCGCGACTGAAAGTCGCATTGACTGCAACCAAATGAAAAATATATAGTTATCTGTCTATGCGACTTCTTCCCTGCAAATCCGGAATGACATGCCATAATTGCATGAATGATCGCCCGCCGCGTAGAAACCCTTGTACAGGAATGGCTTAGCCATCTCCCGGCCGTGGGGTTACTTGGACCTCGTCAGGTCGGGAAGACGACCCTTGCACGGACAATCGCCGCGACACGGGAGAGCATTTATCTTGACCTTGAATCGCCGGCGGATCGCGAGCGGCTCACCGATCCCGTATTTTATCTTTCAGGACATGAAAACAAGCTGGTCGTTCTGGACGAGGTACAGCGGATGCCGGAACTCTTCGCGGCGTTGCGCGGTCTGATCGACGCTGGAAGACGGCATGGCAGAAGATCCGGCCGCTTTCTCCTCCTGGGCTCGGCGTCCGTCGATTTGCTGCGGCAGTCCGAGACGCTTGCCGGGAGGATCGCGTACATCGAGATGTCGCCGTTCGACGTGCTCGAGACGCCGGATAACCGGCAGTCCGATCTGTGGGTGAGAGGAGGGTTTCCCGAAAGCTTCCTCGCCGGCGACTCGTCGCGCAGCCTGATCTGGAGACAGGCCTTCATCAGAACATACCTGGAGCGCGATATCCCCCAATTTGGTCCGCGCATTCCGGCCACCACGCTGCAACGCTTCTGGACGATGCTCGCCCATGTCCAGGGCGGCCTTTTGAATGCGGCGCAACTCGCGCGCGGCCTGGCCGTGGATGGCAAAACGGTGGTCCGCTACCTCGATCTGCTCGCCGACCTGATGCTGGTGCGCCGCTTGCAGCCTTTTCAAAGCAACATCGGCAAACGCCTGGTCAAAGCGCCAAGGGTGTTTGTGCGCGATAGCGGCATTGTCCATGCGCTGCTCAACATCGGCGATGAAGAGTCGCTGCTGGGCCACCCGGTGGTGGGGGCGAGTTGGGAGGGATTTGCGATCGAGAATCTCGTCGCGGCAGCGCCCATGCGCGCCGTGCCGCTTTTCTACCGCACGGCCGCCGGAGCGGAAATCGATCTCCTGCTGGAAATCCCGGGCCACGGGCTTTGGGCCATCGAAATCAAACGCGGCCTATCGGCGCGGCCCGAGAAGGGCTTCTTCACAGCCTGCGAGGATGTGAAACCCGACAAAAGCTTCGTCGTCAACTCAGGTACGGAGCGCTACCCCGTCAGTGCGGGAGTGGAGGCGATCGGCCTTAAAGAGATGGCCACGATTCTGGCGGCGCTGTGAGCGCAGCCCGGCGATTACGCCGGTTTCCGTCGACTCAGTCCTGCCCCTCGCGGCATTCGCCGGTTCGAATCCGCCATTCGCCGAAAACCGCGTGAATCCCGTCCCGATCCCCCTTAACATCGGTCCATGAGACTGTTTTACCCGGGTCAGGCCGCCCTTCCCCTGATGCTCGTTCTCGCCGCCGGACTTTTCCTGCTCGGCCGGCTCGATCTCGTCCCCGTTGCGCGATATTGGAACCTGTGGCCCATCGGATTGATCGCGACCGGGATCGAAGAACTCTATCTCTGGGCGACATCGGGAAAAGAGCCCGGAGGCGGCCGATGAACGCGCCATCGCCCCGCGGCTCCCTCTTCGCCCTGCTGCTGATCGTGGCCGGAGCACTGCTCTTTCTCGACAACCTGGGCGTGCTCCCCGTGCACAATCTGGGCGCTTACTGGCCGCTCGCTCTGGTCGTCTGGGGCGTGGCCACGCTCGAACACCGGCGCGGCGCGAACGCGATTATCTGGGCGTCCACTCTGATCGCCGCGGGCGTCTTTCTCGTTCTCGGCAACTTGAACATTCTGCATGTCACCGCGGGCGTCATCTGGCCTCTGATCCTCATCGCACTCGGTGCGACGATGCTGGTGGGCCGCGTTGAATGGCCCGACGTTCCGTGGCCGCCCATGCCGAATCAGTGGGGCTCGCGCACCCGCCAGGCGAGTTTCTTCGGGAACAGGCTTTCGGAGTCCGTCGTTTTCAGCAACGCCAAACGCCGGGTGGAAAGCGGGAACTTCGAAGGCGGCAAACTCGACGCCGTCTTCGGCGGCATCGTGATGGATCTGACCGGCGCCACCATCTCCACTCCGGACCGGCGCGTGGATATCGAAGCCAACGCCGTCTTCAGCGGCATCGAACTGCTCATCCCGCGCACATGGCGCGTGGAGCGGGCCGGCGCCGCCGTTTTCGGCGCGTTCGAAGACAAGACCGTCCCACCGCGGCCCGAACCCGGATTCGACCCGCCCGTGCTGGTGATCCGCGGAGACGCGGTCTTCGGCGCCATCGTCGTGAGAAACTAGCGCCAATCCCGAATGCACCCCATCTTCCAGAGCTGGAAAGCCTTTCTGTTGTATCTTGCGGCCTGGGTTCCTCTGGGCGCGATCCTCGGGCTGCTCATCTCGGTCGCGGGATTCCTGACGAAGGCGGAAACCACGGCTATCGTCGCTCCGGTCAGCGTGGTGCTGGCGTTCGTCTGCCTCTCGCCCTGGTACGTCTGCCGCGGACTGCCCCTGCGCTCCACCTCCGCCTCCCGGCTCCTCGGGCAGCATCTGCTGGCCGCCATGGTAGTCGCCGCGGGCGTGCTGCTCGTGGCCCGGCTCGCGGCCGGCGGTTTTTCCGCGATTCTTCCCGGGCTCGACCGGCGCTTCGGCGCGGCGGCGCCGGTGCTCACCACCATGGTGGCGATGATCTATCTGCTCTCGATCGCGATGCATTACGTCGTCATCGAAGCCCAGACTTCGCGGCGCTCGGAACTGCTCGCCAGAGAGGCGCAGTTGCGCGCGCTCAAAGCCCAGGTCAACCCGCACTTCCTGTTCAACAGTCTGAATTCGATCAGCGCCCTGACCGCGAGCGACGCGGCCGGCGCGCGCGAAATGTGTATCCGTCTGGCGGCCTTTCTGCGCACGTCGCTGCGGCTGGGCGAACGCGCTTCCGTGCCGTTCCGTGAAGAAATGGAGTTGACGCGAATGTATCTCGACGTGGAGCAGGTGCGGTTCGGGCGCCGTCTGCGCCTGCACGAGGACATGGAACCCGCCTGCGACCAGTGCGAAGTGCCCGCGCTGCTGATCCAGCCGCTCGTGGAAAATGCGGTGAAGCACGGGATTGCGCTGCTCGACGAAGGCGGCGAGATTCTGCTTCTCGCCCGCTGCGTGCGGGAAGGCCTGCTCTTCTCGATCGAGAATCCCTACGACCCCGCGGCGCCCGCCAGCCGCAGCGGCATCGGGCTGGTGAACGTGCGGCAGCGCCTCGAAGCGCGCTATGGCAACGCCGCGAAACTGGAAGTGGAGGCGAGCGCCGACGTGTATCGCGTGACACTGCTCTTGCCTGTCCGGGCGTCGTCATGAAAGCCGTAATTGCCGACGACGAAGAACTTGCCCGCCGCGTGGTGCGCGAGTATCTGGAGCGCGACTGCGCGGGGATCGTCCCGGACATCGAAATCGCCGCCGAGTGCGCCAACGGCTTCGAAGCCGTGAAAGCATGTGGCGAGTGGAAACCCGACGTGCTCTTTCTGGATATCCAGATGCCGAAGCTGGACGGTTTCGAGGTGCTCGAACTGATCGACCCGGGGATCGCGGTGGTCTTCGTCACCGCCTTCGACCGGTATGCGATGCGGGCCTTCGACGCCGCGGCGGTGGATTATCTGCTCAAGCCCTTCGGCGTGGATCGCTTCCGCGCCGCGCTGGAGAAAGTCGCGCGGCGCGTGGGTGAAACGCGGCCCGCGTCCCTGCCCGTGGATCTGAAGAACGCAGCCCGGCCGGCCGGCGAATATCTGGAGCGGATCGTGGTGAAAGACGGGGCGCAGGTTCACGTGATTCCGGCGGGCAAACTCGATTACGCGGAAGCTCAGGACGACTATGTCGGCCTGCGGAGCGAGGGCCGCATGTGGCTCAAACAGCAGACCGTCGCGAGCCTCGAAGCGGCGCTCGACCCGAAGCGTTTCGTGCGGGTGCACCGGTCGTATCTGGTCAACGTGGAAAGGCTGAGGCGGATCGAATCGAATACCAGGGACACGTGGCACGCGGTGCTGGTGGATGGCGCGAGGATCCCGGTGAGCAGGGGCGGGTATGCGAAACTCAATGCGTTGATCGGCGGCTAGCACCCGATATCGGGATCGTCAAAGCATGTTGCGAGCGCTCCAATTCGCGGGTTTCGCGGCTCTTTTTGCCGGCGCGGTTTTCGCGCAGACCGGAACCGCGGACATCCACGCGAGCCCTCCGAATACGATCCCGGAGATGCGGAGCCGGTTTGTCCGCGGGCGTTTTGAATTGAGGAACGCAACCCTGGTGGACCTGATCCGGACGGCCTGGAGCGTCGATGCCGACAAGGTCGTGGGAGGGCCGGACTGGCTCGGCGCGGATCGGTTCGACGTGACTGTCGCGGCTCCGGCGGATTCCACGCCGGAGACTCTGAAGACCATGCTGCGGACACTGCTCGCCGACCGCTTTCAACTGGTAGTCCACAGGGATACCCGGAGCCTGCGGGCGTATGCGATGACCGTTGCCGGGAAGCCGCTGCTCAAACCGGCCGATGGGTCCGGGGAGAGCGGCTGCGCGATCGGACAAAGCACGAATCCGGGGCCGGTTGCGTTCGAGTGCCGCAATATGACGATGGCGGCGTTTGCGAAACAATTATCCGGAGTGCGCGAGGCGTCCGGTTATCTGTTCAACTACCCCGTGGCGGATCGGACCGGGTTGCAGGGCGCCTGGAATTTCCGCGTCGAGTGGTCTCCGCGCGTGGCGCAGCGCCCGGACCCGCCGGCGCGCGATGCGAAAGGCCTGCCGCCAGGCCGCCCGTGGTCACGGAAAGTCCGCCCGTCCCCATGGAGTTCGAAGTGGCGGATATCAAGCCGGATGACCCCGGCGATTCCACCCTTCGCTGCGGATACGTGGATATCCAGCCTGGGGGCCGCGTGCGCATGAACATGACGCTGAAATCCCTGATCGTGGAGGCCTGGGGCGCGGCCCTTCCCCCGGAGCGGATCGTTGGCGGACCGAAGGACATGGACGGAACCTGTTTCCTTGTTGTGGCGAAGGCGCCCGTCCAGGAAGATGCCGGGCGGGGGTGGAAAGGGCTGGGGTGGAACGGGCCCATTTGGAACGGGGTCGATATCGATTCCATGCGGACGATGCTGCGCGCGCTGCTGGTGGATCGCTTCAAGCTTGCCGTGCACAGTGAAAACCGGCTGGTGTCCGGGTACGCACTGGTTGCGTCGAAGCCGAAGCTCCGGAAGGCCGACCCTTCGAATCGTCCCGGTTGCGGGGAAGGCCCCGGAACCGGCGGGATGGGGCGCGGCTGGAAAGATCCGCGGATCGCGAATCCCATGGCGTCGAGGCTCATCGTGTGCCGGAACATGACGCTTGCTCAGTTTGCGGCGGAATTGAACAGGTTCTTTCCCGGATCTCCGCCCTTCACGGATGCAACCGGCATCGCCGGCAGATACGACATGACCGTCAACTTCAGTCCGTCCAGCCTGCTCCCGGGAATTGGGGTCCCGGGCATTGGAGTCCCAAGCCAAGGAGGCGACGCGGTGGCGCCGGAACCGAACGGCGCGATCTCTTTTTCCGAGGCGCTGAACGGGCAGCTCGGTCTGAAGCTGCAATCGCGCAGGGCGATGGCGCCGGTGCTCGTCATCGATCGTGTGAATGCGCTGCCGGCGGAGAATTAAGCGTGCGAGGCGGTACGGGAAGCGACAAAATATCCGGCCGCAACGAAACCCGTTTCCCTGAAAGGCGTCAGGGAAGTATTATGATCATAATGTTTGACTCAGGGAGACAACCTAAAAACGATGCTTAAACTCACCAGTACAACGCTCGCGGTGTGCTTCGGATTCATCGCCGGGGCGCCGCTCGTCATGGCGCAGACGCCCCAGGCGAATGTCTATTTCTCGCTCGGTACGGCGACCGACAGCTCTTCCGGGCAGCAGATCGATCCGCTCGGCACCGGCATTCTGTCCACCACGCCGAAAATGTCGGGAGTTTTCCTCACCGTCGGCGGCAGCCTCATGCTGACGGATAAATACGGCGCGGGAGCCGAAGTCAGCTGGCGCGCGGCGCAGGGCGGCTATGCCGGTCTGAATTACCGGCCGATTTTCTACGATTTCAATGGAATCTGGCAGCCCATGAAGACGAAGCGCTTCGTTCCGGAACTTCAGGCCGGTCTCGGCGGAGTGGCCGTTCGCTTCAATCTCAACAGCCAGCAATGCGACCCGCTCGTCGGGTGCTCGCAGTTCAATGCGGGATCGGAGAGCTCGAACCATTTCCAGGTGCACCTGGCCGCGGCCGTCCGGATCTACGCAACGCCGCACATCTTTATCCGGCCCGCGGTTGACGTCCACTGGGTGAATAACTTCTTCCAGTTCGGCAGCAACTGGGTACCGGAATACAATGTCGGCGTCGGTTACAGCTTCGGCGGCCAATAGATCTTTGCTCAGCGCTTTTCTTTAGCGCCTTTCCTTGTCCTCCACCAGCGATTTGAGCCTGCTCAACTCGCTGTCAATGCGTCGGCTTCGTTTCACCAGAAGGAAAACGAAGCCGATCATAATCAGCCATGCGGCCGAATAGCCGAAAAACAAAAAGTGCAGATTGGTGATATCGACGGGTGACATGTGATTTTATATCGCGTGAAGCTCGCGGCGCAGCGAATCGATTTCGCGGCGGCTGGATTCCTGATGCAGACGCACCAGAATCATGGCTGAGCCAAGCAGAAGAAGCGCCACGATTCCGATGAGGAAGGGCGGCCAGTAGACCGGAGCCAGTCCGCCGGTTTCGAGCACCGGACCCGGGTGTTGCGTTCGCACATTGTGCAGCCGGATGGCCATGAATACGATGGGAATGTCCGCGAACGCAAAGATGGCGAGGATGGCCGACATGGTCGCGCGCTGCGTGGGTTCGGTCACCGCGGGACGCAGCAGCAGATATCCCAGATAGAGCAGGAGGCACATGAGCTGCGAAGTCATGCGCGCATCCCAGGCCCACCAGATGCCCCATTCCACGCGTCCCCAGATACTGCCGGTGGCGAGATTGACCAGGGTGAACATGGTCCCGACCTCAACGGCCGATACCGCGAGCGAGTCCCAGGCAAAGTTCTTTTTCCACAGAAACGCGATGCTCGCGATCACCGCGACCGCGTAGAACGCGTCCGCCACAATGGCGGCGGGCACGTGGATGAAAATGATCCGGTAGATGGCGCCCTGCAGCGCATCGATCGGGATCACCAGAAAGATCCGGTAGAAGTTGAATATCAGCAGCAGCGTGCCCAGGATACCCAGAGTGTAAACGGTCTTTTCGCGCATTCGTTTCGGCCTCTAAATCACCAGAATAAACTCAATCAACATGATGGCGAGCGACGTGTAGATGACGTCGAACACAATCAGCAGCCGGATATCGCTCATCACGGCGTTCCCGTTCAACAGGCCCGTGGTCAGCTCCATCGCGCCGATCAGGAGAGGGATCAGCAGGGGATAGAGCAGCACCGGCAGCATCAGTTCGCGCAGACGAACGTTGACGGTGACCGCGCTGAACGCGGTCCCCACAACCGTGATGCCCCAGGTTGCCAACGCTATCACAAGCAGGAGCGGAAAGAACGCGCCCACCCAGCGAATGTTGTAAAACAGTCCGAATACCGGCAGCGAAATCAGCTCCACCAGCACCAGCAGCAGGAAGCACGCCACTGCTTTGCCGAGGAACAGCGACCAGGCCGGAGCGGCCGAAATCAGCACATCCAGACAATCGTTCGGCAACTCGCGCGCGAAGCTGCGATTGACGATCAGCGCGCCGGCGAAGGAATACACCAGCCAGAGCAAGCCGCCTGAAATCGCGAGCTTTTCGTCGCGATCCAGATCGAACGCGAAACTGAACAGCACCAGAATCACGAGCGCGAACGAGATGCTGGCGTTGAGCGATTCCCTGGTGCGCCACTCGGTGCGCAGATCCTTGCGCGCGATGGCGAACGCCGCGGCGAAGCCTCGTTTCACTCTCGCGCTTCTCCATGAGTGCTTTCTCCATATGTCCGGTAGAGCCAGCCTGGATCGAGCAGCATCTCGCTCGAACGCGGACCGGAGAACACCATGCGTCCGCGCTCCAGCAGCGCGACATCGCTCGCCAGTTCCATGGCTTCACGGATCTGATGCGTGGACATGACGATGGTGGAACCGCGGGCGCGCGCACTGGCCAGCAGTTCCTGCAGCACCGCGATGGCGCGGTCGTCGAGCGAGGTAAACGGCTCGTCGAGCAGCAGCAGATCGGGCGCGTGCAGGAACGCTCTCGCGATGGCCAGACGCTGGCGCATGCCGCGCGAAAACTCCCGCGCCAGGCCTTCTTTCACGCGCGCCAGGCCCACCAGTTCGAGCGCCTCGTTCGCTGCTTCTTTGGCATTGGCGAGCCCCGCCAGTTGCCCGAACAGCGTCAGGTTTTCGATGGCGGAGAGATCGTCATAGACTCCGATGCCATGCCCGAGATAGCCGATGCGGCCCCGGATCGAGATCTCGCCCTTCGATGGTTTCGACAGGCCGGCGAGGATGCGCAGCAGCGTGGTCTTCCCCGCCCCGTTGCGTCCGAGGAGCGCGACGCAGGCGCCCTTGCGAACCTCAAGGCCGGCGCCGCGCAGCGCGGGATAGTCGCCAAAGTATTTCCAGACGCGATCAGCCGCGACCGCGTGCATGCGTGGTGGCTTTCGTTGTGGGCTGTGCCGCGGTCTCGATGGGGTCGCCCTTGCGATAGAGCAGCGTGAACCCGAGCGCGAGCATGGCGAGCACGGTCAGCAGAATCCATTTCACGGCCATCACGGACTGCACGAAGTCCGAGTTGGCCTGGATCAGACCGTAGAGCTTCGGGAAATTCTCGCTCAGGCTCTGCCCGCTGTTGTTGGCCGTGCCCGAATCGCCGCCCTGGGCGTTGAACAAACCGGTCCCTTCCACGCGGATCCGGATGTCGGGGCCTTTGACACCGAAAATATTGGCCTTGCTGGTCGGTTCCTGCCCGAGGAGAGTCACGTCCGAACCTTTGATGTCCACGCCCGGGGGCGCCACGATTTCGAGCTTTGCCGATGGGGAGAGGACGTGGTCTTCAAACACTCCAGGCGTCTGAAAAGGCATCGAATACGACAGATCGACGCGCGATTCGCCCGGTTTGATGGGGAAATCGAGCTTGTATTCGTTCGGTTTTCCGCCCGCATCCGGCGCGCGGCGAATCGGCAGACCGCCGGGCGCCACCACGTTGATTTCGACCTTGCCCTGGGCCGCCGGGGGCAGCATGAATTGCAGCGTGCCGCGGTCCGGATCGTTCCATGTGGTCTTGCCGTCGTTTTTGAAAAGGAAGCCTTCGCTCACCTGCATGGCGCCGTCGGGCGAAGGTTCCAGGACGAAGAAATGCTGGTCGATCCGGGTCCCGCCGGGCGATTTCGAAGACTCGTAAACCGGGATGCTGACGCCCGACATGGGCGCGCCGGGCGTAATGGTGAAGTTGTACTGCACGCCCCCGTAAACGGCCTGTAACAGCAGAGGGCCGCCGCCCACTCCCGGCTGCACATCCTGCGCGAAAGCGAACTTGCCCTGCGCGTCGGTCTTGATGCTGCCGAGGTTCTGGGGACCCTGCTGAGTCGTCTGAAAGAGCGTGACGGTGGAGCCCGCCTGCGGCTTGCCGGTGGTCCCGTTGACCACTGTGCCGTCCACCGCCGCGTGAGCCAGAGCGGCCACCAGGAAAAGACCGAGGAATCTCACGCCACACCGCCCATCGGTTTCCCGCATTCGCCGCAGAACTTCAGGGGCGTGTCGAAACTGGCGCCGCACGACGCGCAGGTATTCTTTTTCGCCGCCGCCGGCATGACGACGGGCGCGGGGGCTTTGCCGGCCGCGGCGAGTTCGGCTTTGATGCGGTCCGTTTCGGCCATCACCTGGGCAAGATCCTTCTGCAGTTCGAGCTTGGTGGTCTTGTAGTCCTCGTCCGAAAGCTTGTCGAGCCGGTATTCGAACTGGAGATCGCGCAGGTTCTCGTAGATGGCGGCTTTGCGCTCTTCCAGATGCTTGAAAGGCGATTCCGGAGCGGGTTTGGGGATGTCTTTAACACGGATAAAAAGCAGGAAACCGATCGCGCAGGCGCCCAGCAGCGCTCCAAGAATTAAGCTCAAGTCCACTATTCGATTAGTCCAGTCTCGCGGTGTCTTTTTCGATCGCGTCGCGATAGCGCGCGAGGGTGGGATCGTCGTCCAGAGGCGGACCTCCGGCAAGGGCGGGCTTCAACGGAGGGTGTCCGCCGAGCATCCGGCGCAGCACGAAGACGATCAGCAGGCCGCCGGCCGCGAGACAGATATACGGGACCAGCCAGAAATACGAATTCGGGCCGGCGCGGAAGATCTTCTGCCCGTATTCCACGATGAACGCCTGAACGATCTGCTCGTCGCTCATCCCGCTGCTCTGCATCTTGTAAATCTGCGTGCGCGCGGGTTTGCAGAAATGGCACTGGCCGGCGGACATCATGCAGTTGACGTTCTCGGTGCAGGCGCCGCACTGGCAATTGAGGTGCGTGCCGACGCGCTTCACCTCATCGCTCTCGATCTGCGATTCGGTCTGCGCCAGAGCAGCCACAGCCAGAACTAAAAACAGGAGACTACGCTTTAACGGGGACATTTTTCTTGCCGATACCTACCACTTCCGTGCGCGGATAAGACCGCGCGACCTTACTCGGAACCAGACAAACCAGGGTTCCGCCAATCAGCACCACACAGCCCACCCAGATCCACGTGACCAGCGGGAACACATAGGCCTGCAGCGTAGCCTTGTTGCCGTTGCGCGCCGCGTAGTTGATGTAAAGATCCTCATTGAGGCGCGTGCGCAGCGCCACTTCGGCCGTGCCCTGCTGGGCAACTTTATAGAAGCGCCGCGTGGGTTCGAGCGTGCCGAGCGGTTTACCGTTCTTCGAAACTTCAAGGACGGCCGTGTCCCACACATAGTCCGGAGTGTCGCCTTCGGTGAGGTCCGCCACTTTGAGCGTGTAAGCGCCCACGTGCATCACGTCGCCCCTGTCCACTTCGCCGATCGCCGTCTGGTTGAACGGATGCCCGCTCCAGCCGACGAACATGAGCACGATGCCCATGTGCACCAGATAGCCGCCATAGCGCCGCGTGTTGCGGTGCGTCAATTCGACCATCGCCGGAATCAACCCCGTGCCGGTCTTCTCGCCGATGGCGCGCGAACCGCGGAAGAATTCCATCACGATTGTCGCCGCCACGAAGAAGCACAGGCCCAGCGAAATAATCGAATAGGGATAGCGCATCCCGCCGGCAACCAGCGCCGCCACAACCACCAGCATGCCGATCCCCGGCCACTGGAAATTCTTGCGCAGGCTTTCGAGCGATGTGCGCCGCCACGCGAACAAAGGCCCCACGCCCGTCAGGAACAGCAGGAACAAGCCGATCGGCACCATCAGACGGTTGAACCACACGGCGTCCAGACTGATCTTCTCGCTCGAAAACTTCTCCGAAATCACCGGGAACATCGTGCCCCACAGGACCGCAAAGCAACTGGCCAGCAGGATCAGGTTATTGAACAGGAAGCTCGATTCGCGCGAAACCACGCTCTCCAGTTCCGATTCGCTTTTGAGGTAATTCAGGCGGTCGAGAATCAGCCAGACCGTCAGCGCGATGCCGATGGCGAGGAAGCTGACGAAGTATTTTCCGATGGGCGATTCGGCGAACGCATGCACCGAACTGATGATGCCGGAGCGCGTCAGGAAGGTCCCGTAGATGCAGAGGAAGAAGGTCGCGCCGATGAGGACCATGTTCCAGACCTTCATCATGCCCTTCTTTTCCTGCATCATCACCGAGTGCAGAAACGCGGTGCCGGCCAGCCAGGGGAGCAGGGACGCATTCTCCACCGGGTCCCACATCCAGTAACCGCCCCAGCCCAGAACGTGATAAGCCCACGCCGAACCCAGCATGATTCCGGTGCCCTGGAAGAGCCAGGTGACGATGGTCCAGCGGCGCGTGGTGTGAATCCAGCTGTCGCCGGGGGCTTTCGAAATGAGCGAAGCCATCGCGAACGCGAAGGGAACGGCGAAACCCACGTAGCCCAGATACAGCATCGGCGGATGAATCACCATGGCCCAGTACTGCAGCAGCGGGTTGAGACCCATGCCGTCCGGAACCGAGGTGACCACCTTATCGAGCGAGAGCACCTGAAACGGGCTGACGACGAAGGCGTTGAGGGTCAGGAAAAAGAGCTGAATGCTCGACAGAATCGCCAGCACCCAGGGCATCAGGATGCGATGTTTGCCGCGGCCGGTCAGGACGACGACGGCGCCGTAAGTGGAAAGGATCCAGCTCCAGAAAAGCAGCGAGCCTTCCTGCCCGCCCCACCACGCCGCGAACTTGTAGAACCCGGGCATGGCTCGGTTGGTGTGCGACGCCACGTAGGCCATCCGCATATCGCCCGTCATGAGCGAGTAAATCAGGATGCCCGCGGCGGTCGAAACCAGCAGCCACACGGCGAGCACGGCGCGTTCGCCGCTCTTGATGAGAAAGGGTTTGTTTTTGAGCCGCCCCGCAACGCTCGCGACGATCGCGTACAGCGAAATGCAGAACGCCAGCAAGAGGGCGAGAGCGCCTACGTTTTCCATAAAAATCGGCTCTTAGAGGCTGGACCGCATCGGCGAACTGACGGCCGCCGGCTTCGCGCCGGGCTGCAGCTGGTCGGGCGCCATGCCGGGCTTCGGCGCATATTTCGACGCGCACTTGGCCTGAATTTCGGAGGCATGGAAGACGCCATCGGCGCCCAGACGGCCATCCGCCAGCGCCTGCGCGCCATCGCGGAAGGTGTCCGGCAGAGGGTCGCGGCCTTCGTAGGCCACGCGCAGAACCTGCTTGTCCTGCACCAGATTGAACTTCACGAGGCCCGCTTCGTGCACGATCGAGCTGCCCTGCACATCGCCGCCGACGCGGACGTGGCGCGCCTGCGCTGCGCCGCCCATCTGCTGGAGTTCGACGATCGTCTTGTAATAGGTCTGCGAGCCCTTGATTCCGGCGGTGGCCAGCCATAGCAGAGAGCCCACGATCAACGCCATCAGGACGGCGAATTTCCCGTATTTTTGCATAGCACCTCTTGAATCTTCAGTATACGCCCGCTCGTTTTTAGGACGAACGACGGACGGTCCGGCTTCCCTCTATTTACAGACGAAATTTGCGGCGTCCTCGATACTATCAAAGCCACTATCAGTGCCCTTATATTTCGCGAACGCCGGGTAGGGGCAGAGAGGGCGGGTGCGGCCCGGCCAGGGGGTCATCGGCCCGGCCGTGGCGACGATCCGCTCGGGCGGCGTCTTCTTTTCGACCCAGTCCACGAGGGCGCCGAAGGCGTCGTAGCGGTCGGTCGAGGGGCCTCCGCCGCAGTGGTTCATGCCGGGCACGGCGAAAAAACGAACCCATTTCGAGGCCTGGCCCTTGTCGATCTTATTGATTTCATTGAACCAGGCGATGGTGTCGTTGACCGAGAAAATAGGATCGCTCACGCCGTGAACGATGAGCAGTTTGCCGCCGCGGGCTTTGAAAGCCGAGAGATCGGTGGAACTGGCCATCATGAAATCCCAGGCGGACTTGGCGTACGTGCCGGATTCGGCGAAGATTTTCGGAGCGTCGGTATCGAAATTGAAGTTGAGGAGATACTGGACCGGCGCGGCGCCGGTGGACGCCGTCGGCACGGGCGGCGTGGTGAAAACCGCCGAGACGGCTCCGCTGCCGAGGGTTGCGTTGATGCTGGAATTGACGGGCGCGGCGAACATCCCCAGCTTCCAGATGCGCCAGCCGGGCGTGCCGATCCCGGCGTCCCAGGCCC
>VFSW01008362.1_pt1 | contig 14878 bp, 13 predicted proteins | sample 5358111 | NCBI WGS metagenome assembly VFSW01 (sample SAMN11554181, study PRJNA540505) | mine drainage metagenome | isolation source: sediment from site ElyBrook_90M | place: USA: Ely Copper Mine, Vershire, VT | collected 2017 | reverse complement strand
CCATCTGCTCGGACGAGTTGAAAATTTATTTCTTTGGCAGCACCACCAATCCCGCTGAGGCGGATAGCGCCGATCCCGATGGCGATGGCATGCCCAACTGGATGGAATACCTGACCGGCACCGATCCGACCAGTCCGCAGTCCCGGCTGCAACTTGGCATCAGTGCCTTGCCGGCCGATAAAAATCCGGCACCCACCCAGTTGAACTGGCTGACGGCTCCGGGCAAGGCGTATGAACTGCAATCCTGTGAGAGTCTGGCCGACGGAAACTGGACAACGATAGCCACCGTCTCCGGCGATGGCTCTGTCACCAACCTGGCAGACGCGAATCCTCCGGCCACCACCCGTTATTACCGGCTCTATGTCCTGCCTTGAAAAAACCATTCACCGTTTAAACCCGGAGCTATACATGAAAAAAATACTTTTTGCCTCCCTTCTGTCGGTCATTGGCTGGCTCCCGTTTCCGGCCAACGCCCAGTTGTCCGTCGGCACCCTGCCGGCCGGCAATTTAAACGAACCTTACAACCTCGCTGAAGATGATGTTTTCAACATCTATATTTCGGACAGCGGCAACAATCGCATTTTGAAGATTGACGGCTACACCCAGGCAATCACTGTTCTGGCCGGCTCGGCTGGCCCCGGCTATACCAACGGACCGGCTTATGCCGCGGCTTTTGCCAATCCCCAAGGCATGATTGTAGCCACCATCGGTGGCACAAGCGGACTCGTTGTGGCTGATACTGATAATGGGGTTATCCGTTTCGTTCGTTTGAGTGACGGTTATGTATCCACTCTGGCCGGAAACACGAATGGTCCGTTGTTTGACAGCGCAATAGGCATCAACGCCACCTTTCGCTATCCCTACGCCCTCACCCAGGACACAAACGGAAATGTTTATATCGCTGACTGGGGCAACAATGCCATCCGCGTTTTAAACCTGAACGACCCGAACTTTGGAGTCGTCAGTTTGGCGGTCACCGACCCGGCCTTCAGCTTAAACCGTCCGGCGGCCGTGGCGTTTGCCGGCATGAACCAACTTTGGGTGGCGGACACGGGAAATAACATGATTAAGCAGATCACTTTGAGCAATCCCACGAACGGAAGCCTGACGACCTATCTGGGCAGCCGCACCTCGGGTTTCACGGATAACCCACTGGGGTCAAATGCCCGTTTTAACGGGCCTCGCGCCTTGCTGTGGGATCCCACTTTGGGACTGCTGATCAGTGACACCGGCAATAACGCCATCCGGCTCGCTACCACCAATCAGGTCTTTGGAGCGACTAACTATGCGGTGACAACCTTCGCCGGGACAGGCACGGCGGGTTTGGCTAACGGTGGTGCCTTGTCGGCAACCTTCAATTCTCCCTTTGGCATGGTCAGGGACGTCCCGAACGGCCGTTATTTGCTGGCCGACGGATTAAATAATGCCATTCGCGTCATTCAATACGGGCCGGTCTTGGGACCGTGCCCCCCTCCGACCATTGGATATGTTACTTTTGAATTTGATGCCAACTTGGGTCAATTTGTCAGTGTTTTGCACGCCGATCCGCCTTTCGTGTTCAATACTGACATTCCCATAGGTATTAGTTTTCCCCAGGGATATAGCGCCGGGTTCACGCTGGACGGGTCTGCGCCCACCAAGTCATCGCCTTCACCCAACCGTTACCATGAGATATTGAGCACCCAGCAGCTTCCTGGCGTCACCATTGCGTTAAACTATAACTCAAACATCGTGGTGACGGCCTTTACTTACAACACCGGCCAGCCCAGCAGCCCGGCCACCAATGCCATATTTCATTTTGTGACCGGGACACCGCAGATTCAGGGCCAAAACGCCGCCGAGTTTTATGTCGGGTGCGTCACGACCAACGCCACGCTTTACTACACCACCGATGGCTCGGATCCAAGAAGTGGCAACCATGTGTATATCGCGCCTCCCTTCAACCCGGCCACGACCCTGGCCGAGTTTAAATTCAGCTCGAACAATTTCCCCTTCCAATGCTTTGCCCGCCGCATTGACGCCACCCATAACTACGCGGACAGCACGGTCGCCAGCAATTATTTTTCGTCCGCCAATTACAAGCCAAACACCATTACCTTCGGCCTGACAAACGGTGAGCCGCAGAGCCGTTTTATCGCCCGGCCCGGACAGTTTTTTTATGCGCCGGTAACTCTCCAGTTGACTCCCAACTTTGGCAAGATGTTTAGCTTGCAGTTTAATGTGGTTGTCACCAACGGAGTCACGAACATCTTCAAAGGAACTGCCATTCCGCGCGTCGTCAACGGTGCGGGCCTCGATTTCTTCTCCATGCTGATGACCCAGGTTCCGGTGACTGAAGGACAATACTATCCGCCTGCAAATGGGAGTTGGTATTTGCGCATTCCGCCGGTAACTGAGGTTGATACGAACAGTTCGCCGATTTCCACAATTTTTACCAACAGCAACATCAATCTACTTGGCGTTGGTTGGTTGTTTCGCACCGGGTTCAGATACAGTTATCTAGATTCCAACGGCAATGCTTTGCTTGATTTTGACACCGCCAAGCAGGATTTGATCACCTATTCCATTGCCCACGACACGCTGTTCACCAAAGCAAGCGGAACCGTCATGGTGGGTGCCTATTCCTTCCAGGTTCCGAACAACGCCGTCAACGGTGACCAATACTTCATTCAGTTGGGCAGTCCGTCGGCCACAGCCGACGGGGTTGGCGCTCCGGGGGCTGGCATTTATATTCAAACTCCGGTCGCAAGCCAGGCGGTAACAATTGGATCCGAAGCTTATCTGGTTGGCGATGCCGCCCCGTTTCATTGGCTTAATGCCGGGGACTTCGGCGACACCAATCTGGACAACTCTGATGTGATGCAGGTGTATCAATCGGCAATTCTCCTTCCGCCTGTGGATATGCCCCCAACCAATTCTGACCTGTTCGCCGCCATGGATTCTTCAGGAAGATTTGGTTCGTGGGACAATGTCAACCAATACTACACCGACCCAGGCCCTGGCGGCAACCTTTCCACCGATGCCCAGCAAGCCATGTTTGACGGCAACGACACTTCCATCAACACCAACAGCTTTGGCGACGGCACCCTCGACATCAACGACCTCTATGTCACCTTCCGCCGCTCGCTTGATCCGAGTCTAGTTTGGTTTGAACGTTACTGGACCAACGGACAATTTGTCGCAGTGACAATTCCCAGCAAAGCCTATAACACCAATACGCCTCACGCGCTGGCCCGCACCTCCGGTGTGACACCAAAGACATCGGGCAAGCTGGACTATCGCAAATCACTCATCAATTTCACGGCAGGCGACATCCAGACCTCGGCAAATCAAACTGTTCAAATCCCGATTTACGCGCAAATCTTGGGCGACTATCCGCTCCGCGTGCTCGGGCTTGATCTCAAAGTCGTCCCGCTCGATGGCTCACCGGCTATCACTCAGCCGGTGACATTCACGCCAGTCGCCGGATTAGGCAGCCCAACATTGCCGCCGATTACAAGAGGGCCGTCCGAATACGCCGCCGCATGGCTCAACAGCACCATCACCGGACTGACCAGCAACGCACTTATCGGCACACTCACACTGACCATTCCGACAAATGCCACGGCAATGTCAGCCTACGCCGTCCATTTCAACAAAGTTTCCGGATCGCCAAACGGCCTGGCACTCTTCCCGAAGAACACGCTGACTGGATTGATTACGCTTTCCAGCCGCAACAGTTCCAGCTACAACGATGGCATTCCGGATTCATGGCGCCTGCGTTGGTTCGGCACCGTCAACAATCTCCTCTCCGTTTCCAATGCCTGCCCGTCAGGTGATGGCGTCAGCAACTGGAACAAATTCGTCGCCGGCGTTGACCCCAACTCGGCCAATGATTTCCCCTGCGTGAACCCGCGCCTCCCCGCGCCTTCCGGCTCCGTCACGGCTATTCATTGGCCGACCATTGCCGGCAAGCAATATGTCATTGAACGTTCGAGCAGCCTGTTCTCCGGCAATTGGACCCCCATTGCCACGAACACCGGCACTGGCACTGACATGGAATTTGATGATAACGCGGCCGGAACTGTGAAGTTCTATCGCGTGCTCATTCTTCCCTAGCCATTTTAGCAATCGTGAACGGCGGGCCGAACCCGGCCCGCCGTTTTTATTTTGCCGCCGCGATGCGCCGCAGATAGTCGAAGGAGAAAATACCCGTGTTGTGTCCATCCCCCCAGACAGGCTGGATGGCGTAGCCGCCCACGCTGACGATCTTCACCAGTTCAAATGCCTTCGCCGTCAGCGGCTGTTCGGGATTTTTGTAAAGGTTGCCCAAGATGTCCGTTTCCCCTTTGCAGCCGGCACACGGACAAGCCCGGCGCAAATGTTCGAGCGGTATGAAATCTTCGCCGCCGTCGTTCCATTTCACGGCCAGTTCGTTTCCGATGTGCTGGATATCCTGCGGGTGCATCAGCGTTTGGCCAAGAATCTCTCGAAGGCCGCCAAGGTTTCCGGGCTGACGTGATGCTCGATGCCTTCAGCGTCCAGTTCGGCGGCTTTTTTGGGAACGCCCAGCGATTCCAAGAATGCCACGACGGTTTCATGCCGTTGCTTGCATTCCTTGGCAAGCTTGCGGCCGGCGTCGGTGAGGAAAATCGCCCGGTAAGGCTTGGTGCTTACATAACCCGCCGCCTGCAACCGCGCCAGCGTGCGGTTGACCGTCACATGCGTCACGCCCAGCCGCCGCGCCAGATCCACCACGCGCGCTTCGCCCAGCGACTGCGTCAGGTCGGCAATCGCCTCGACGTAATCCTGCGCGATTTCTCCGGCGCGGTCGCGGCGCGAGCGCCGAAAGCTCTCGGCCGGCGGCAGCAGCGGACGCGAACGGGCCGAACGCGAAACGGCGGCGGTCTGGTTTGCAGGTGGCATAACTTTAAACAATCAAACCCAAACCGTTCGGTTAGTCGAGGTTTTATTTTGTAGGTCATGCTACATTGTGGTTGACGGTTGGGATTTTATTTTGTATCACTGGCTACATAATTTTGTTTATGATCCAAAGTAAATCGGTTCCAGCGTCCGCCGCCTGCCAGCTGTTTTCGCTGGCGGACCGGGGCGCGGCGGCGCCGGAGACATGCTCCGATCCGCCGGACAAAAGCGGTTGCTACCCTTTTAATCCCGTGCCGGCGGCTTTGCTGCGTGAGTTGACTCCCGATCGGCCGGACAAGACGGAATCGCCTTACACGGTTGACGCGGGGCATTTTCAACTGGAAATGGATTTCGCCAATTACATTCATGACCAGCCGGACGGCACCACGACGAAGGCTTGGAATGTCGCGCCTTTCAACCTGAAGGCGGGGCTGTGCAACAATGTGGGTGTTCAGTTTGTCTTGGACGACTACGAGCATGTTCGCACCGACGACCGCGGTGCCGGAACTTCAGCCACCCAATCCGGAATCGGCGATATTACCACGCGGCTTAAAATCAACCTCTGGGGCGATGACGCCGGCAAAACCGCGTTTGCACTTCTGCCGTTTGTCAAGTTTCCCACCAGCACCGACGGTTTGGGCAATAACGCGATCGAGGGCGGCATGATTTTTCCGCTGTCGGTGAAATTGCCGGCGGACTTTGACCTGGGATTGGAAGCGGCTTTTAGTTGCCTGCGCGACGTTGGCAACAGCAATTATCACGCGGATTTCATCAACTCCATCACGCTCGATCACGGCCTCATCGGCAAATTGAGCGGCTATCTTGAATTTTTCAGTGACATCAGCATGGAACATTACGCCGGCTGGATCGGAACCGTTGACACCGGCCTGGAATTGTTGGTGATGGAAAAAGTGCAGCTCGACTGCGGCTGCAATTTCGGCGTCACGCGAGCGGCGGACAACTTCAATCCCTTCGCCGGAATCACTGTAAGATTTTAGCAAATGAACAATTTTCTATGAGCAAAGACAATAACCCTCCCACGGACTTGTGTGAACCGGCACGGGACAAAACCGTCGCCGCTCCGCAACCCGGCGCCATGTCGTTGGAAGGTTTGCACAACAGCGTAAAAGTGCCTGACAGTAAAGCCGGTTTCTGGAAGCAAATGGCCGCCTACTTCGGGCCGGGGGTTTTGGTCAGCGTCGCCTACATGGATCCGGGCAATTGGGGAACCGATCTTCAGGGCGGCGCGCAGTTCAAATACGGGCTGCTTTGGGTCGTCGGCCTGGCCAGCCTGATGGCGATCTTTCTGCAGATCATCGCCGCGCGGGTCGGCATCGCAACCGGACGCGATTTGGCGCAGTGCTGCTACGATTGGTATCCCAAGTGGACGCGGGTGCCGAACTGGCTCATGGCGGAACTGGCCATCATCGCGTGCGATCTGGCCGAAGTCCTCGGCGGCGCGGTGGCGCTGCTTATGTTGTTCCATATCCCCATTTTTTGGGGCGTCATCATCACAGGTGTGGACGTGCTGCTGCTGTTGGCGATGCAGCGCTTCGGAATGCGCACCATCGAAGCCATCGTGCTGCTGCTGGTGGCGACGATCGGCATCTGCTACTTCATCGAAATTTTCGTCCTGCCGCAAACCCAGCCGAGCTTTCTGGAAATGGGCCGGGCGATGATCATGCCTACTATGACTTCGGCCACCATGATTTATGTGACCATCGGAATCATCGGCGCGACAGTCATGCCGCATGTGTTGTATCTGCACCCGGCGCTAGTGCAGAGCCGCAAATTTCAAAAAGATGACGAATCCATCCGAAAAGCGATTCGCTTCAACACATTTGATGTCATTGGCAACCTGTCAGTGGCTTTCCTGATCAATGCCGCCATCCTGGTGCTGGCTGCGGTTGTCTTTTATGGCAAGACCAGCGTCACCGCCGCCGGCGGACAGGTGGTTCAGCTCAACGGTTCAACGGACTGGATTCAAGCGGCCTATTTGACTTTGGCGCCGCTGATGGGCAAGGCGGCTGCGGGCACGCTGTTTGCCGTCGCCCTGCTGGCCAGCGGGCAAAGCGCCACCATCGTCGGCACGCTGGCCGGCCAGGTGGTGATGGAAGGCTTCATGCACTGGCGGATCAAGCCTTGGGTGCGGCGGCTGATCACCCGCTCCCTGGCCATTATTCCCACGGCTGTTTTTATCGCCATTCGCGGAGCCAAGAATGTCACCGACCTGATCGTCTTGAGTCAGGTGGTCCTGGCGCTGCAACTTCCGTTTGCGATGTTTCCCCTGCTGCACTTCGCCAGTTCCCGCAAGCGAATGGGCCAATGGCGGCTCGGCTGGTTTCTGCTCATCGCCGGCTGGGGTTCGGCGTTGCTCATCACGACCTTCGACTTTTACGGCTTGCCGGATGCCGTGAAACAAGCCTGGCAAGTTGTCGTCGGTCATTGACGATTGCCAATGCGGTGAAAAAATCGTAAATCGTAAATCACAAATAAGCCGACCCATGTATAAAACCATTCTCGTGACGCTGGACGGCACGCCGACCGACCGCGCCATCATCGAACACATCAAACCACTCGCGAAACTAACGCAAGGCCGCGTGGCGCTGCTGCATGTGGCGGATGGTTGGGCGGCACGAACTTTTGGGCCGGATGCGATCAGCCCCGAGATTACCGAAGACACCGCGTATTTGAACCGCGTTTTGGCTGAGTTTCAATCCGCCGGCATTCCCGCCGAGGCGGAGCTGGCTTACGGCGAGCCGGGCGCGGAAATTGTCAAATGGGTTAAGAAAAAAGGTTGCGATCTGGTGGCCATGAGCACACACGGCCACGGCTTCCTCGGCGATCTGTTTCTGGGCAGCGCGTCCCGGCGCGTCAGCCACGGCATCAGCGTGCCCGTGCTTCTGCTCCGGGCGAGGTGAACTAAAATTTGAAATCCTTCTGGCGTTCGACGAAGTGCAGCAAATTTCCTTCGCCATCCTCAAAAAACAAAACCCGTCCGCCGCCCGCCGCCGGACGGATTTCTTCCGTGAATATCACGCCGCGCTTTTCCAATTCAGCTTTGGCCGCCGCGAGCGAGGGCACGCGCAACGCAAGGTGCCGGAAGCCCGCCAGCTTGTTGTCCGCCGTTTGCGGCGTGGACTTGTCCGCCGGATAAATCTCCACCCAGGCGTTGCCGAGCGCGATCAGGCTCGTCGGCGGATTCTGTCCGTTGTCCCAAAGCGGCTTCGCGTCGAGCACGCGCTCATACCATTGTTTCAGCGCGCCGGAATTTTTTGCGGGAATGCCGATGTGTTCCAAGTTGAAAGTCATGCCGGAATTAAAAATCAAACCCGGACAATTAAAAACCAAAATCGTGTTCACTCGCGCGCGCCAATTTGCCAGACTGAAACCCTGATTTTATGAGTCCAGAACCATTTCTCAAACAGCGGCTGCTCTGCATCGTGGTGGTGGATGACGCGGACGCCGCCGTGCCGCTGGCCGGGGCGCTGCTGGCCTGCGGCTTGAATTGCATGGAAATCCCCTTCCGCACGGCGTGCGCGGCGGAGGCGGTCCGGCGCATCCGCGACGGCGTCCCGCAAATCGCCATCGGCGCGGGCACGCTGCTCACGGCGGACGACGTGCGGCAGGCGGTGGACGCGGGCGCGCAATTCGGCGTGTCGCCCGGCTTGCGCGAAGCGGTATCCAACGCCGCGCACCAAAGCAAGCTGCCGCTGTTTCCCGGCGTCGTCACGCCGAGCGAAGTCATGCGGGCGATGGAACTCGGCTGGCGGCATCTGAAATTTTTCCCGGCGGAAACTTCCGGCGGCGTGAATGTGTTGAAGGCGCTGGCCGGACCGTTCGGCCACACCGGCGTGAAATTTATTCCCACCGGCGGCATCACCGCAGCCACGCTGCCGAATTATCTGGCGCTGCCGCAAGTCGCCGCTGTTGGCGGCTCGTGGATGGCGGAGCGCAAAGTCATCGCCGAAAAATCCTGGGGCAAGATCACCGCGCTTACAACGGAAGCGATGAAGCTGATCGCTGCTGCAAAATGATGCCACTGGGCCCGGGGAAGTTTTTCCGGCCACGCCAACTGGCCGGGAAATCATTTTGGTTTCATTCCCCCGCCCGCTACAATTTTGCCGGATGCACTGGTTTCAATCGCTCGACGCCGCGCTGTTTCACTTCATCAACAGCACGCTGGCCAACTCATTCTTTGACTGGCTGATGCCGCTCCTGAGCGGGAACGGCGTGCCGTGGCTCATTGCCGTGGTTCTCGCCGTGCCGGTGATTCTTTTTTTTGGCTCGACCAGACTTCGGCTTTGCGCAGTGTTCATGGTGCTGGTCGTCGCCCTCGGCGATCCGCTGGTGGTCGGCACCATAAAAAATGCCGTGGCCCGTCCCCGTCCGTATGTGACCCAGCCTGACGCGCGGCACTTTGGCAAAACCGGCGATGGCTATGTCGCACCGATGGCCGATGGCACGCTGCACGCCACCGCCAACCTCCACAGCTTTCCGTCCGCCCACGCGGCCAACTGGTTCGCACTGGCCACCATCGCCTTTTTATTTTACCGGCGGAGCGCATGGTTCATGTTTCCGTTGGCGGCCAGCGTCGCGTTTTCACGCGTCTATAATGGCGTGCATTATCCCGGCGACGTGACGGCTGGCGCCATTCTCGGCGCGGGCTACGCCATCGCCGGCGTTGTAATTGTCCAATCCATTTGGAATTTCATCGGCAAAAAGTTTTTCCCGCTTTGGCATCAACGGCTGCCAAACCCGCTGCATCCGCAACCTACAACCTTCGACCTTCAACCTGCTGCCTTGGATTCGCACTGGCTGCGGCTTGGCTATGCCGTGATTGGTCTCGCGCTCATCGGCCGCTGGATTTATCTCGGCAGCGGACTCATCGGCCTGAGCGAGGACGAAGCCTATCAATGGCTCTGGTCGAAGCATCTCGCGCTCTCGTATTACAGCAAACCGCCGGGCATCGCGCTCATTCAGTGGGCTGGCACCTCGCTGTTCGGCGACACGGATTTTGGCGTCCGCTTTTTCTCGCCGGTTTTTGCCGCGATTTTAAGTGTGCTGGTGCTGCGTTTCATGGCGCGTGAAGTGGGCGCGCGCGCCGCTTTTTGCGTTTTGCTGATCACGTTTGCCACGCCGCTGCTCGTCGTCGGTTCCATTTTGATGACTGTTGATCCGCCGCTGGTGCTGTGCTGGATGTGGGCCGTCGTCGCCGGTTGGCGCGCGGTGCAGGCAGATGGCAAAACCCGCGACTGGCTCATCGCCGGCCTCGCGCTCGGCCTTGGTTTCCTCTGCAAATACACCGCGATGCTGCAACTTGTTTGCTGGGCGATTTTTTTCGCGCTCCAACCCTCGGCGCGGCGGCATTTGAAAAAAACCGGGCCGTGGCTTGGCCTGCTTGTCTTTGGCCTTTGCACGTTGCCCGTGATCATTTGGAATGCGCGGCACGGCTGGATCACCGTCAACCATGTTGCCGGCGACGCCGGAATGCACAGCGCGTGGCATCCGACGCTGAATTATTTCTTCGAGTTCACCGGCATTGAAGCCGGACTGCTCAACCCCATCTTCTTCGTCGCCGCGCTCTGGGCCATGTTTGCCGCGTGGAAACGCCGGAAGGAAAAAGCACTCTGGTTTTTCCTGTTCTGCATGAGCGCCCCGGTTTTTCTCGGCCACTGGTTGTTCTCTTTCCACTCCCGCGTCCAGCCAAATTGGATTGCCACCGCCGTGCCGCCGATGTTCTGCCTTATGGCCGCGTTCTGGAGCGAAAGCAAAACCCGCGTCAAGCCGTGGCTCGCCGCCGGACTGCTGCTCGGAATCGCCGCGTCGGTTTTCATGCACGACAGCGACCTGCTTGGCCGTCTGGCAGGAAACAAATTGCCGGGGGACATAGATTCCTCGCACCGCGTGCGCGGGTGGCGTGAAACTGCCATCGCTGTCGAACCTGAGCGCGCCCGGTTTGACACGAACGCTTTCATCATCGCCGACCATTACGGCACCACCGGGCTGTATTCGTTTTATTCCCCGCCCGCCCGCGCCGCCGCGAGCGCCCATACGCCGCTGGTCTATTGCCTTGATTCCGACCAGCCGATCAACCAGTTTCCCTATTGGGACGAATACAATTACCGCGCGCATCGTCGAGGCGGGAATGCCATTTTTGTTTTGCGACTTGAACCTTACAAACTGGAATCCGGCTGGGTTGGAAAATGGCTGCGCCACGAACCGATCAGCTACCGCGAAATCCCCGCACCGCGACCGGTGCCCGACCGCATTGCCGGCGAGTTTGAAACCGTCACCAACCTTGGCGCGCGCGAAATCAAACTGCGCGATGGCCGCATCTTTCAACGCGTCCAAATCTTTGGCTGTTATCATCTGAAATAAAATGGCTGCGACGGAAATTCTCCTGCCCGTCCGTGACTACGATTTGGCGGCGACACTCGACTCCGGCCAGGTTTTCCGGTGGCGGCAGATTGAAGAATCCTGGCAAGGCGTCATCGGCAAACAATTCGTCTGCCTCACGCAAACGTCCCAAGGCATTCACGCCACGACCACCACGCCGGTTGAAGGCTGGGACTGGCTCCGCCGGTTTCTCCAGACCGAAATTGATTTGGCCGCCATCCTGAAAACTTTCCCCGATGACGAGCCGATGCGCCGCGCTGTTGCCAGTTGCCGCGGACTTCGATTGCTGCGACAGGACCCGTGGGAATGTCTCGCCTCATTCATGCTTTCTTCCACCAAGCAAATCGTCCAAATCCGGCAGATCGTCGCCCGGCTCTGCGAATGCCACGGCGAACCGCTCAACGGCGCGCCCGGCGTGACGCCTCCTGCCATTCCCAATTGCTTTCCCACACCGCGGCGCCTTGCCGCCGCGACGGAACAGGAACTGCGCGAATGCAAGATGGGCTTTCGCGCGCCCAACCTGCTGGCCGCCGCGCGGCAAATCGCCGCCGGCACTTTCGATTTGGAAAGAATCCGTTCGCTGGACTACGCCGCCGCGCGCGGCGAATTGATGACGTTGCGCGGGGTCGGCGGAAAAATTGCCGATTGCGTCCTGCTGTTCGCCTACGGTTTTGACGCCGCGTTTCCGGTGGATGTCTGGATTGAGCGCGCGTTGCAGGAACTGTATTTTCCCCGCCGCCGCGCGAGCGGGAAACGGTTGCGCCAGTTTGCCGCCACCCACTTCGGCCCGCATGCCGGCTATGCGCAGCAATATCTTTTCCACTACATGCGGACGAAATCATGAAGCACACCGCCGCGATTCATTGGGGTGAACCCACGCGACGCCGGTAATCTGGCGCCATCCGCTGCTGCTTGCCGGCGCCGCTGGCAAAAATCCAAATAGAACATTGACCCGGACCTGAAAACTGAAAACATTCAACTGAATCCCCCATGCTAACCAAACGCACCCTGATCTGTAGTTGCCGGTCGGTTGCGATGTTGCTCAAGTGACAACCCGGACCCACACATGAACCCGCATCAACTGTCTTCCCGCCGTTCATTTCTCAAAACCCTTGGCGTGACAGCGATGGCCGCGCCGTTTGTCGCGCACTACCTGCTTGCCCAGCCGCCCAGCCGGAGACTTCGCCACGCCAGTTTCGGCGCGAGCGGAATGGCTTGGTCCGATCTCACGCAGATTGCAAACTGCGAGAACGTCGAGATTGTCGCCGTGTGCGACGTGGATCTCAACCGGATGGGTGATGCCAAAAAGAGATTTCCGGACGCGCGGTATTACCAGGACTGGCGCGAACTGCTGGACAAGGAACACAAGAACATTGATTCCGTGAACGTCTCCACCCCCGACCACATGCACGCCCCGATCGGCGTGAGCGCCATGCAGCTCGGCAAACATGTTTATGGCCAGAAGCCGCTCGCTCACGAGATTTTTGAGGTGCGCCGCATGACGGAGATTGCGCAACACAAAAAGGTCGTCACGCAGATGGGCATTCAGATTCACTCCGATGCTTATTACCGTTTGGCCGTGCGCCTCGTGCGGGAGGGCACCATCGGCACGGTTAAGGAAGTCCATTCCTGGTGCAACAAATCCTGGGGCGACCTGTCCGCCAGGCCGGAACGCACGGATCCCATTCCCGCCGGTTTTGACTGGAATATGTGGCTTGGCGTATGCTCCGAACGTCCGTTCATCGGCGGAGAATATTATCATCCCGCCAACTGGCGCAAGCGGCTCGACTTCGGCACCGGCACATTGGGCGACATGGGCTGCCACATCTTCGACCCGGTGTTCGAGTCCATCGGCCTGACTGCGCCCGATTCCGTCCGTTCCGAAGGCCCGCCGCCGAACCGATGGAACTGGTCGCTCAACGACAGGGTGATTTATACTTTTCCCGGCACAAATTACACCGCCGCCAAAATTCTGCCGGTGACTTGGTATGACGGCACTTCTCAACCGCCCGCCGAAACCATCGCCTTGATTGAAGGCGAACCCTTGCCCGACGCCGGATCGCTCTTCATCGGCTCGGCAGGCGTGATGCTGCTTCCCCACATTGGCCTGCCGGAGCTGTTCCCCAAGACGAAGTTCACGGATTTCAAATTCCCGCACGTCAACGGGCTTAAGCATTGGGAACAGTTCGTCAAAGCGTGCCGGGGCGACGACAAAACCACGGCCGACTTTGCCTACGCCGGTCCGCTCACCGAAACCATTCTGTTGGGCGGCATCGCCGCGCGCTTCCCGCACACCACGCTGGATTGGCACAGTCGGCGGCTGAAGTTCAACCTTGCCGAAGCCAACCGTTATATCCGGCGCGAATACCGTCCGGGCTGGTCAGTCAAGGGGCTATAAGTTTTTGGACTCATGGCACCGTTTGCCGTCAAACTGCCAGCCTGCTTGCGCCGTTGGCTTTAAGCGACACGCCGAAAATCCGGCATCCGCACGAATGGATATTCATCCCAAATTCCAGTCGCGATAAAATACTTTGATATATGGGATATATCCGTTGTCGGGTTTAAAAGAATTGTGACCCTCGCCCATCGTGAAATATAAATCAAGGGTGTTATCGAAAACATAACCGCTTCCGCATCTGGGACTGTCGCCGCATGGGTTCGTTATTCCCAAGGCAACTTTATTATATTTACCACCAGCCAGACAATTGAACACTTCATCGGCTTGACGCAATACCAGGTCGTTATATTATTTGTGTAACGGTTCGTTGTAAGTCTGCTTGTAGTTTGGCGTTGAAACCACGGGACAAATGGAGCGGATCATCCACCCAACCCCATTCACGGAGAATAAATTAGTGATTGCGTAATTTGAAGAAACCGGCTCGCCTCCGAGCATGACATGATTTTGCAGCACACTAACATTTGAAGTGCTGACATGTCTAACTTCTATTGTCTCTTTCACGATGACAGGCTTGTATTATTGAGCAATCGGCCTTGCCCGACTCACCCGAAAGAAACGGTTCGCATGTGGGTTGCCGGGCATGCCGGGCAAGGATGGACTTTAATTTATCCATTCACTGCCAGACCTTGCAACTCTCAAAGAAATCCGCAACGGGACACATGAAAGCGCGTCCGGTTGGAATGAACTGCTCAACTTCCGGCACCCACTGATTTGCCCGGTTCGTAATTCAGCCACGGCCCCAGCCAGCGCTCCAGTTCGGAGATGGATTTGCCTTTGCGCGCGGCCAAATCTTCAACCTGATCTTTGCCGATTTTGCCGACGGCGAAGTATTTTGATTCGGGATGCGCGAAATAAAGTCCGCTCACCGAACTGCCCGGCCACATCGCAAAACTTTCCGTCAGCTTGATGCCGGCATGTTTTTCCACGTCGAGCAAATCCCAAAGAATTTCTTTTTCCGTGTGCTCCGGGCAGGCGGGATAACCGGCCGCCGGGCGGATGCCGCGATATTTTTAGGCGATCAAATCTTCGGTCGAAAAGTTTTCAGCCCGGCCAAACCCCCATTCGTCGCGGACACGCTTGTGCAGGAATTCCGCGAATGCCTCGGCCAAACGATCCGCG
>VFSW01008361.1_pt1 | contig 14879 bp, 12 predicted proteins | sample 5358111 | NCBI WGS metagenome assembly VFSW01 (sample SAMN11554181, study PRJNA540505) | mine drainage metagenome | isolation source: sediment from site ElyBrook_90M | place: USA: Ely Copper Mine, Vershire, VT | collected 2017 | reverse complement strand
TCCTCGAGTTCTGCCGACGCCCGCGCCATTGCCGCTGCCAAGCAATCTCGACATACCCGTTTACACCCCGGGGCCGAGTCCGTTTCGCGATGGTGAAACGCTGCTCTATCGGGCCTCGTGGATGGGGGTGCCGGCGGCGGACGCGCGCGTGCTAATCGCCCGCCACAAACTGCATCCGGAATGGTGGACGGGAATGATGTTGCTCAACACCAGCCCGGTGGTGGACATCGTGTACCGGATGCGCGACGTTTTCCGCGAGAATTTCGACTACATTTCGCTGCGCCCTAACGACATCTCGATTCTGCAGCATGAAAAGCAGCGCCTCGATCAGTGGCGTGTAACATTCGATCACGCCAATCATATCGTGACCGCGATCAAGACCAGCCGCCACGGCAAGATCACGACGCGGCGCTTCAGCGGCGGCGATCCGTTGGGGCCGTTTTCCGGCGTGATGATGGTGCTGTCGCAGCCGCTCAAGCCCGGCGATAGCCGTACGCTGGATGTTTTCAGCGGCGGCAACCGTTACGTCTTTACCTTCAAACTCCTTGGCCGCGAGCGTATAACGACCGCGCTAGGCACCTTTGATACGCTCAAAATCGAGCCGTGGGTGCGGTGGTTGAGCGAAGGTAGTTTTCGTAGCCAGTCGCGCGAGACCACGGTGTGGGTGACCGACGACGGACGGCATCTGCCGGTGCGCATATCGTCAGAGGTATTTTTCGGCAGCGTGTACGCCGACCTAATCCAAGTCAGCGCGGGCCCCGCGATATCCGCAGGGCACAAAAATGCGGCTCAATAGCCGAGCTGGGCAGATCTTCGCGGCGTACCCGATCGAACGCGTGCTGTGCTAATTTCTGCACAGCAAAATCATCTGAGATGGGAGCGCCATCGATGGCCAAAAAGCCCGAGTTCTTTTACGACTGTTCGAGTCCCTGGACGTATCTCGCATTCACGAAGATCGAGGAGGTCGCCGAGCGCCATGGCGCGGAACTGGTGTGGCGGCCGATCCTGGTCGGCGGCGTGTTCAATACGGTGAATCCGTCGGTCTATGAATCGCGCGAGCGGCCAGTGAAGGTCAAGGCACGCTACTACAAAAAGGACATGCAGGACTGGGCGCACCTCTACAAGATCAAGATAACCGATCCTTCGGCGCTGGTTACCTTTCCGGTGAATTCGGTCAAGGCGATGCGCGGGGCCTTTGTCGCGCTCGAACATGGCAAGATTTCGGCGTACTCGCGCCGCGTCTTCGAGACTTACTGGGGCGCCAATCGGGACATCAGCAAGGACGAGGTATTGCGCGACATCGTGCGCGAGACAGGCCTCGACGAGGCGGAGTATTTCAGCAAAATCGCGCTGCCCGAGTACAAGGAAAAGCTCAAAGCCAACACTGACGAACTGATCGAGCGCGGCGGCTTCGGGTCGCCCACGATGTTTGCCGACGGCGACATGTACTTCGGCAACGACCGGTTGGCGCTGGTCGAGCACGCGCTCGTACATAAGCATTAGAGATTCGTGGAGGCCGGGCACGCACCGTCCGGGGGATGTTGCAGCGGGCGCCATCATAATGCTGGATTCCGTACGCGCTTTCGTCGCGCTCCGAATGGCGCCGGAGGTGGAGCAGGCGGTCAGCGACCTTGTCGCGTCAATGCGGACGGCGCGGAACTCGAATCGCGATGGTGTGCGTTGGATAGGCCGTAACAATTTCCATCTGACTCTGCGCTTTCTCGGCGACCACGTGGCGGCGTCGACAATCGAGCGACTCGACGCCGCGTTTGGCGAAATCGCAACGGCGACAGCATGCTTCGGCATCGATGTTCGCGGTATCGGCGCGTTCCCTGATCTAGAGCGTCCGCGGGTTATCTGGGTGGGGCTGGAAAGCGCGGACCTGAGAGCCCTGGCGGCACAGATCGAGCGCGCTGCAGTTTCGGCAGGACTAGCGCCGGAACGGCGCGCCTTCACACCTCATCTGACAATCGGCCGCGTCCGCGATTTAACTGGATGGAACAAAGTTCGGCGGATAATCGAGGCGGCGCAGAATCGCGATTTCGGCCGCACCGGTGCGAAATCCTTTATACTCTACCGGAGTATCCTGGGGCTCGATTCGCCGACCTACGAAGAGTTGGGCCGTTATCGCTTCGCAGGCGGCTCGCAGTGAACGCCGCGCGTGTCGCGATGCGACGAAGCGCAGGTTCGCGGCCTTGATCACGGCACAGCCTTGGCCGCGGCGCGAGCGAGTCCATCGCGATCGAAGGCGATCACGAGTTGGCGCATGAAGGTGTCGCCGTGCGGCGGGTCGGTGAATTCACGCGGGTACGGAAAATAGATCCGGGCAGCGTCTCCGCGGTACTTCGCGATTACCGGACGCAACGCCTCTATCGAGCCGCCCACACCGACGCCAACGAGACCGCCGTCGAGCGCTCCAAGATAAAGCCCATTGCTGGTGCGGACCGCCGCCTCATTGGTCGAATGCGCCGGCAAGAGGCCGAGTGACTCCGCACGACGCGGGCTGAGCCGGTCGAGGTCGCCACCGTCGGCGAGATATTTCCGCGCGGCGATAAGCAGCGCATCGAAGCGCGCAGCGTCGCATCGGCGTTCCATTTCAAGCGCCGTCACCTGACGCCAGGGAGCGAAATCGGCTGGGGCGAAGCGATAGAGGGCGACGCCTCCGGCCTCGATTGGCGTCCGATGCAACGGCGCCAGCAGCGGTTCCCACAACGGACGCTCGCGGTCCGCGATGATGATCGTGGACACCTCGTGATGCGCGAGGAACGCCATCAGTTGGTCGGTAAAGCCGGGGATGTAGCTCCGGTACAACAGGGCGTTGACGATCGGCCAACTCTGGAACTCACGCGGCATGATGCTGGTCCATCCGCCGGCCATGCGGAAGTACATTGCAGACTGCGCCTGCCAGAGCATGCTGGGACCACCCGCGCCGTAAGGGAGAATCAAGACGGTCTCGCCGGGTGCGAGATCGTGGCGGAAATTGCCGTCGGTGAAGAACGCGGGCAGATCGACCGGCGCAACCCAAAAGCGCGCCGACAAGTTGGGGAGGAGGAAGATCGCGAGCGCGGCGACGCCGGCGAGTTTCGCGCCACGAGTCGGTGCGTCGGAAGCGAGCCACAGCGCCGCGACAATCGCGAGCGCGAGAAATGCGTACATCGGAAAGCGACCGGGCAATGCGTTGTTGATCAGCGGAAGATGCTGGATCAACTTCCACGGCAATCCGAACACTTCGATGCCAGCGATGTGGAGGCGGGGGCCTAGCGACGCGAGCATCATGATCGCCGTGAACCAGGTGAGGAGCCGTGTGCGGATTTCGGACCAATGGGTGCGGACGAAGATTACCGCGATTGCGAGCAGTGGAAGGCCGAAGCATGCGCCGGTCTCGACCATGGCACCGGCAAAGCGGTGCGAAATCGAGCGAAGTGCGCCGAGCGTGCCGATCGCGTTGGCGGGTGTCGGGACGATGAAATTCAGCAGATCGGCCGAGTAGACGGCAGGCGAGTTCACTGGCGATCGCGGAAAGCCGGGTTGGAAAAAATAGTAAAGATACGGCGACGCGAGGGCGAGGACGATCAGATAGCTGATCGCCAATTGTGGCATGAGTGCGTGGATGCGGCGACGATTTTCATCGGGACCGAGCATGGCGGCGAGTGCGAGCGCGATCGCGCCGAAAAAGGTCATCGTTGCGAACAGCTCGATCGAGAGTAAGAAAGATGCGGCGAGCAGCAGCGCCATCAACGCGACGAAGGTCGCGGGACGAATTTCAGCCTCGAGACGGCGCAGGACGAGGATAACTGCGAGTGGGACTGGAAAGATAAGGATGAGGAGGAGATGCGCACGAATTTCCGCGAGCATGTAAGCAGAAAAGCCGAAGATATAGCCGCCCACCAAGCCGGACCAGAAGCGTGAAGCGATTCGCCGGCAAAGCAAAAACGCGGCCCAGGCGGCGAGCGCCGGAGACAGCAGGCAGAGTAGGTTGTAGGCCACGACTGGGCCGAAGCGCGCCGTGATCGGTGAGGCGGCGAATCCTGCGAGCGGGATGCCGGTGGTCCAGGTGAGGTTGAAGCCGCCGGGAGCCCAGAGCAGATTGGTCACGAACGGATTAAGCCCGTGCGCAATCGCATAAGGCCACCATACGAGGAACCACATGTAAACGGAGGGGTCGGCGGTGAGACCGACGAATGAGCCGCCAGGATCGTGCGCGAGACCGCGACCGAAAATGACCAGAGAGAGTGTGAGATAAATGGCGAAGGCGGCGAGGCCGAAGCGGTCGCGCGGGTTCCTCAAGCTATTTCGCAAAGCTATCCACCGAAGAGATAATCGCCGTCCACGAGAGATCGTCCGACGGTACCTGCCGACAGATTAAACGGCATCGCGTGTAGGTCCAAGCGCTCACCCGCTTGCTTTGCCGATTGACGTTGGGCAGTTAGTCTTGACGGTCGGGCCATATTTAATGAGCTCGCCCACTTCGCCGAATTGCAGATGGAAACCGAATCAGAACTGCTGCCACTGCTCGATACGCTTTACGAATCAAGCAACGCGACGCGCAAGTGGCTCCATTGCTCGCGGCGCGATTGGATCATCGGAAAGATTCGCGAGGCCGCGAATGAGCGACCCGGACGCGCGCTCGAGGTCGGCTTCGGTGCGGGCATTTACCTGCCGGCGCTGGCCGAGGCCTGTAGCGAGGTGGTGGCGACCGACCTCGATCAGGCGCACCTCGATCACGCGCGTGGGATAGCGGCGAAGTATCCGAACCTGCGCTTGACGCGTGACGACGTGGTCGAGTCGAAGCTGCCCGAGCACAGTTTCAGCCTGGTGCTATGCAGCGAAGTTATCGAGCATATTCCCAACTCGGAGAGCGTGTTAGCTGCGATGCATCGATTGCTGGAGCCGGGCGGCACTCTGGTGCTCTCGACGCCGCAGCGATGGAGCCTGATGGAGATTGCGGCGAAAGTCGCATTCCTGCCGGGCGTCGTAAATGTGGTGCGGCGGATTTACGGCGAAGCGGTTTTCGACATGGAACATATTAATTCCATGACGGCGAGCGAGGCCGAGCGTCAATTGAATAGCGCCGGGTTTCGGATTCGCGAACGCTACAAATCGGGAATGTATATTCCGCTGGTGGCGGAATTCACGGGCGAGCGCGGCCGCAGATTCGAGGAATGGATCGAGCGCAGCGTACGCGGCCATACGTTGGACTGGATGTTATGGACGCAATACTACGTCGCCGAGGCGTGAGATCGCGTGCGCACCACGCAACGTTGGACTTTCATTGCGGCCGCCCTCTCAATGGGTTGGAACGCGCTGAAACAGCAGGCGCGGGCCGTGGCTATCGACTGAAGGGGATTCGAGAATCGGCTTGAAGCAGGCGCGATTGGTAACCGGCGATGCGTCGAAATCGATCTTGCGCGCTACTATATAGTTGAACATGCCTGCGCCTTCGTCGCAACGCAGGTGATAGATCGGCGTCAGCGGTTGCGGCGAATAGAAATTGAGGTCGCAATCGCTCAGCCCCAGATGTGCGACCGCGCCGCCCGGCGGAACTGTGCGCGCAACTTCGTGAGCAAAATCGCGCAGGGTCTCGCGCTCCGCGAGCGCCGGATTCATCACCGCAAACCAAAATAACGAACCGGCCGCCGCGACGATGAGTACGCCGCTCGCCTGTAGTTGAGCCTCGCGCCATCGCAGTCCAACGATTCCCGCGACGCTGGCGGCGATGCACGCGGTAATCAAAGCGAGCAACTCAGGCGCGCGGTGCGCTGCAAGCGACGAGAATATCTCGAGGAAGCGCCGATCGGTAGGATGTAGCTGTAGCGACCAACCGGGCGGCACGCCGGAAATGATCGCGGAAACGGCCGCGAGCGCAATCGCGATCGCGGCAGCGCCGACGACTCCGGTCCCGATCGCGAATACCGTCGCAAAAGCTCGATCCTGCACTTCGCGTAAGGTTGGTGCTTCGTTGCGCGATTCCGAACCCTTCATTGCAGTGCCGTGCGGCTCACGCCTCGCGACGGCGTCAATCGCGAGGCCGGTCAAAACCGCCAGCGGCGGGAACGAGGGCAAAATGTACACCAGGCATTTGCCGTGCGAAGTCGAGAAAAAGACAAAGATCGCGGCGAACCAGCAAAGCGTGAAGACAGGCGCATCGGGCAGTTTGCGGCCTCGGCGGGGCCACACATAGATCGCCACGGCCGGGAGATAGACGCTCCACGGGATGAAGCCGGCGATGGTTTGCGGCGTGAAATACCAGAATGGGTGCACGCAATACCCTGCACCGCCGGCCTCCGCGGGAATAAACCGGCTCCACAGATTCATCGCGAGCTGCCATTGCAGGAACTTCTGTCCGCCGATTTGGTAAGCGGCGAAATACCAGGAAAGCCCGATCGCCAGCCCGACGATGAAGGTTACGATAAGATCGACGCGAAACAGGTCGCGGAATCGGCGGCGGACGACAAAATAGAGGCCAACGACCAGGCCAGGGAGCAGAATCCCCAAAATTCCCTTGGTCAGAATACCGGCGCCGATCATAATCGCGGCGAGTGTCAGAGCCATTCGCCGCGAGTGTGGATCGATCGGCGCATCAGAGTCGGCGGCGAACGGACGCGCGGCAATCGGCGCCGAAGTATCACCGCCGGACGGGCGCAGCGCGCGCTCGAACGCCATCGCGGCGGCTGTGACGAAGAGCGCGAGCATCGAGTCCATGCGCGGCTGACGGGCGGCGTCGAGAAAGAAATGGCACAGGAGGAGCGAAGCCGTCGCCCAGAATGCGATGCGGCGGTTGAGTGCGATCGAGGCCCACATGAAGACAATCGCGCAGGTCAACGCCGCCGCGAGCATCGAGGGCATCCGCAGCGCGACCTCGTTCCATCCGAAGGCGTGAACGCCGAGCGCGGCTGTCCACCAGTAGAGCGGCGGCACATGAACCATCGGGCCAGGAATGAAGCGGGGCAGAATTATGTTGCCGGCGAGAACGTCGCGCACCGCACCGGATTCGCAAACGCCAAGTTCGCGCGTGAATGGCGCGGAGGGCGCGAGCGCCAGGAGAAAGGCGAAGGCCGCCGCGAATACCGCGAGGGTCTCCGCCATAACGCGTCGGCGACTAGCTGGCACTGGCGGATGGGGATAGAACGGCGGCCGACTCGGCTTCTGCAGATGAGCGCGCGATCACGATCAGCGACACGCCCAGCGGAACTCGCGCGCGGCCGATGAGGTGACGCTCGCTCGAGAAGATCCGCCGCAGGATGGCGTTGATCGCCGGCGACGGCATCGCGAGATCGTGACGGCCGTTAACGCCGCCGCGATCGCGTTGCTGCAGGCGTTGCAAGATTCGTGCGCCGGCGATGATCGGAAACAGCATGAAGTTGTAATAGCTCAGATAGGTCACGTCGAAGCCCGCGCCACTGACCAGAGTGCGCAATTCGTTCGCGCCATATCGCCGGCGATGATGATGGGTAACGTCGTGGTCGCTCCACAACCAGGGCATCGCGGGCACGGTCATCAGGAGCCATCCGCCCGCACGCAGGCGCGCGCGCAGAGCGCGCAGAGTGCCGGCTTCGTCATCGAGATGTTCGAGTACGTCGGTCATGACAACGAGATCGAAACGCCGCACGCCGAATGGGATCTGGTCAGGGAGCGCACCGCGCTCAACCTGCGCCAGACCGCGTGCTCGCGCAAAGCCGACGGCACTCTCGTCGGCGTCGAGCGCGCACAGGTGGCCGCGCCGTGCGCGCATCGCGTAATTTCCACCGGTACCGCATCCCGGCTCGAGAATCGCGGCATCGCCGGGCAAGTTCAACCGCTCGAGAATGTGATCGACGATGGCGCGGCGCGCGGCGAACCACCAGTGCGCGTCTTCGACTTCCGCCATGCGTGGGTACAGACTCGGATCCATCGCGCTAGCGCCGCTCTTCCTCGAAGCCCCACCGATCGCGCACGAGATACAACGGCCGGCCCTTGACCTCGCTATACATGCGCGCGAGGTACTCGCCGATGATGCCGAGCGAGATTAGCTGCACCCCGCCGAAGAACAGCACCGCGACCATTAGCGAAGGATAACCGGGCAAATCGACACCGCGAATGATCTTCAGGCCGATCAGGAAAAGCGCGAAGAGAAAGGCGAAGAGCGAACAGGTGACGCCAATGTAGCTCCAGATTTTGAGCGGCATCGAACTGAACGAGGTGATGGCGTCGAGGGCGAAGTTCCACAAGCGCCAGTAGCTCCACTTGGTATCGCCGGCATGACGCGGTTGGCGGTCGAAGGTGATCGAGGCTTGCTTGAACCCGACCCACGCGAAGAGCCCCTTCATGAAGCGGGTGCGTTCGGGCAAGCGCACGAGGACGTCAACCACGCGGCGATCGATCAGGCGAAAATCGCCGGTGTCGTGCGGTACCGGTATGTCGGTTATGCGATCGAAAATCTCATAGAAGTAACGTGCCGTCGTGCGCTTGAACCAACTGTCACCGATGCGCCGCTGGCGCGTGGCGAAAACGATATCGAAACCTTCGCGCCATTTCGCGACCATCGGGATGATCAGTTCGGGCGGATCTTGCAGGTCGGCGTCGATCGGAATGACCGCCGCCCCGCGGGCGAAATCAAATCCGGCGCTGAGCGCGACGTCCTTACCGAAATTGCGCGAGAGACTTATGACCTTGATGGCCGGCGCGCGATGATGAAACTCGATCAAGCGATCGAGCGTCGCATCAGTACTGCCGTCATTGACGCAGATGACTTCCCAGGTGGTGCCGAGGCGCTCGAGCACGGGAATCAGTTGCGCGAAAAATTCCTCGATACCCGCAATTTTGTTGTGCACCGGGACGACTATCGAAATTTCGACCGCGGTGATCGCGCCATCGGGTGCGCAAGTAAGGTCTGTGGCGCCAGGCATGGTTACTTCAGTTCGCATCGAGGTCACGATGATCGGAGCACAATGAGCGAGTCATTTCGAGCGCCGCACCTCAAACAGGTCATAATACGCTGCGCCATAACGCGGGTAGCGCTTCACCAATGAGATGCATGCCGGTGGCGTGGTGATTCGCAAACGCCGCTCGTCGTGATTGTCCAGCGCGAGATAGTTGGCATCGCTTTGCGATTGGAGCCACACGCAAATATCTCGAATTGAATCGGTAGGCAGCAGGATAAAGGCGGACCCGGCGTAGTAAGCGAAGCGTCCATCGCGTGCGGCGACCGCGCCGGGCTTGCCGCCGGTGCGCCGTGCGATCTCCTCGCCGGCGTAGCGCACCCCACGCATGTCGTAACCGATGGGCCATAGGGTCTGCGGCAGCAGGACGAGTGCGAGAGCAACCGCGGGGGCGCATCGCGGGATGCGTGAGAAACGTCCGCCCGCGGTAACGCGGCTCAACCCTTCCGACACCGCCGCCAGTCCCAGCATCACCCAACCGAAGGAGAATGGAATCAGATGGAGCATGAAGCGCGCACCGGTGTAGGAGAAAGAGAAGCCGACAATATAGAATGCACTCAAAAGCGCGAGCAGCGCCTCGCCCAGATTCGCGGGAATTACTCGCCATCGCCGCCAGAGCCCCACGATCAGCAAGATGGACAACAGCGGGCCGAGCGCCTGGATGAAGCCGTACAAGGAACCGATAAAATCAGCGCCGACCTTTTCAAGATATAACCGCGGGTTCGCCAACAACGGCGCGAACGGCGACACGCTGGTGGAATAGCCGAGGCGCTGCCAGGCGAGGCTGTCGGGCGCGACGGTGCCCATCCCATACATCATCGCGGCGGTGAATTCGCGACCGACGCTCCAATGGCCTGTCGTTTCACGCAGATAGATCAAGTACGGCGAGGCGACGATGAGGAACGCTATCGCGAAGATCGTACCGGTCGCGATCTTCCAAATAAAACTCCATTGGCGCCACCACAGCGCAGCCACCAGCACGAATCCCACACCGAACATCAGCAGCCCAATCGCTTCGGTGCGATAGAGATACGCGAGGCCACCGATGAGACCGGCCGATGCGACGAGGGCGATGCGCTCCTTCTTGAGTCCCGCGATCAATAGCCATACGGCCGTCGTCAGAAAGAAAATGAAGCCCGCTTCGGTGCGTACTGAAGCGGAATACGCGGCCATTTCGGGATGGATCGCAACCAGAATAGCGGCGCCGAGCGCAAGGTCGCGACGCTCGAACGCCTCCCGCGTCATCAGGTACACGCTGACGATCGTGGCGCTGCCGAGAATCACCGAGACGATATTCCCGGCCAATTCCCAATCGGGAATCAGCCGGTGGACGATTGCAACGATCCACGGGTATAGCGGCGAAAACACCGACGCCAAAGCTTTCGCCGGATCGCCCGCGGCAAACTCCCGCGCCATCGCAAGGTAGGCGACCCCGTCGCCCGCGATACAATAGCTCGTGAGACAGAGGTACAGCCGAATCGCAAAGGCCAGCGTTACGATCAGCGCCAGCGCCGTCCCTTCAGAACAGTCGACTAGCGCAGACGGGAGCCATTGCGGATTCCCCGCACAACTCGAGCAATTTCGCATCTCCGGCCTATCCTATTTGGCGCAGCGCGGCGCTTAAACCGCGGCGACGCCGGAGAGGCCGGCACGATGCGGGCTGTTACTCGGCTCGTTCGGAGCTTGCGGCCTGCGCGCTATCGCGCATCACCTTAGCCGCCTGCAATCCCTTTGGGCCTTGCGCCACGTCGAAACGGACCTGTTCGCCCTGTTCGAGCGACCGGAATCCATTCCCATCGATGGCTGTGTAATGGACGAAGACCTCTTGGCCGTCATCCATCGTGAGGAAGCCGTAGCCCTTTTTGGGGCTAAACCATTTGACTACGCCGATAGCCATTCCCCCGAGAACCTCCATGAGGCGTTCCTCGATTGTCCCCGCTGCGCGGATGTGGCCCCCCGGCCCCGTCGCACGCGGTAACGGCGCATATAACACAAGGGTTGGCGATTGCAAAATGGTCCGAATATGTCCGCAACAATCGCGATTTCGTCTCAGCAATAGTTGCCCGGCTAATCCGGCGTAGCTGCCCAGCTAATCCAGGATCGCAATCACGCGTGCTGAGTATGCGCGATCAGCCGCGCCAGCGCTTCGGCCGCGCATGCAAGTGACAGTGGTCGGGGATTTGGCGCATCACACCATCGATGATGAATTCATCGTCGCCATATTTCGATCGGGCGACCAGCGACAAAGCCTCGACCATGAACGCACGCTCTTCGGCGGTCGGCTCCGCACGATGCTCGCCCAATACCGCCATCGGCGTATCGCATGAATCGCAATCCAGAATGGTAAAGCGGAACGGCTGGGTAAAACTCGCATACCAAGGGGTATATTCTTTCAATTCACACAAATCGCACTTAGCCATGATGCATCAGTGCTTAGCCGTTAGCGCGACGCGCGACAAGTATGGGAAGTCACCGCGAGTCAGTGCTACAAATGGTCGTGACAGCGTAGCGAATTGAAATAGTGGAGTATCCTGAATGGACGCCAAGGCCGCGGCACGGGAACGATTCGGGGAAGCCGAACGAGGGCTGATCGAACTGAGTCATCGGATTCATGCGCATCCGGAGCTAGGCTTCGAGGAGGAGCGCGCAACGCAGTGGATGTGCGAAACGATGGCGGATGCGGGCTTCGCAGTCGAGCGCGGCGTCTGCGGGATGCCGACAGCATTCATTGCGCAGGCGGGATCGGGGCCACTGCATATCGCGATTTGCGCCGAGTACGATTGCCTGCCCGGCATCGGTCACGCCTGCGGTCACAATATTATCGCCGCGAGCAGTGCCGGCGCTGCGATCGCCGCGGCGAAGGTCGCGGACGACGCCGGCCTGACGATCACGCTGCTCGGCACGCCGGCCGAGGAGATTTGCAACGCGAGCGGAAAAATCCTGATGCTCGATCGGGGTGCCTTCTGCGGCGTCCACGCGGCCATGATGGTTCATCCGGCGCCAGTTGATATGTCAGCCCCTTCAATCATCGCAGCCGCGATGTTCGATGTGCACTATACTGGCAAGGAAGCGCACGCCTCCGCATTTCCCGAACTAGGCATCAACGCCGCCGACGCTCTGACGGTCGCGCAGACCGCGATCGGCCTACTGCGCCAGCACATCCACGATAGCGATCGCATCCACGGCATCGTCACCAAGGGCGGCGAGGCGCCGAACATCGTGCCCGCGCACACGTCCGCCCGTTACATGGTGCGCGCGCAAACGCTTGGCAAACTCGAATCCCTGATCCCCAAGTTGCATCGATGTTTCGAGGCGGGCGCAATCGCGCCCGGATGCAGCTATGAGATCGCCGGCGGCGACAAACCGTATGCCGAGATGCGGCACGATCGCGACCTGGTGTCGCTGTACCGTCGCAACGCGGAAGCGCTCGGACGCAGCTTCATCGATCCCGATCCGAAGACGCCGCAGGTGGGCCATCAGCGCGCGATGGGCGCCGGTTCGACCGATATGGGCAACGTGTCGTTGCGCTTACCCGCAATCCATCCGCTCATCGGGATAAACTCGACCCCGGCGGTCAATCATCAGCCGGAATTCACCGCTGCCTGCGCGACGCCCGACGCCGACCGCGCAATTGTTGACGGCGCCATTGCGATGGCTTGGACGGCGATCGATATCGCCAACGACAAGTCCCTGCGCGATCGCCTGATGAACGCGAGCTAGGTTGCCGCTGACGGCGGCGAGCGCTCGCCCGCCGCGGTTCAGATGGACGTTATTTTCCCGCGGGAGAAGTCGCCGCCGCAGGCGAACTCATCGTGCTGGCCGCGGTCTTCTTTGATGCGCTGGTGGATGCAGCGCCAGCCGCCTTCTTCTTGCACCGGTAGACACTCGAGGTCGAGATCTTCAGGTCGGCAGCGATGTCCTTGGTCTTCTTTCCCGCCCCGACTTCCGACATCACTTTATCGCAGTCCACTTTTTTTCCGGCGGTCGCCCAAGCGCTCGTGGGATTGAAGCCAATACCAACCGCACCAACCAGAGACAGGCCAGCTATTCCAAGTGCAAGTTTCCGCATCACCGCTTATGCTCCCCCGCGAAGTAATTGGATTTTTCCATCCGCATTATCTCAGAAACAGTGAGGCGCAAAAAGTACTCACTTCGGCGTTAACCGAATAATCACAACTCAAGCATAACTTTGGTCTGATTTGATGGTTTTGTGAGTGCGGCAAATGCGCGCGGCAGATCGTCGAGGCCAACCGTGTGAGTAATCATCGGTTCGGTCGAAATGCGGCCTGAAGCGAGCACCGCAATCGCAGTTTCCACTTCGCCGGGCTTCAACCCGAGACTGAAGTTGACGTCGAGTTCCTTGCTCATCGCGAGACCGGGCGGAAAGCCGTCGTCCTCCATCGAGACGCCCATGATAGTCACGCGGCCGCCGCGCGGCGCATGAGAAATCGCCTGCGCCATGGTCCCCGCTTCGCCGATACATTCGAAGACGACATCCGGACCGGCGCCCGTAATCCGCGCCATCGCGGCGGCGGGGCTATGCATCCGTGGATCCACGGCCGCATCGGCGCCAAGTTTGAGCGCGACTTCGCGCCGATCCAACTGGAGTTCCGACACCACGATCGCGCGCGCACCGGCGAACCGCGCCCAGAGCAGCGTCATCAGGCCGATCGACCCGGCGCCCATGATCACGCAACTCTCGCCGGTCTGAAAGCGCGCACGGCGCAATCCATGAAGGCCGACGACGAGCGGTTCAACCGTCGCCGCCGCGCGAAAACTCATCGTTTTGGGGATCTTGAAGACACTGCCGGGCCGCGTCTTGATCAGCTCCGCATAACCGCCGGGAGCGTCGCCAAATCCGACCATCCGCATCGCATCGCACCGCACACTCGCGCCGGCACGGCAATTGGCGCATTCGCCGCACGCCAGATACGACATCACGACCACCGGATCGCCGCGTTCGAAACCGGTCGCCCCGGCGCCAACTTGATCGACGACGCCCGCCAGTTCGTGGCCCATGATGGCGCCCGCCGGCAGCTTGGCCTTGGCCGAGGTGGCAGCGTGCAGATCCGATCCGCAGATGCCACAGGCTGTGACGCGAACGATCAACTCCCCCGATCCTGCGACGGGATCCGGTAATTCGACGACTTCAAGCGGCGCGCCGATCGCCTTGAATACGCATGCCTTCATCTTCGGTGATGAAGAGGATACCTATTTCTTGAGGTGCGGGAAGACCGGCGGGCGCTTCTCCTTCACCGCCGCGACCCCTTCGACCACGTCGGCGCTGAAGAAGCCGAGCATCTCGAACGCGAGCGACGCATCGAAGTGCGGTCCGAAGGTCTTGACCCAGTTGTTGAGCGCGCGCTTGGTCAAACGGGCCGCCTGCTGCGGACCACGCGCGATTTTTCGCGCGACCTCGAAGGCCTTGTCCATCAGCTTGTCCGCCGGCACGCACAGACTCACCAGCCCGATGCGCTCGGCTTCCTTACCGTCGATAAAATCGGCGGTGATGAGGTAGTACTTCGCCTTCGCCAGGCCGCACAGCAATGGCCATAGGATGACCGCGTGATCGCCGGCGGCGACGCCGAGGCGCAAATGGCCGTCCGTGATGCGCATCGCTTCAGAAGCGATCGTGATGTCCGCCATAAATGCCACGGCAAGACCGGCCCCGACCGCGACACCGTTGATCGCCGAGATGATGATCTTCTCGCAGTTAACGATGTTGTAAACGATGTCGCCCGCCTCGCGCATCGCCTGCGAGATGTTGGCATGGTTGCCCTTCATCGTCTCGATCATGTCGAGGTCGCCGCCGGCCGAAAACGCCCGTCCCTTACCGGTGACGATGACGACGTTGGTTTCGGGATCGTCGTCGATGTCCCTCCACACGCGGCTCAACTCCCAGTGCAGTCGCGCATTGGTCGCATTCAGCACATCCGGGCGGTTGATCGTGATCAGCAAAAT